>Ga0181523_10003112_pt1 | contig 15351 bp, 13 predicted proteins | sample PEATcosm2014_Bin_43_FD_119752 | JGI IMG/M metagenome (GOLD analysis project Ga0181523, IMG submission 119752) | Peatland microbial communities from MTU Mesocosm Facility, Houghton, MI, USA - PEATcosm2014_Bin05_30_metaG | ecosystem: Environmental > Terrestrial > Soil > Wetlands > Peat | place...
ATCGCGGTCGACGCCGTCCAACATCCGCCTTAACTTGTCCAAAATATCTTCGCTGTCGCTGACGGTGTTAACACCCAGAATTTCGTGAAATAACTGGCTCACGATGATGGCGTTCTCGTGTGTTTGGATGTGGCCCAGTTCATGGCCCAGTAAGCCGGCAAGTTCGTCGTCATTCCTGAGCAAGGCAACCATTTTTCGTGTGATGTAGATTCGTTCGGGGCCAATGCTGAATGACTCCGCTGCAGGAATGTCAATCAAAATGACGTGAACCGGTGCGCGTTCGCCAGGGAATTGAGCCAGAACCCGACCTGCGATGGCGTCGAGATGAGCCGCGAACTGCTCATCATGGGCTGCGTGGTATTTGCTCTCCACCAATTCCGCTTCGATATCACCAAGTATCCGCTCCTGCTGAATGCTGAAAATATTACCGGGTGTTGGAGTTCTCGGCTCCAGGGTAACCGTGCACGACTGTTGCCCTTGAACCGTGCCTCCAACAAAAACGGAGACGGCAAACAGGAAGACGGTGGAGAGGATGGGCACCCGCATATGAACTGTGCACAAAGCTGTCTGTCGCCTGGAGCACCCAAAACTATACTTTTAAAGATACTCCGGCGCCGTGAAAGAAAACGGCTCTTCTGACAAAGGTAATCCTGGCATTGGTCAGAATCGAGCCATCCTCTCGAAGGATGCGATTATTTGAGAAGTAGATATGTGATCCAGGTCACAAGTTTGCCAAAGCTACACGCCGGACCTGTTCTTGAACTGGACCGCCTCCCTTTTTTTCCGGGTTCGCGCATCTCTTGTATCTAAGCGGGTACTCTGTCTTGCCTGATGCGACGATTTCCTGTGAACCGATCTGCGCGGTTGACGTAGCAGTGGATATTACGACCGCAAATGCCGGAGAGTTTTTAGTTGCCTTTGAGGGCATAGCCGGTGTCGAACGGGAGCTTGCCATCAATGCGGAGCACCTTGACTGAACTGTTAATGGAGTAGACATCGACGAGGCCGACGGCGCCGGGAGTGGCGTCAACGGTACGCATAAGGTCTTCGTCGTTCTCTACAATCTTTATGACCGGGCGTGATTCGTTGAGCTTGGCGACAAGAGGTTTGACCTCGGCGGTAACGACGCCGAAAAGCTTTTGTACGGTGGCACGCATATCCAAAGATTCCGGGTCATGCATGACCAGGGTGAAGTTTTTGCCATCCGGCCAAACCTTCTGAGTGCCTTTGCAGAATTTCACCAAGTCGGCGAGAGAAACGTCCTGGAGTTTGCTGCCCGCAGGGGCGACCAGGGCCCAGTTCCTGATCGCGGGAAGAAGAGGCGCGGCAGAAGCGAAGAGTAGGCACACAGCCACAGCGAGTTGCAGCAGTCGTACGGAGCGACGGTCCTTCATCCTCCCACACAACCTTTCCGGGTAGGTAAAAGTAGTTTCAAGATTGGTGGGAATGAGCGCAAGTGGCTCCTACGGACAATGTGTCTAACCGAGTGACTCCCGCCGTGGGTGGTGATCGAGAGGGACCCACTTGGATACTGCGCACACCTGTCCTTCGGTCCAGTATCGAGAAGAAAGCGGCAACCGATACCTTTGAAGTATCCCGAGCAGAGTTCGACAAACGAATTGGGGAGTTGAATGGTTATGCGACACACGCCAGCCAAATGGCTTTTGTTGGTCCTCATGGGTCTGCTTGCTCCACCATGCTGGTCACAGCAGACCGCCCACATTACACAGACGAAGGCATTCCCAGCGAAGTCTGCGCCGAAGGTGACGCCAGCGTCGCAGCTCGTCTTCGGTTCGATCGGGATTGCATCCAAATCGGTGGGGGCACGGCAGCAACTGGAGCTGGCACTGGATCGATATGAAAACGCGCAGTACGCCGATGCGATCCTGCACGCTAAGCAGGCGACCGAAAAGGACCCCAATTGCGCGCTTGCCTATGCCCTGTGGTCATACGCGGCTCGATGGATCGGTAACGCGCCCGACGCTCTACAGAGGGCCCAGCTCTTGTCGACCAAGAGCGCAGCCGACGAGAAACTTTTGGTGAAGTTTATGGTCGGGACCCAGGGAGCGGATGCCCTGCCCGCCATCATGGCAATGAATGATCTCGTGAACAAACATCCGAAGGACAAGCACGTTTTGTACCTTGCCGGGGAATGGCTGTATTTCCAACAGGACTACGTGCGCGGACGAGAGTTGATGGAAAAGTCGCTTGGACTCGATCCGAAATTTCCTCCGGCCCTGAATACGCTCGGCTATGCGTATTTGGAATCTCTCGATCCGGAACCCGCCAAAGGCATCAGTTTGCTGCGGAGGTACGCCGACGCGCTGCCCAATGATCCAAATCCTGAGGATTCCCTGGGCGAGGTTTTGCGCATGACCGGGGATGATACGGGTTCACTGGCGCGCTACGCGGCGGCACTGGGGATTTCCCCAAGCTTCGTTTCTTCGCAATACGGACGGGGCGACACCTACATGCTGATGGGAAAATATTCCCAGGCCTGGGCCGAATACGACAAGGCCTTGAAGATGGCCACGAACGAACACGATACCCTGCATATCGAATTGCAGAAGGCGCTCGTGTATTTCTGGCAAGGGGACGTCGGGACGGGGCGCAACGAGCTTGCTAGACTTTCCGACAAAGCCACGGAAGCCGGTGACGCGATGGCGCAGTTTGAAATTGACTACGCACGGGTGCTCCTGGCGGCGAACTCAGAGCGCGCGAGTAAACTGCTCGCGGCCATGGAGGACCGGCTGGCACATGTGCCGGACAACATGCTCACCGCAGAACGGAACCAGGAGTATGCCACCGTGCTTCGTGAAGCACTGCGGCTAGCCCTTGCGAACCACAAAATGAGCGAGGCGGACGCGCTCGTCCAGAAGCTCGATCAACTCGCTGCGAGTTCGCGCGACCAGAAAGTGGAGTGCATCTACGAGTCTGCGCGTGGCTATGTCATGAGCGCGAAAGGCGACTACGCCAATGCGACGGACGAACTTACATCCGACTTGCATTCACCCTTAGTCGTGCAACAGTTGATCGTGGCGCAACAGAAACTGAATAATGCCGAAGGCACGGAAAAAGCGCAGGTCCTGCTGAAATACCTACGGACACCCACGGCCGAATGGTACTTGGTTACCAAGAAGAGTGGAGAGGCTTCGCAGAGCGCAGCAAACTGAGAACCGGTCACTTGACATTGTCCCCTTCCTGAAGGAAGGGGATTCCTACTGCTCTCAGGCACATTACTGCACCGGAGTCGCTTCGGTGGGTTCCTGCCACGACGCCCTTACTGCAGACGAAGGTTGAGAGTTTCTAATTTCTCTGGCACGCCGTCCATTTTTGCTGGTTGCTTTCAACGACTTACTTCAATACCTTCTGGTCCGGTTCGAATCTATTTCTGGCTCGGCCAACCGGACAAGCCGAGCGGAACTCATTTGGACACGGTGCGCTACCGACGGACTTTCGCGGATATATACCAGTGGTAAATATTGTAAGTGGAGGTTTGTTGAATGGCTAAGACCCGGGTCGCCAAGCTATTTCGCAATGGGCGCAGTCAAGCTGCTCGGCTGCCGCAGGAGTTTCGCTTCGAAGAGGATCGCGTACGTATTCGGCGTATTGATCAAGGTGTCCTTCTAGAACCCCTGATCCCCAATGCCGCTAGTTGGTTTGATGAACTGGATCGATTTAATCCGGAACCGTTCATGGCAAAACGTCGCAATCAGCCAATCACACCGCGCCGGGTTGTCTTTAAGTGAATTATTTGCTCGATACCAACGCGTGCATCGCGCTCATCAACGGGAAGCCACCGTCGGTCCGTGCCAAATTTCAAAAGGCCACCGACGCGGGCGCTCAAGTTTTCGTGTCTTGCGTTGCCTTGTTTGGACTCTGGGTACGGGGTTGCAAAGAGTTCACGTCGAGAATTCAATCGAAGGTCTCGGAACCCCGCTAACTGACGGAGACAAAAAGGTCACCAGTACCCGCGATAAAAAATGAGCAGAAGTGGACCATCGGTCAGCAAGGAAGAGAGGGGCTAAGTCTTTTTAAGTCCTTACCGGGACCTAGCGCCAGTTCTGCCATAATTTCCGACGGGCAACCCTTCCGTAACCGGTAAGGTAAGGGTTGCCAACCAACCATCCAGAATCTTTGCATCCGCGTGAAACGTGCGGCGTGGGCTATAATCACGCTCACGCATGGCACTCAGCTCCGGCACAAAACTAGGTCCTTACGAGATCCAATCGCCGCTGGGCTCTGGCGGGATGGGCGAGGTGTACCGCGCACGCGACGCGCGGCTCGGCCGTGATGTCGCAATCAAAGTGCTGCCAGAGGCTCTGGCTAATGACGCCGATCGACTGCGACGTTTCGAACAGGAAGCACGCACGATTGCGGCGCTGAACCATCCGAATATCCTGGGAATCCATGACATTGGTGCGCACGACGGTGCGCCGTTTCTGGTCAGCGAATGTCTTGAAGGACAAACACTGCGGGAGAAGCTCAAATCAGGGCGGCTACCGGTGCGGCTCGCGATCGAATACGCGCTCGGCATCGCACAGGGACTCGCGGCGGCCCACGAGAAAGGAATCGTACACCGGGATCTCAAACCGGAGAACGTGTTTGTCACCCGCGACGGAAGGGTTAAAGTGCTGGATTTCGGGCTGGCAAAGCTGGTGAGGCCGGAGGAAAGCCACGAAAGTGCAGTGACGCTAACGAGTCCGGCGACTCTGCCGGGAATGGTGCTTGGTACGGTCGGCTACATGTCGCCGGAGCAGGTGCGGGGCGAACCGAGCGATGCGCGATCGGACATATTCAGTTTCGGCGCCGTGTTGTACGAGATGCTCGCGGGCAAACGCGCTTTCAAACGCGAGACGTCCGTAGAAACAATGAGCGCAATTTTGCGCGAAGAGCCGCCGGAACTGAGCGACACCAGTTGGCAAGGTCCGTCGGCACTGCAACGGATTCTTGTGCGATGCCTGGATAAGAATGTCGAGCGACGATTCCAGTCGGCCAGTGATCTGGCGTTTGCCATTGAATCGTTGAGCGCAACGACGACGGCGAAGATTATGCCGCAGCCGAAGTTACGGCGAGTGTGGATGCCGTGGGTCATAGCCGCCCTTCTGCTGGTGGGAACTGCGGTCCGGGAAATTCTTCGGCCGGCGGCTGCACCGCTCAACCCGCTCGAAAAAGCACATTTCACGCGCGTAACCGACTTCGAGAGTGTTGCGGCCGCAATCTCCCCAGATGGCAGGTTCGTGGCTTTTATCTCCGATCATGACGGCCCCTTCGATGTATGGCTTAGCCAGGTGGGCACCGGACGCTCGATTAATCTGACACAAGGGAAGGCAGGCCCGTTACCAGGGCCTTTACGAAGCGTCGGTTTTTCAGGTGACGGCTCGGAGATTTGGCTGGGCGGTGGTGATGTGGGGATGCGGCTGCGGCTTTTGCCCCTGACGGGAGGTACGCCACGTAATTTTCTTGGCGAGGAGGCCGCCAACCTGGCTTGGTCACCGGACGGAGAACGAATTGTTTATCATAACGCCGATAAGGGCGACCCTATGTTCGTGGCGGACCGCACTGGCGCGAATGCTCGGCGGATATTCGGGGACCAGCCGGGAATTCACAACCATTTTCCGACTTGGTCGCCTGACGGCCGTTGGATCTATTTTGTTCATGGGACTCCGGCGACGAAGGAGATGGATTTATGGCGCATAGACCCTGACGGCACGCACGCAGAGCGCCTAACGCAACGCAATACAGATGTTGCTTATCCCACGCCTGTCGGCAACCGAACAGTGTTCTACGTGGCGCGGGACGGCGACGGTTCGGGGCCGTGGTTGTGGGCGTTTGATCTGAAACGGAAGGATTCACGGCGCGCGAGCGTCGGTCTCGAGCAATATACGTCGGTGGAAGCCAGCGCGGACGGCCGAAATCTGGTGGCCACCATCAGCAACCCCGTCGCGGGTCTTTGGAGTGTTCCGATTCTCAATCGACTCGCCGAAGAACAGGACGTGAAGCCGTTTACAGTGCCGACCGTGCGGGCGCTGGCGCCCCGGTTTGGAGGTTCGTCGCTGTTTTACTTGTCTTCCTTGGGCACGGGCGACGGACTGTGGCGCCTTCGGGACGGCCAGGTGACTGAGATCTGGAAGGGCGCCGATGGTGCGTTGCTAGAGACGCCGGCTGTTTCGCGCGATGGAGGTCGCGTGGCCATTGTGCTGCGGCGGAGCGGGAAACGCCAACTACATGTCCTCTCTGCAGACGGTGCCGAACTCCAGCCGATCGCGGAAGGAATTGACGTCCAAGGTACGAGTTGCTGGTCGCCTGACGGCAAATGGATCGTCACTGGCGGCACCGGCGCCAACGGTCCCGGTCTTTTCAAGATTCCACTGGAGGGCGGACCGGCAGTTCGCGTGGTTGCTGGACCGGCACTAAATCCAGTTTGGTCGCCAGATGGAAGCCTGATCGTATATGCAGGAACGAATGTGCGCACCTTCGCTCCGCTCCTTGCCGTGCACCCGGACGGAACCAGCGTCGAATTGCCCCAGATCAACGTGCGGCGCTTGGGCGAGCGCGTCCGCTTCTTGCCTGATGGCAAGAGTTTGATCTACATGCAAGGCCTGCTCGCGTCACAGGACTTCTGGCTGCTCGATCTCGTTTCCATGAAATCGCGCCCACTCACCCAGCTTCAAAACCGGGCCACTATGCAGACCTTCGACATCACCAGCGACGGGAAACAAATCGTGTTCGACCGCTTGCGTGAGAACTCGTATGTCGTCATGATCGATCTTCCCAAAGAATAGCGGTATTCAATCACGACCTGCAATAGTTCCAGAGGTCAGTTCCTCATAGATACGGTCAACAGTTGCGTCCGCTGCGGCGCTCACCTGCGCTGCATCCGCAGTGTTGAACGGCAGTGCCGGCGGGCCAGCAAATGGCGCACTCATCATCACGACAGAGCGGAAGACATCCGGTCGCGCGATTGAACACCAGGCCGCGATTGGTGAACCTTGATCGTGCCCGATTACAGCGGCCACGGAGTGGTAGCCGGACGCTGAGATCAGACCCAGCGTGTCCCTGACCTGGTTGAGAGTCCCGAAAGGATCGAGATCATCGTCGTAGCGGACGTTCCAGCCTGAAGTTCGCCCGTAACCCCGGCGGTCTGGGGCGATTACCTGAAACCCCGCCGAGGCGAGTGGCAGCATCATCTTTCTCCAGCTGTAGGCGAGTTCCGGGAACCCGTGAAGGAGCACGACGCAGGGTCGATCATTTGCCTCGAAGCCTGCCTCAAGGACATGTACCCGCAGACCATTGATGTTATTGATGAAGCGCGATCGTATGCCTGAGGGGAGAAGATCGGAGTTGTAGGGCAGTTCGGTCGCACTCGTGGTTGCTGACTGCTTGGGAGCGGTAATCGAGCGTACCTACTTAATAATGAGTGCTCAAGGCGCAAGGACGGCCGCGAGACTTTGAATCAGCCGACGGCGTGAAAGTAAGCTGCCGCTGAGCAAGCCCACGAAGTCATCCGCTTTCTTTCGCAAAGCTTCCTCCCCGGTGCCAGTGGAAAGTAACATGAGTGATGGAACGAAGTTTAGCCAATTAAGGACCCACTAAGGGATGAATACGGGCAACCCTTACATGATCCGGTAAGCCACTTCTAGGTTGCTGCACATTCGGATACATTGTCGATAGGCCCGGATCTCAAAGCTGAAATCGGGGACGATTAAGAGGAGGAACGAACATGGTCCAATCGGGTGCGGGCAAGAAAGAATATCTGAGGATTCTATTGTGGCTAATCCCCTGCGCTTTGTTGTTCATCGCCGCTCCTCCGCCTGCAGTTGCACAGTTCAAGGTCTGGGTCATGGCCAAACTCCCCGACACGCCTGAGGGTCTTGGAGTCGATTCGCATGGCAACCTCTACGCGACCCTAATGCATATTGGGGAAGTCGTGAGGCTCAACGATGAGGGCAACTACGATCACATCGCCTGGGTGCCGTCGAAGGAAGAAAGCGGAAACGGAGACCTGATCGGACTCGATCTTGACCAGGCTGGCAACATTTACGTCGCATATACGGGCCACTCGAAACATAACTTTAGGAAGGACTTGGCAAATCCGTTCCACCCCGCTTGCCGGGACGCGACGGTGACCCAATCGGGCGTTTATAAGATCGACGCTAAAACACGAAAGGTAACGCCACTCGCGACAAAAGCGGAGGGTTGGCCATTTTGCTATCCCGACGATGTTGCGATCGACTCAAGCGGCAACGTGTACATGACGGATCTCACGTACTCCGGAATTTGGAAAATCTCTCCCGATGGGAAAAAGGTGGATCTGTGGTCGGCACATCCTCTGCTTAATTGGTCTTCCAAGCCCTATTCGGGCTTCCCCCTAGGCGTGAACGATCTCGTGCTCGATAAGCAAGAGAAGAACATCTTTGCCGTTACCGATGGCGACCCCCTGATTCTCAGAATCCCGATTATGGATGATGGAACGGCTGGTGAACCTGTGCCGTTGCCTAACGGATTCTCAGCATTCGATGGGATCGAGTTGGACGCAAAAGGAAACATCTACGTATCTGAGATTTTGCTAAACCAGATCTGGGTCCTTTCGCCTGACGGTTCGCAGCGCATCCTGATAGCCACTAAGCAGAACGCGCCGCTGGACAACAACACTAGCCTGGTTTTGAAAGGAGATGTACTTTGTACAGCCAACCTTGGTTTCACCCACGCTAAGCCCGAGGAAGCAGACCGAACGGTGGTCTGCATGAAGGGTTTCCCCCTGCCGAAATAGTTAGATTATGGAAGACTAGTCGATAATCCGCCCAGAGTGAACTCGGCCCCTACTGCCTCATCGAGACCATGAATCCAATCGACAGGGAGATTACCAGAGGTGTGGTACCAACCGGTAGCGCACCTTCTCGAGATATTCCTGGTGGCCCTCCAGATCGCGTGCCAACAGCTTTTCCTCGCCAAAGATCCGGAGCACGAGCAACAGGACTTCGACGAGGGCTACAAGAAGGCCACAAACGGAGCCGAGCAGCAACGCGCCACCAACGAACACTAGACTTGCCCCAAGATACATGGGGTGGCGAACAAAGCCGTAAACCCCCGTGTCAATGACATGCTGGCCGCGCTCGGTCTGAATACGCACCAGCTGCGACAGATACGTGTTATCGGTGAATGCGCGGAACATGAAGAAACTACCTCCGAGGAGCAAGATACCTCCGCAGGCCTCGCTCCACAGCGGCAGGCGCGGCATCCAGCCGAAACGCACGTCCAATGGCGATAGGACGATCCAGGCGATCCAGCCCACCTTCACCCCGATGAGGATAGCCATATCGGAGCGCGATTCACCGCCGCTGCCAGGCATGCGCATGCGCACGGCCAGAAGCGTAGGATCCTTGAAGTGAAGCCACAAGAAAATGGCGGCAATGAAGGACACCAACCAGACGCCGAAGATCCAGCCCTCGACCCAGCGCCAATCGCCCGACAGCCATAGCAGCAGAGTCGCTACCCCCAGAACGTAAGCGCCGGCGGCCACGAACACCAGACAGGTGATGATCGATGTGGAGCGCATCAGAAGCTGAAAACAGCATACTGCCGAGACGTACTCGCCTTCTACTATCGGAGGGGACTGCCTCGTGTATTTGACAGGACGGCAAGACTCCTTCGGGCGGGCAACCCTTACATGATCTGGTAAGGTAAGGGTTGCCGACGATCCGACCGGAACTCCAACTTTCCTTCCGACAACGCGTCTATAGACCCTCAGTTCGCCGCGGCATAGACCCCTGATAGCGCACGCGCCCAATGTCCCAGCGCGCCACCTACTTGTGCTTCGACCCTTCTTCGCCGCTTGACTTCCACACTTTCCGGGGGCAAAATCCGCGGCTAAGCGTGCCTCGCAAGATTCCCTGTCCAAGTCAATCGATCAATATCTGAGGCCGCACTTCAAAAGGGGAGACACCTATGAGTACCTCACCTCGCCCCACACTGGACATGGATAAACTGAATGCTTTTATCGGGAAGTTCGTCACCGATCTCGGTGCGGCTGTCCACACGGGGATGGTTGTCATTGGGGAGAAGCTCGGATTGTACAAGGCACTCGCTGCCGAGGCGATGAGTTCGGCGGAACTTGCCGCCAAGACTCAGACCGATGAACGCTACGTGCGGGAATGGTTGGCCTCACAAGCAGCGGGGGGCTACGTCACCTACGATGAGAAGACACACAAATTCAGCCTGAATGAGGAGCAGGCCTTCGCGCTTGCGAAGGAAGACAGCCCAGCGTACCTCCCCGGAGCCTTTGAACTTGCCTTGGGGTCGCTGGCAGCGATTCCTCGAATTGCCGACTCCTTTCGCACCGGCGCAGGAATGGGTTGGCATGAGCATGACGACGGAGTCTTTCATGGGTGCGAGAAGTTCTTCCGTCCAGGTTATGCGGCCAATCTCGTAAGCTCATGGATTCCCGCACTCCAAGACGTTCAACGGAAACTGGAGGAAGGAGCGCGGGTGGCCGACGTGGGCTGCGGGAAAGGCGCTTCCACGTTGTTGATGGCCAAAGCATTCCCTAAGTCCCAGTTCTTCGGATTTGACTATCACGATAAATCGATCGAAGGAGCGCGCGAATCCGCCAAGCGCGAAGGTGTCGCCGACCGCGTCACCTTCGAGGTGGCTAAGGCAAAGGAGTACCCGGGGAGGAACTACGACTTCGTAGCCGTTTTCGACTGTTTGCACGATATGGGCGACCCGATTGGGGCTGCCGCGCACGTCCGGCAGTCGCTTAGCAAAGACGGAACATGGATGATCGTCGAACCCTTTGCGAATGATCAGTTGAAGGACAACTTGAATCCAGTGGGTCGGGTCTACTACTCTTTCTCGACACTGCTGTGTACGCCGTGTTCACGGTCCCAGGAGGTGGGTCTCTGCCTCGGCGCGCAGGCCGGCGAGACACGGATCCGACAAGTCGTGACTTCTGCCGGGTTTACCCGCTTCCGGCGAGCCGCGGAAACGCCATTCAACATAGTTTACGAAGCCCGACCATAAGCGATTGAGAGCAACGGTCACACTTGGCAACCTTCCCGAGCGTCGAGGACGTTGCGCACCTGCCATAACGGCAATCTACAGGAGTTAGGCGCCCGGAGTCCCCAGAGTCCGCTGTGTGAGGTCAGACGGACGTGTCCGCCTAATTTGTGACTTTCGGGATTGTTTCAGGGTTGCTGACCTTCTGCCACTGATCACGCCTAGGGATACGTTATTGTATGATTCGCGACGGAACACCAGCGGACTTCTGGAGCAGTCGCAGCGGAGGAGCTCAACATGCATGCTGCTGTTTTGCAGTGTCTGGGCAAGCTACCGCGCTATGAACAATTTCCCGACCCAGTTGCTCGGGATGGCGAAGTGGTCGTGCAAGTTCTTGCCGCCTCGCTGAAGCCCGTCGACAAGCAGTTGGCCAGCGGTTCGCATTTCGCGAGTCCTCGCGAAGGGCCAGTTATTTGCGGCACCGACGGAATTGGCCTTCTTGATGCCGGCACGCGTGTTTTCTTTGGAGCGAGCGGGCGGCCGTACGGAGCCATGGCAGAACGGACGCTCGTGCGTCGCGAGTTCTGCTTTCCCGTACCCGACAACCTCAGCGACGAAGTCGCAGCGGCCCTGCCGAATCCCGGCGTGTCCGCCTGGGCTTCGCTCGACTTTCGCGCAAAGCTGGTTCCGGGAGAAAGCGTCCTGATTCTCGGAGCGACCGGAGTTACTGGCAAGCTAGCCGTCAAAATAGCGAAGCTGCTCGGAGCCGCTCGCGTCGTCGCTGCGGGACGCGACCAACAGGCCCTGCGCACATTGCCCGGGCTCGGAGCTGACACGACCATTCGCCTCGATGTGTCTGAGACCGAGGTCGTCGACGCCTTTGCGAGTGCGGTCAGCTCAGGTATCCACGTTGTGATCGATTATGTATGGGGCCGCCCCGTAGAACTGCTGTTATCTGCGATGACGCGCAAGGAATTCGCCGCCAATACTTACGAGACTCGGTTGGTGCAAGTTGGGGAAAACGCCGGACCCACGATCTCACTCCCCGCCGCCGTCTTGCGGAGCAGCGCGTTGGCAATTCTCGGTACAGCCGGGATTCCACCTCGCGAGGTTCTCGTTGATGCTTTGCAAAAAGTCCTGGCGCATGCCGCCGGTGGGGACCTCAGCATCGATACCGAGCCCGTGCCCCTCGCAGAAATCGAGAAAGCTTGGCAACGAGAATCAAAGGGGCGCAGGCTGGTAATCATACCTTAGTCGGCATGCAGTCAGTGATTACGGGCGATATCAGTAAGCAGTTATCGTAGCTACACTACATCAATGGCGATGAGCGTGATGTCGTCTTGCTGGGTCATGGAAGCTGGCTGCCACTGATGAATCTCCGAGAGAAGTTGATCCAGCAACTCGGAAGGTGGGCGCGACTGATTGTTGCGGACGACTTGTTCAAACTTGAACTCGCCAAAGGAATCGCCGCGGGAATTTTCGGGCTCAATGACCCCATCGGTATACAGCAGGAAGCGGTCACCAGGTAGGATGGGAATGTCGCAAAGAGGGTAGTCGGAATCCGGGAATACTCCGAGCAGCAAACCATTGCTTTCGATGCGGTGAAGCTTGCCTTCGCGGCAGTGCAGAAGCGGCGGATGTCCGGCGGCCGAATAGAGCGCGACGCGATTCTTGGTGTCGAGCCAGAGATAGGCCGCTGAAACCAGTTGGGGGCCCAATTGGGCCGAGAGGATGCCGTTCAATCCGCGCAACACCTCTCGCGGGTCGTGCGCGCAGTGCACCACAGATTGCATCGCCACCTTGATCATCGCCGCGATAAGCGCGGCCGGGATACCATGTCCGGTGACGTCCGCCACCAGAAAACCGATGCAGTTGGGGTCGAGGGGAACGAACTCATAGAAGTCGCCGGCGACTTCCGTCATCGGATGATAAGCCGTGGCGACGCGAAGGTTTTTCATTTTCGGATTGTCGCTCGGAAGGATGGAGACTTGAATCTCGCGTGCAATGGCGAGCTCGTTTTCAATTGAAAGTAAGCGGCGTTCGCTCGCCAGGACGATTTGCATGGCGACATACCCAAACGAGAAAAGCAGAACGGCCAACCCCAACGAGCCTGTGAGGCGGGTAGTCGGGGTGTGGTAGTGAAGGAGGCGCGATAGGCTGAAATATAGGGCTTCCGCTGCGAAAACGAGCGTTCCCACGAGCATGACGGCGCGTTTCTATCGGTCAAAGGCTATACGCCAGTGGATGCTTGGGCTCGTAAAGCATGATGTCATCCGCGCCAGGTACGGCCATCATGACCACGAGGCCGTACCCGTGATCCTGAACTTCGCCGTGGAACTCCGCTCCTTTGCCCTTCAGTTCAGCGACCGTCTGTGAGATGTCGTCGCACATCAGGGAGATCAGATGGTGCCGCGGAGATTCGTACGTTTTGCCATCGTAGACGCTGTGGGTCGGGTGCACGCCCATCTCACTCCGCCCGGTTTTGAAGATCAGCCAACCCGCGCCTCCGCCCAGCGCATCCTCGACGTAGGGCCAGCCGAGGACGTCGCGAAGAAATGCGCGCGTCGCGGGGGCATCGTCGGAATAAATCAGAGTGTGGATGCTGGTGATCATCAGACTGAACTACTGAAATCGCCTAAATTCTACTATTTCGGTCTATTGCCAATCAAGAAGCCGTTCATCGAACTGGAGATCGAAATTAGGACACAACCCAAGCCGACCTTCCTTTGACAAGCGCGGGGCAGGAGCCTAGAGTGTGTTGACCGAGCACGTTTTCCCACTCATTCAGGTCCTCTGAACTAAGTTCAGGCACCCACAGGACCTGATAAGACCGAAAGGTTAGAGCGGATTATCGTGCAGAGGTACATGATGGGTGGAGTGCTAATTGGGTCGGCCCAGCCAGGAATATTGCCACCCCACTGAAACGTTCTGGTAGTTCCCGCCAAATCGGATATAGGTACCATTGTTGTAACTGAATTTCAGAGATTGGTGCTTGGTGATGGGGACAGCAAAAGTAACTCCAATTCGCGAGTTGGTCTGTTGAGTAAGGGGATTCGGCACTCCGTCCACACTGGTTTTTCCACCGAACCAAAAATTGCCGTCGAGAGAAACCCAGAGCCGAGGCTTGAAGTCGTAACTCAAGTGCCCTTCGAGGGCCCCAATTGGGTTTTGCGATTGCGACCTAGTGCCCTCAAAAAACATGTTGCGCGACCAGAAATCCTGATTCGTGGTGAAGAACCACACTCCAAAGTATCCATCGAGCACCCAATGGCCCCAGCGTTGGGAATAGCCAAATTCGGGTTTTAAGCTCCAGCGGTTGGTACCCCAGTTGATTAGCTTGGTCGGGTCGTACTGACCGGTCGGAGCTATGACCTTCAGACTGGCGCCGAGCAAGATCCCCTGCCGCCATTTCACGAAATTTTGCACGGGCATCGCCGGGCCACCCTTGAGGTTTACGGAGAAACGGTAGACCGAGTCCAGAAGACCGGAGCGGTAAAGGTGCTGCTCCGCCCCGAACGCAGTTCCTTGGAAGTTACCGACTCCGTACGGCAACGAGGCCACGACGTTGGCCGAGCGGCCAAAGAAGCTGAACGAATGATAGTAGCTGAAGAGCGGTACGCTGTACGTCCCTGTAGCGCCGCTCACAGGGAGCGCGCCGTTGTAGTTAATGCTGCCGTCGTAGAAGGACCAGGTCAGGTTGATTGCATTGGAGTGCAAAGGAGTAATGACGTAGGCCCGCGGAGAAAGGTCCTGGGCGTGAATCGTCTCCGCAGGACACGCCGCGAACACTGCCGATAGGACAAGTTTGTATAAACTTCGCATCCTTCGATCGTAACCTCAATCGTCATGAGCGTACGTTCTGGCAGTGGAACGGTGGTGAGATACATTACCACCGAATCACGTTTTGCTAAACACAATCGACGTGTCCCTTGCCATCGCCGCGTTACTCTTCAATTTTGGCAGTTCTCGAACGTAGGCCCCGATAGGTCGGATTACCGGTAGTTCCTCCCGGCACCTGTCTGCCAGGGCGAACTGACGAAAGCCGAGGTACTGAAACGTACTTGGACGATTACTGGGCACCGACCCAACTGGATCATCGCAGAATCTCTTTCTATTGGTACTTTTGACAATTCCGTTCATAGTTTCCGTCCGACACACTTCCCGACGCCTCGCCGTGATTCACAGGCGGGACAGGCTTATTTTTCCAGGGGCGTGCTTGCGACCATTGATGGGTTTCTGGAGAGAGCTGGGACAGACAAATCGAAACTTCTAACTGCCTACGTATGGCTGGCGGATATGCGGGACTTCGAAGAACACAATTCTATCTGGAACGCATGGGTTGACCGACAAAAC
>Ga0181523_10003113_pt1 | contig 15349 bp, 13 predicted proteins | sample PEATcosm2014_Bin_43_FD_119752 | JGI IMG/M metagenome (GOLD analysis project Ga0181523, IMG submission 119752) | Peatland microbial communities from MTU Mesocosm Facility, Houghton, MI, USA - PEATcosm2014_Bin05_30_metaG | ecosystem: Environmental > Terrestrial > Soil > Wetlands > Peat | place...
CCCTGGTCGCCACAGGTCTGAATACGGTTGTCCTTCTGGGCAGCGGGTTGGCGATGTGGTCGGCTACACATTCTCTGAGGGCGAATCACCTGGCGAGCTTCAAGCACAAGCTCGACCTGGCGATAGCTCTTGGTACAAGCTTCGTGCTTGTTCAAGGATACGAGTGGCTGGGGCTGCTGAGGCATGGACTCAGGGTTTCGGCCGGCATTTATGGCGGGATCTTCGAGACGATCGTGCTTGCACACGCAACCCATGTCGTGGCAGGCCTGATTGCGTTGACCCTCGTGAGCTTCAGGGCTCGGGACAGTCGCTACTCGTCGCGCTCCAGCGGCGGCGTTGATGCGTGCATGCTTTATTGGTCGTTTGTCGTATTACTGTGGCCGGTACTATATGTTCTCGTCTATTTGGTCTAGATATCCACTGCTGACCATCGTTGTGCTTCTAATCGCGACCCGGCGGGAAGCGTTAGCGTGCCCGCTTTGCTTTGCGTCGTCAAATGCCTCTGTTTTACACGCGTTCTATTTGACAACGGGACTGCTGATTCTGCTTCCGCTGCTCGGGATAGGGGTTGTCGCATTAACCCTGATCCGGTTTAGTAAAGATGGTGGTACGGTGGACAGACGCTGACTGCTTTAAGCATCCCCTCGACACCCAGCCGGTCAAGCGCCACCCGCGAGTTCCTCCGCGACGAAACCCCCGGGTCAGCGCCGAATGCGCGGTACTATTTCTCCTCGTACCACTTAATTGCGCCGCGCAATCCCCGCTCCTTCTGCACTTCGCGGATCTCCTCATTGCCGGGGCCAAAGTGGAAGATCGCGTCGAATTCCGCGCCCGCCTGTACGGCCACCCGAAACCCTCGCAGGTCCATCGCGCGGTTAATCGCGAGCTTTTCCAGCCGGAGCTTTTGTGCCGGCACCTTGGCCACACGCTGAGCGTAGCTGTAGGTCTCTTTCTCCAGGCTCTCCGCGGGAAATGCCCGCGTGGCAAAGCCCATCGCCTCGGCTTCCTTGCCCGTGATCTTGCTGCCTGGCAGGAACGCAAGGTATTTCGTCCGATGTGGACCAACCATCCAGTTCCAGAAGGAGCTGACGTAACCTGCCCCGGCCGGGATTGAAGGAAACCCGACTTGCGCATTCTCGGCGACGAAAATTATATCCGTCGAAATACACAATTGAGTTGCCCCGGCCAGGCAATAGCCGTGCACCATCGAAATCACCGGCTTGGGCAGATCGCGCAAGCGCAGCCAGTATTCGATATAACGTTGCAGGAACCTCTGATCGTCATCAAGTGTGAAGGGCTTCGATCCTGCGTCGCCCCAGCCGCCGGTCAGATCGTAACCGGTCGAAAACGCGCGGCCGGCCCCGCGTATAATCAGTACCTTGATCTCGGAATCCTTTTCGATCTGCGTAATCGCGTCTGCAAACTCCAACATCAGCGCGGGACTCAGCGCGTTGAGTTTCTCCGGGCGATTGAGTGTGAGCGTCCCGATCCGATCCTGTTTTTCGAGTGTTATAGTCGCGAACGCCATAGTTTCTCCCTCCCGAATGGACTTTTTGCTGCGCCCTCGCGCAAATTCAAGTGTGGCTTCGATTAATGCCTGCGCCGGCCGAATTCCCCGACGCCGATTTCTGACCTACGCGGTACCGCGGCGAAGCGTTCGGCGATCTGACGATGAATCGCCAGCAGCTCGGTCAGGGTTGCGGGTTGCCGGCGACCGAGACCGCACTCGGCGGCGACGCCAAAAGCCGGTAAGTAGCCACGCGCCGCTTGCGCCCGCGTCAGCGCGCCATCAACGCCGTCGTGGAGATGGATCAGTCCAAGAAAAATCCTGGTAGCGCCGCTCGCCAGATCTTTAAGTGGCGCAAAATAGGCGTCGTCGCTACGGCTGATCGGCACCGGCATGTGCACCCAATCGACGCGCCGCTGCGAACGCGCTATCGCCAGATTCGCCATCCGTACCGAGAGCGCGAGGTTCGCGGGCTCGACGAGATGCCGATGGCCGAGGTCGCCGTAACAGAGATGGTAGCCGAGCATCGCCGGAGCGGGAATCGCCGCCGTGAGGCGCTGGAATTGCGCGGCGGCACGCGTCCAGGGATCACCCGGCAAGAACGGCTCATTCGCGGCAATTTCGAGAATTTCGACACAGACGTCCCATTGAAGCGCGAGGTCTTGTGCAGGAATTTGCCGGCAGATCGCGGCCACTTCGCGCATCATGGCCGGCTCGTAGGAGCGATAAACGGCCTCGCGATCGCCAGGCTGGTCGAAGAAGGTCGCGCAGCCGCCAAGCGGAGTCGGAAGACTCACCTGAAAGCGCACGCCGGGAGGTATTTCATTTCGTCTGCGCAGTTCGCGAAATACCTGGTAGGACTCAAGTGCCCAGCGCGCATAGCCGAGCTCGCCGAATTCGAGCACCTGGATTCCGGGTTTCAGTCTAAATACCCAGTTGTCAGTATAGTCAGGGGCAAGTCCATCCTGAGAGTTCGGACGGCGGACCGTTTCCAGCGCGGGATGGCCATTGAAGACCAGCTTCGCCTGACACTGAATCCAACTTTTGCGCGCGCCAACTTCGCCGTCCGGGAGCGCTTGCAGATGCGTCCCGAGGACGGCCGCGCAGGTTTTGAATACCTCTTCGGCGGATTCACGCGGCACGCTGCCGATCAGTAGAACATCACCCTGTGCGTGAGGCATATGATCCGCCTCCAAATGTTGCGGCGCCCGTCGCCTAGGCTCCGAGCTTACGCGCATGCGGCATCACGTCCGAGGCAAAACGTTCCATCGCGGCCAACACCTCGCGATGCGGAATACGGCCCCCGGGATTGAACCAGCAGACCAACTGGTTGATGCGCGCGTCTTCGTAAATCGCGGCAATCCGCTCGAGGCAGGCGGCCGGCGGTCCGAACAGCGCCATCGTCTCGGCGACCGTTTCCCAATTCATGTTGAGTGCCCGCTCGCGGACCTGCTTCAGGTATTGGTACGAGCCCTCGTATTGTCCCTTATCGCCGAGCAGCGCCTGATCACCGATGGTGCGAAAGTAGTGCATCATCGAAGCTTCGTATTCCCCGCGCGACTTCGCCAGGCTATCCGCAGGGCAGGTGAAGAAGAGCGCGGCGACGTCCCCCTGCAGGCGTGGACGCCCGGAACGCTCGAGGCTCTCGCGGTACTTGCGTACGTGATCGTAAAATCCCGGGAGCGGGTTGATCGGCGACGCGACCATCACGTCATAGCCGTTGAGACCCGCGAACTCGGCGGTATCGGGACTGTTGGCCGCGAGCCGGATGGGCGGATGGGGCTTCTGCAGCGGCTTCGGCGCGACCGCAATCTCTGCAATCTGGAAGAAGCGCCCCTGGTGGGAGAAACTTTCGTTGGTCCAGGCTTTGCGGATGATCGCCAGGCTTTCCTCGAAACGCTCGCGGCTTTCGTCGCGCGGGACGTTGTAGCCGCGAAAATGCACGGCGATCGTGCCGCGGCCCACGCCCAGATCAAGCCGCCCGCCCGTCAGGATATCGGCAACGGCGGCTTCTTCGGCGACCCGCAGCGGATGATGAAGCGGTAACAGCGTGACACCGGTGCCGAGGCGGATGCGCCGCGTGCGCTGGGCGACCGCGACCGCCACCTGCAACGGCGCGGGCATGACCGAGAAGGGATGAAAAAAATGGAGTTCGGCCAGCCACGCCGTGTCAAAACCGAGTTCATCGGCCAGCGTGATCTGTTCGATAGTTTCGCGGTAGCGCTCCGCCGCGGATTGATCGGGAGCACAGGGCAGTTGATAGAAGAGCCCGAATTTCAATTAACTACTCCTTTCCACGCGAGATCTCGCGCGGACACCGCAACGTCCTCGCAGCCCGCGTCGCTCCGGCAGCCTAAGATTCTTGACGCAGCTCGCAGACTCCTGATTTGGCCGCGCCTCGCGGACTCGGCCGCCCCCTGTGCTCGTTCCGCTTCGCTCCACTTAAGATTCTTGACGCAGCTCGCAGACTCGCCTGCTCGTTCCGCTTCGCTCCACTAGTGTTAGCGCAGTGGCTGGCTGGCCACCAAACGTACTTGAGGGCGCGGGATGCCGCCCGGCGCACGCCGCGACTGCGGGGGCGGGGTGCCGGTACCGGGACGCTGTGCAATCACGCGAAACGCCACCGTTACTTCGTCGCCGGCCGGGATCGCAAAAAACATCCTCGGCACCTTGACGCCGAAATCAGTGTACTTGAAAGTAATTTCGCCGCCGGCGCTGAACTCCCCGTCCGTGGTCATCGAGACCCGCACCGGCACGCGCATCACCCGCGTCGTGCCGTGCAGCGTAAGGTCCCCAACGATGGTCGCGCTCCCGGAAATGCCCGGCACTTCGATCTGGACGTCTTCCATGCCGATACTGTCGAAGATGATCACCTGATACTTCGCGGTTTCCAGGGCGGAACTGATCACCGCGCGATCGCGGGTATCGCTGCCGGAGTCGTACGTCGTCGCGTTGATTACCAAGTTGACGTGGCCGGTCGCCGCCGGGTTATCCGGGTCCCCGTCAATCTCGCCCTTGATCAGCTGAAATGACCCGGTGGCCGTCGGATGGTCGCGCAGGATACCGAAAGGCTCGGCCACGGTCGCCTTGATCTCGGTCTTTTGATAATCGGGCTCCATGTGAAGGGTTTCCGCCGCCACCGGCCGGCACACCAGCAATATTGCGATCGCGACCAAAAGCTCCCGGCGAAACCGCCCCCTTCCAAACATTTCCCCCCCCGGAAAGAATTGAATCTCTAATGCGCCAGACCGCGAATTCGACGCAGCCTACAGGATTCGGCGCGCCGCGTGAATCGAAGAGCGCCAACTTTACTCAGCGGTAGCTGACGATCTCGAGCAGGTTGCCGGCGGGATCGAGAAAATACCGGCAATCATGGTCGCCCCAGTCGATCGGCGGCGCCACTTCGACGCCGGCCTCGCCGAGCCGCTGGGCCGCCGCGACAAAATCGTCGCGGCTGACGCGAAAGGCGTGATGGCCTTTGCCGAGCGGACGGTTGATGCGCGCCTGGCGCTCGGCGGGCGTAAGGGCTGGGCGCGTCACGCGAAAAAGGGCCAGGTTCTGGTCGCCGCAGCTCAGCAAAATCTGATCACCGAAACGAGCGACGACCGTGAGTCCGAGCACGCTGGTGTAAAACTGCTCCGCCCCGTCGAGGTCGGCGACCTCGATCCCGAAATGGTCGAGCCGCTCGAGTTTCATGGTTGCATTGGCTCCGTTCCGCCAGCCGGAATTACGAATCGTTGCCGATCAGCGGCCATCTTTCAAACGCGCGACCCTGGCCCAAGTGCGTCAGCCAAGGTCCGTCAGCCAGAGCCCAGTCAGATATTCCCCTTCGGCGTGGCCCAACAGGATCGGATGGTCAGGGCCGGGACCGAGCCGTTCGACGAGCCGAAAAGCCCGTCGCGCGCGGGTCTGCGCCATATGTACCGCACGAACAAACTCTGCCCCGCCAAAGTGGGCCGAGCAACTGAACGTCAGCAAGGATCCACCGGGAGCGACCGCGTTCATCGCGAGCCGATTCAATTCGAGATAGAGATGGCCCGCGCGCGTCGCGTCCTTGATACTGCGGGCAAACGGCGGCGGGTCGATTACGACCAGATCGAACTGCCGTGCGCCCGCGGCCAGGTAGTGCGGGACGTCGGTCTGGATCAGCGTGTAGCGGCGCGCGTCATGTTGATTGAGCTCGCAGTTGCGCCGGGCCGAAGCCAGCGCACCGGCCGAGGTATCGATCGCGGTAACCTCGGCCGCGCCGCCGGCGAGCGCCGCCAGGGCAAAACCGCCGGCGTAGCAGTAGGCGTCGAGCACCCGCGCGCCGCGCGCCAACTCCTTGATGCGCCGGCGATTCTCGCGCTGGTCGAGAAAGTAGCCGGTCTTTTGGCCATGCTCGAGGTCAACCGTCAGCTGGATTCCGTGCTCGCTGACCACGACTTCCTGGACGGCGGCTCCCGTCGCCAGCCCGACACGATCGTCCAGCCCTTCCTGACGCCGCACGGCGCCCGCACCGCGCTCGAGGATCGCGCGGGGCGCGATTCGCGCGGTGAGCTGTTCAAGCAATTCGCCGCGCATGCGCTCGGCGCCCGCAGTCAAAAGCTGCAGGACCAGCACGTCGTCGTAGCGATCGACGACCACTCCCGAGAGCCCGTCACCGTCGCCGTTGATCAAGCGGTAACAATTCGTCGCGGGCGGGATGATCCGATCGCGAAATGCGATCGCGGCCTCGATTCGACGGCGCACGATCTTCGCGGGCGGCACGGTCAGATCAAACGCCAGCATCCGGACCGCGATCGTCGTATTCGGATTGTAGTAGCCAAAGCCCAGGGGCAGACCGGTCGCGTCGCGCACTTCGACCCCGTCGCCGGCGGTGAGGTCGGCGGGATCAATCCGCGCGATCGCTTGCGAGAAAACCCACGGATTACCGCCATGCAGCGGCCCGTCGCGCCCGGGCTTGAGAAAAATTCGTCCGCGAAGTTGCACGGTTGATGACGGGCGCGCGGCGCCCTAGCAGGGTTTTGCGACCACTTGTGCGGGCATTCCGTCAATCATGCTGTGCTCAACACCCCGCTAACGCCACGCTGCTTCGCCCGGCCGGATGAACTCGCCGCTGCGCCCGCCGCGCTTGCTGACCAACCGGATCGCACCGATTTCCATCGCGCGATCAATCGCCTTGGCCATGTCGTACAAGGTCAACGCCGCTATGCTGGCCGCGACCAACGCCTCCATCTCGACTCCGGTGCGCGCCTGCGTGACCGCGCGAGTCTGGATTTCCAGGATGGCGCGAGCAGGGTCAGGGCGAAAGTCGACCTCGACGCTTTCGAGCGGAAGCTGATGACATAGCGGGATCAATTCGTGCGTGCGCTTGGCCGCCATGATTCCCGCGATCCGCGCGGTCGCCAGCGCCTCGCCCTTCTTGAGCTGCCCCCCGACGATTGCCGCCAGCGTCTGCGCTTCCATCCGGATTTCGCCGCGTGCGACCGCCTCGCGCCGCGTTACCGGCTTCGCGCCTACATCGACCATCCGCACCCGTCCGCGATCGTCGAGATGGGTGAGCTGGCGGACTGCGGGCGCGGGTTTGGTAATTTGCTTCTTCGCTGGCATCGGAACAATTTCCCCCGAGCTTATGCTGTGAAGAGCGTATAATGAAATCATGCGGTTGACGGCGCCCCGCCCCTCCCGCAAATTCTTGGCATGGCAGACGAAATTCACCCGCTCGCGATTCTCGGCTCCGGACCCGCCGGCCTGACCGCCGCGCTCTATTCCGCCCGAGCGAATCTCAACCCTGTGCTGATCGAAGGCGTCAGCCCCGGCGGCCAATTGACGATTACGACCGAAGTCGAAAACTATCCGGGCTTCGAGCACGGCATCCAGGGTCCCGAGTTGATGGATGTGATGCGGCGGCAGGTGACGCGGTTCGGTACCCGTTTTGTGAGCGGTGAAGTCGGCGCCGCCAAGCTCGCCAACTCGCCTTTCGAGCTCACCGTCGACGGCGAAGTGCTCCGCTGTGAAGCGTTGATTATCGCGACCGGGGCGTCCGCCAAGCTGCTCGGGATCGACTCGGAAAAGCGGCTGATGGGCTATGGCGTGAGCGCCTGCGCGACGTGCGACGGCGCGTTTTTCAAGGACAAGGAGGTCATGGTGGTCGGCGGCGGGGACACGGCCGTGGAAGAGGCGACCTTCCTGACCCGCTTCTGCCGCAAGGTCACGATCGTCCATCGGCGCGACCAGTTGCGCGCGTCGAAGATCATGCAGGACCGGGCACGCAAGAATCCGAAAATCGCGTTTGTCTGGGATTCCGTGATCGACGAGATTTTCGGTGAACAGAAGACCGGAGTGAACGGGGTGCGCCTCAAGCAGATCAAGACCGGAGCGACCGCCTACGTCGCGATTGACGGCGTCTTCATGGCGATCGGCCATCAGCCGAACACCACGATTTTTCAGGGCCAGCTCGACATGGACGAACTCGGCTACCTGAAAGTACGCCCCGGCTCGACTTATACAAATATCGCGGGCGTTTTCGCGGCCGGCGACGTTGCCGATCGCGTCTATCGGCAAGCCGTCACCGCCGCGGGCACCGGATGCATGGCCGCGCTCGACGCTGAACGTTGGCTCGAAGCGCGCCACGGTTAGTGGTTTTAACCCGGCGCATGCAACCGTCCGTAGCGGCGGCTTTTGCTTCCGAAATCGTATCCTGAAAGACTTCTTTGATGCCTTCCGCCGAACCCGCGACCACTGCGAACGGTCCCGCTCCCGCGAAGTCGACCGGCGAGCTGAAGGCTCCGACCGGACCATTGAAGAGCCCGGGCGCTCAACCCGAACGTCCGCTGGTGATTCGTCCGTCGAGCCATCGCGGCTTTGCCGTCAGGCTGGCGGAGTTGGTCATCCTGATGAGCGCCATCGTCGGCGCACTCGCGCTCGGTCTGGGGCTCAGCGATTACCTGAGCGAGCATCGTTACGTTTCAGCTTATCTGCTCGCGTATGGCGTCTTTCGCTTCGCGGATTTGCTGGTGCGGGACGAGGATGCGCTGGGACTCGACCGGGAACGCTTCACGCGGCGAATGATGTACGAGCTTCCGTTACTGCTGTTGTTCTTCGCGGCGCCCTTCGAGCGTACCTATGTTTATGGCGGCGAGGCGCCGCGCTGGCTGTGCGCGCTCGGCTTGCTGATCGAGTTGGTCGGCCTCTGGCTCGCGCTCGGCGCGCGGATTCAGTTGGGGTTTTTCTCACCGGCGCCGGTCGCCGAGGCGAGCGGCGCGCTGGTCCGCGGCGGACTGTATCATTTTATCCGCCATCCGATTTACGCCGGGGAATTCATCGTGCTGTTCGCGTGGCCTTTCGAGTACGGCGCGCCAATCACGCTGGTAGTTGCCACGCTTATCGGGATCGGCGTGATGCGGCGCCGCATCAGAGACGAAGAGGCCACGCTTTTGGCGCAGTTTGGCGATGAATACGCGCTCTATATGCAGGTCACCGACCGCGTCGTGCCCAACGTTTGGTAATCGGCGCACGAGACTTCGCAGCACATCGAATCCATGAAACGACTTGTTCGGAGGCTCGCCACCTTCGCTGCGATAGCCTTGCTACTCGTGGTGTTTTACCGGCTCGGCAGCAGGTACATCTGGCCGCCGGACGACACCAGGACGATCGCGACCGTCGGCATTATCGAGGCGCCCGAGGTCAATCTGACCAGCCGGATTGCCGGCCGCATCCAGCGGCTCGACCTGCTCGAGGGCGACCACGTCGATCGCGGCCAAGTTGTCTGCCAGATTGAGGACGTCGATATTCGCAATCAGCTGGCCCAGGCTAAAGGCCAGCTCGCCGACGCCGAGGGGGATCTGCACGACGCCGAGCGCACGATGGCGCGTTACCGCCGGCTTTTCGCCGCGAGCGTGATCTCGGCCAAGGATCGCGACGACGCGGTGACCCATATCGACCGCAGCCACGGCGCGGTCGCCGCCGCCCAGGCGAGCGTCCGTTATTATGCGGATCAATTGGCCGACACGACTATTCGCTCGCCGATTACCGGTATCGTGGTCAGCAAGAATCTTGAGGTCGGCGAATGGGTGACGCCCGGCACGGCGATTCTCACGATCGACGACCTCTCGACCATCTGGGCGCGGGTCGACGTCGAGGAGACCGACCTTGCCTCGATCAAGGTTGGCGGTCCCGCACAGGTCACGATTCCGGGTAGCCCACCCCTGGTTTACAGCGGGCAGGTCATGGCGATCGGCCAGGAGGGGCAGTTCGCTACCGAAACCGACGTGCGCCGCGGCCGCCAGGATATCCGGACGTTTTATATCAAGGTTCGGCTGCTGCAAGCCGGATCCGACCTCAAACCCGGCATGACGGCGGAGGTCGCTTTCGCCCGTATCACCGGCCCCCGGTAACGCATGGCAACGCGGCCCTCAGCAATTCAGGCGCGGCAACTGGTCAAGCGCTTTGGCGACTTCACCGCGGTCGACGGGGTCAGCTTTGAGGTGGCCCAAGGCGACCTGTTCGGCCTGCTGGGTCCCAACGGCGCCGGCAAGACTACGCTGACCCGGATGCTGACGACGCTCATCGTACCGACCGCCGGCGAGGCTTCGGTCGCCGGTTATGATGTCGCGCGCGCGCCGGACCGCGTGCGTCAGGCGATCGGCGTCATCCCGCAGGCGCTGACTTCCGATCTCGACCTCACAGGATGGGAAAATGTCGATATCTACGGCGCTTTTTACGGTGTTCCGCGCCGCAGGCGGCGGCAGCGCGCCCGCGAGCTGATCGAACTGGTCGGCCTCAGCGCGCGCGCCAACGATCTCGTCGCGACCTACTCGGGCGGGATGCGGCGGCGGCTCGAAATCGCTCGGGGGCTGATCCATTCGCCGCAGGTGCTGTTCCTCGACGAGCCGACCATCGGGCTCGACCCGCAGAGCCGCCGGGCGGTCTGGGAACTGCTTGAACGGCTGCGGAGCGAGACCGGCCTCACCATCTCACTGACCACGCACTACATGGACGAAGCCGAAACGCTCTGCGATCATCTCGCGATCGTCGACGGCGGCAAGATAATCGCGAGCGGCACGCCGACCGAGCTCAAGGCGATGGTCAAGGGCTCCGACCGCCTCGAACTCGAAATCACGGGCGACGCCGAACTCACGATGACCCGGCTGAGGGCGCTGCCCGGGGTCTACGAGGTCACACGCGATGAGACGGGTCTGCTGATCATCTCGAGCGACGACGGCGCCCATCTGATGCCGCGGCTGGTCGCGCAGGTCGAGGCCGGCGGCGCCAGGCTCACCTCGATCCGGCTCGAACGCATGACCCTCGAGGACGTCTTTATCCGCTTCACTGGCCGTCGTTTGCGCGACGAAGCCGCGCGCAAGGCCAGCTATTTCAACATGGGGATGCCGCCGCCGCCGGGCCGCGGCTGACGGAGTTGTCATGCGCAAGACCTGGGCGGTGATGCGGCGCGACTTGCTCAAGCTGCGGCGCAACCCGCTGACCATGATGGTCAGCGTCCTGTTGCCGATCATTTATCTGGTTATCTTCGGCAACTCTTTTCAGGGCGTCCTGAAACATCTGCCGATCGTGATCGTGAGCCAGGACAATGGCCCCTTCGGCGTGCGCGTTATGGAGCAGATGCAGGCGCTCGCCGCAGGGCCCAAAACCGTCTCCATCACCTACGCGCACGACGCCGCGCGGGCGCTCGACGAAGTCCGTAACGGCCGCTACAAGGCCGCCCTGATCATTCCCGCGGGCTTCAGCCGCGATATCACGCAGGGCCGGATTGGCGAGTTGGGGCTATTCACCGATAACGTCGATACGGTCAGCTCGGCGACGCTCAACGGGCTGGTCGCGCAGGCGGTGGCGGTGCTGCGCGTCGGCTACGTCACCGCGCGCGAGCCCAAACTCGACCAAATCGTGCTGCGGCCGAGCCTCCTCTTCACGACGGTCGATTACGACCGCTCGCTGATTCCCGGCGTAATCGTGATGGCGTTGTTCATGGGCTCGCTAACGTCGGGCGTCTTCAACTGGGTAATGGACCGCTTCATGGGCGTCACCGAATGCTATCTGGTGACGCCGCTCTCCCGCTGGAACCTGGCCGGCGGCGTGCTCGCATCCAGCGTATCGGTGACCAGTATCGCCGCCGTACTCGTGATGCTCATCGGCCTCCTCATAACCGGAGGCGCGGTCACTGGCGGCCTGCCCGCGATGCTGATGCTGGTGGGAGTGATAATCCTTGGCGCGACGGGTATCCTCGCCATGACCTTCGCGCTGCTGGCGCGCGCGACCAATCCGCGCATCGTAGGCATCTCGGCTGGCTTCCTGAACGTGATTCTGTTTTTTCCGAGCGGGGCCGTTTATCCGGTGGAAAGCTTTCCACCATGGCTGCGGACCTTCGCCCACTATAATCCGGAGACGCACGCGGTGAGCGCTTTGAAATCAATCCTGTTCAAAGGTGCCAACTTCGCCGCGGTTGCGGACGATGTCGCCTTCCTGGCCATCTTCACCATCGTGATGCTCTTGCTGGCGAGCCTCACGGTGAAGCGCACCCTCTAGCCGTCCTCGACGACGGAGGATTCAAAGGCGGACGCGGCGGAGGGCGCGGTGGCGCGCGCGACCGCCTCGAGCAGGGTCGTCTTGCGGATCGGTTTGGCAACGTGAAAATTGCACCCGGCGGCAAGGCACTCGCGAACCTCTTCCTGCAGGGCCGAGGCGGTAAGCGCGATAATGGGCACGGCTGGGCCCGCCTGTTGCCGCTCGCGTTCGCGAATGTGGCGCGTGGCCGTATAGCCGTCCATCACGGGCATCCGCATGTCCATCAGGACCAGGTCATAACGTCGCGCGGCAACCATCTCGACGGCCTGGAGGCCGTTTTGGGCCTCATCCAGTGCGCAGGGCAGGCTTTTGAAGAACGCCTTGAGCAAAAAACGATTGTCGATGGAATCGTCCACGATCAGGATGGAAAGGGGGCGTGCCCGGTCGTCGCCGTTTGCCACCCCGGCCGGCGGTTGCAGGGCCGCGGCAACCGTCGGCTCGGCCGGCGGCGGCTCAGCTTTGGGCGCGGCCTGAACCGCCAGCCGCGCCGTAAAGTAAAAGGTGCTCCCGACGCCCTGCTGGCTCTCGACCCAGATGCGGCCATCCATCAATTCGACCAGGCGCACCACGATCGCGAGGCCCAACCCGCTGCCGCCGTAACGGCGGGCGGTCGAGGAATCGGCCTGCGTGAAGCTGGAGAAAATCGCGGCGATCTTGTCGGCGGGGATGCCGATCCCGGTATCGGTAACCGCAAACTGGACGAATTCGCCGGCTTCGGGCGCCGCTTGAACCGTCACCGTGACGCTGCCGCGCTCGGTGAATTTGATCGCGTTGCCGACCAGATTCACCAGAATCTGCCGCAAGCGCATGGGATCGCCAATACGGTGGACCGGCAGCCCGGCGGCGGTCTTCGCAAGCAACGTCAACTGCTTCTCGCTCGCGCGCACTTCGAGCGTGTCGAGCACCCCCCCAATCATCCGGTCGAGATCCAGCTCGGTGCGCTCGAGATGGAGCAGACCCCGTTCGACGCGCGCCAGGTCGAGGATATCGTTGATCAGCTCGAGCAGCGCGTTACCGTTGTTGCGCATCAGCGCAACGTACTTCTGCTGCTGCGCGTCGAGCGGCGTCTCGACCAGCAGTTCGGCCATCCCGAGGATCGCGTTCATCGGTGTGCGAATCTCGTGCGACATGTTCGAGAGGAATTCCGATTTCGCTTGCGACGCGCTCTCCGCCACATTGCGCGCCGCGATCAATGCCGCCTCGATCTTGCGCAACTCGGTGACATCGCGCGCCACGGTCATGTTGCAGGCCTCGTTATGGAACCAAATCGCGGCGGCCGACAGCAGGTAAGGACTGCTGCTGCCATCCCTGGCGCGCAATGTCATGTTCAGGTTGCGCAGCTCTCCGCGCTCCTTCAGAACCTGGGCGCATCGTTCCCGTTCTTTGGGGTCAGGCCACAACCTGAGTTCGGTCGAGGTCCGTCCCAAGGCCTCGTCCTTGGAGTAACCCGAAGCGCGCTCGAATTCGCGATTGACGAGCACGATTTTGCCGTCGGCTACCCGCGAAATCACGATCGGGTCCGGATTGGCGTCAAAGACGTTCCGGAAACTCTCGCGATTGCTCAGGTCCATGACAAGCGACTACGTGGTGTCCGAAAGTTGCCCGTGTGAGGAGATGCAACAGCCATGCCCGGCTACTACGACTTCGTAAAATTACTTTAGAACTCCGAATGCTGGCTGAAGCACGGCAAATGCCGACTTGATTAACCGTTGAAACTCTATCGAATGACGTTCAATCGACGATGCGGGATATCCAGTTCCACGACGCGAGCAACGGCAATAACCCGCAATGACGCCATCGGAGCGTATTCCACCTCAAAGCATCGCTTCCGTCATCTTCGGACAGGTGGTGGCGAACCAGAACATTACGTGTAGCTATATGAGACACCGCGGGAGCAGGATTCACGCCGCTTCTATTCGATCGTCGCGCCGCTTGGGCAACACTCGCGCTGATGTAGAGGAAATCTCAGATGGCATCAAAACTGCTTTGACATGCGTTCACGCGCCAGGTTTCGACGCCAAAAAATTACCGTTATCGTCAACTCTTCGTCGGTCACGAGCAGGTCCGACTGCGGTCTCTGCTTCCCCGTAATGCTCTGATTCCACTTTTTTTGGGATTACCTCGGTCGACACTGTGCCTGCATGGCACTGGCATGGCAGTTGCCCCTTTACGCCAACCATCTGACTCCGCGTGTGCGCAAGTCTGCCTGCCAAATCGTCGACGGCTGGGTGGCGAAGCATAGGTCATCCGCGACTACTCAATTGCCTGCGCGAGGTATTGGTGAGTGGGGCGACACCTTCGCCCCCGCCGAAGATTCGCCGGCGCGAGCGCACGGGCGATGGCCGGCATACCATAATTGTCGGGCTGACGGCGCACGCGACCGAAGGTCAGCGCGAACGATGCCTTGACGCCGGCACGGACGATTATCTAAAGCAAGCCGGTGAAGTTTCAGGCGCTGGCCGACACGATTGATCGTTGGACGCGACCGCAGCACCCCGCGATCGGTTGAATCGATCTTACCGTTTCTTTATCGGGCTTATTGCCCTGAAGAATCTTCCGTGTTCGGAACTGGCCGTCCGGTTGCGGTCTGACCGTGCGAGGCTTTTGGCGTGACGCCGCGAGGCAGGTAAATGACCTGTCCGGCGGTCAACTGGTTTATGTCAGTCAGGCGCGGGTTCGCGGCGACGAGTTCGTTGATTCCGGACTTCGATCCGAAATACCGAATGGCAATGTTCTCTAACGTATCACCATACATGACGGTAATTTGACTTCGCCGCTCCGGCGCCGCGGGTACTCCGGTCTGTTGCTGAGCCCCGGCGCTTGCGGCGACCGCAGCGGGAGTGCTCGGAGCTATGCGCATTGCCGCGGCTGTTCCTGGCCCAGCAACGTTGCTTTTGGGTGCCGCGGGTGCCGCCGCTCCGGGCGCGAGTGATGCTTGCGATTCGACCGGATGGGGCTTGAGAGACGTCGCGGCTTTGGCTTCGCGCGGGATTCCGGATACCTTTCGATGCCCGATTGCTCGACCGTCCGGGCGAACGATCTGTTCGGTCGCCCTGCCGAACGAGAGGGTATGGCGGAATAGCCACTCCGACCAGACGTTCGGGTAGACAGCGCCCAATAGCAACAGCGACGCGAGCGCGGTACCGGCGATAAGCGCGGGCATTACCAGAAACCGTGCGCCGGATTTCCGCTTCGTGATGCCCACCGAGTCCTGGTACTCGGCGGCGGTCTTCTTCGCCATCCTGACGCTGACTTTTCTCTCCCCCGCGTAAAAGGCGG
>Ga0181523_10003115_pt1 | contig 15348 bp, 14 predicted proteins | sample PEATcosm2014_Bin_43_FD_119752 | JGI IMG/M metagenome (GOLD analysis project Ga0181523, IMG submission 119752) | Peatland microbial communities from MTU Mesocosm Facility, Houghton, MI, USA - PEATcosm2014_Bin05_30_metaG | ecosystem: Environmental > Terrestrial > Soil > Wetlands > Peat | place...
CTTCGGCCACCTCGGCCAGCGTCACCGGCCTCACCAACGGGACCGCCTACACCTTCACGGTGACGGCCACCAACGCCATCGGCACCGGTGCGGCCTCGGCCGCGTCGAACTCGGTGACACCGGTGGCCGCGGCCCCCGTGTGCACAAAGCACGGCCACAACCACGGCTGGGGCCACAACCAGGGCTGGGGCTGGGGCTGGGGTCAGGGCCAGGGTCAGGGACAGGGCTGGGGCCAGGGCAAGGGCCACGGCCAAGCCCCGGCCACTGTCCCCTGCGCCCCGACCATCGGCACGGCCACGGCGGGCAACGCCAGCGCCATGGTCACCTGGAAGACCCCGGTCAGTAACGGGGGGTCTGCCATCACCGGTTACACCGTGACCTCGTCGCCCGGTGGCATCACCGCCACCGCAAGTGCTTGGGCCACCTGGGCCAACGTCACCGGCCTCACCAACGGGACCGCCTACACCTTCACGGTGACGGCCACCAACGCCATCGGTACCGGTGCGGCCTCGGCCGCGTCGAACTCGGTGACGCCTATGGCCCCCGTATGCACAAGCCCCGGCCACGGCCACGGCCAGGGCTGGGGTCAGGGTCAGGGCTGGGGCCAGGGTCAGGGCTGGGGCCAGGGTCAGGGCTGGGGCCAGGGTCAGGGCTGGGGCCAGGGGCACGGCAACTGCCGCAATAGCGACTAGGCCGTGGCCAAGGGGCGCGGACTAGGCCATGGCCACAGGGCGCGGAAAGGGCGCCCCTGCGGCCATGGCCAGGTGGCGGTGGAGTAGATCGTGAGCCCGTGAGTCTTCGGGCCACCTCTCGACCGCCGGGAAACTGCCGAAGGGACCGTCGAGCCACGACGGGGCGCCCCCAGACAGATCACTGACCGCAGCGGCGTAGTGCCGCATGAGACGTCGCATGGACGAGGCGTGGATCCCCCTCTTGCCGACCAGCCGCCCGGTGGTGAGGACCCGTACCGGCCGGCCGACGTCACCGGCCACCATGGTGGCCACCACCTCGCGCCGGAGGACCTCGATGCCGGGCAGCTCGCCGCCGGCAGCTACCGAGGCGACCAGTGCCTCCTCGTCGGGGCCGCTGGCGTCCATGGCCGGCTCGGACACGTCCTCCGAGCGGAATCTCCCGCCGTCGACCTGGCGGGCGACCTGGCGGCGTTCGGTCAGTGCCACCGGGTGGCCGCCCGGGCGTCCAGCACGGCGTGCACCGTCACCAGGGGTAGCCGCTGCTCGGTGAAGGCCACGTCGACCGACCCGGGCCGGCACTGCTCGACGTGGTAGCGGATGGCCGGGCCCGTCTCAGGGTGGAGCACCAGCACGATCCGCCTGAACCCGGGGCTCACCGCGTCGCTGGCCAGCAGGTCGATGACCGCCTAGCCGCCGGAGCCGATCGGGGCCAGGGGCTTGCGTCCGCCGAAGCGTTTGGCTGGTGTTGACTGTGCCTACACGCGCACCCTGATCTTCCCCCAGTTCTCACGGACTCGGTTTGACCGTCCAGTGACTGGGTCAGGAAGGCGTGACGGAGGTCTTGCGGATTCAGGCTGCCAGCTTCCGCCGCCTACCGCCTACCGCCTACCGTTGCTGTGCCTGTGCCACCCGTTGTGCAGTGCGTGCAGCCGATGCCGCCAGCCGTTGCTGTTCCTGTGCCACCCGTTGTGCAGTGCGTGCAGCCGATGCCGCCCGCCGTTGCTGCGCCTGTGCCACCCGCTGTGCAGTGCGTGCCGCCGATGCCGCCCGCCGTTGCTGTTCCTGTGCCACCCGTTGTGCAGTGCTCAGGGCGGGCTGCTGTGTCGTCGTGGATCGGAGGACCTGTGCCGTCGGATGCGCGACCTGAGCCTGTGTCGGAGCACCGGTCGCCATGAGGGTCAGCGGGACGACGGTGGTTGCCGTGATCAGCGCAGTCACGACGATCTGGCGCATCCGTAGGCCGACCCCCGCTCCACCGGTGATTCGCTCGGAGCGCCGACCGGGTCGCCGAGGGTCGATCCCGATGTAGTCCGGGGTGATGATGAGGCGCGGGTCGTGGAGATCGGTCAACAGCTCCGGCGGCAGGTCGATCTCCGGCCGGGGTGGGAGGTCCACGATGGGGATTGCGAGGATGCTTGTCGCTGATGCCGGTTCTCTCATCCGCGGCATCTTGCGGGCTGGGCGCCACTGGCCGATCATTGGCATCGCAATTGCCATCGGCGCGATCGGGTGCCACCTGAAGCCGTCCGGGCGTCAGCACGTCGCGTTCCGCCCTACCGTCAGACGGCGAGGCCCATTGACCGACAGACCTCCGCGGTTGCCTCGGCTGTCCGCCTCCAACAGGGTGTCCGTTGCTTCTCGCTACCCGCGCCGCCAGTTCGGCCCGACGAACTCCAATGGACCCGAAACGGGGGTTTCCTCGGCGCGCCATTGAACCGTTCTTCGCTGCATGGTTCATGTCTAGGCAACGGAAGCGTCGGCTTCTGTGCTGCTCGGCAAGGCCCGGCTCCCCCCTCAGTGCCGGGCGGCACCGGCGGGGGAGAGGAGCACCTCCGTGCCACACTCCTGGAATTGGTGCTTGAGGACCGGGAGGTGACCCTTGGATCGCGCCCTGGCTCGCTCCGAGGAAGGCGCAGCCCCGAACTTTCGCCAATCCGAGCCTTCACCGTATCCATCAATTGCATACGACTGCCTGCCGACCGGCGTGCTCCACACCACCGGAGACGACTACAGCCGTCTGCTCTGCTGAACGCCCAACAGACTTGGTCCGTCGATGCGTACCTCGAGACGGCCGACGGTGTGAGCGACGCCACCAAGGCCGTCCCGATGGTCCGTCGAGTCCCGCCGTCCAGGCCACCTCGACGGAACAGATCCGATCGACCACGCCTGCCGGCTGCGGCGTATCGGTTGCCGGGCGGAGAGCATGGTCGATCGGATCAAGCGCCCTTCTTCCGGCGAACCGACTATCGGACTACTGGCCCCGGGTCGTGGGCGGATCGGGTCCGTGCCTCTTTGATCAGTTGGTGAACCCGGGACGGGCTCACGCCCAATCGTTGGGCAAGGGAGCGGACAGAGTCACCGGAGTCGTAGGCCTGAGCAGCCGCATCTGCCCGCACCGAGGACAGTCGTTCGATCGCTTGCTGGTGCCGTTCGAGTTCCTCAGTCGCCTGTCGGTATCGCTCGTCAGGGTCGGGCAGCCTTTCGAGCGACGCCACCACGAGGACGTCGGCGCCATCCTCGGACTGAGACGTCTGCTCGGTGTGCTTCTTCTTCGGCGTCTGCTCGGTGTGCTTCTTCTTCGCCGTCTGATCGGTGTGCTTCTTCTTCGGTGTCAGCTGGGTGTGCTTCTTCTTTCCCATGTCCATCGAGTCTCGACATGAGATCCCGACCTGTCAAGGGGGAATAAACGTGATCCCTCGCTGCTGCCGGGGTCGAAAACCTCCCATCATCAGCGACGATGGGAGGTAGCGATGGCGAGACGTGGACGGCTGACGGCCGAGGCTGACAGCAAGTCTGACCGTCCTGGCGAAGCTCCGGTTCTCCTTCGACAGCTGGGACGTCGCAGGTGCAGCCGGTGGTCGACATGACGGCGCCGCCCTCAGCCGACGTTCTGGCAGAGCCTGATCCGCTGAGTCGATCAGTTCAGACTGCCCGTACCTTTCAGGGCCAGCCCTGTGACCGTACGGGCCCCCGCCCAGTCCACGTCGGCGAAGATGCCGGCGGGCCTGATGCCCCAGGCCACCTGGCGGGCCAGCTCGGCGCTGACCACGGGGAGGTCGGCGGCGTGGGTGACGCCCACCAACTTGGCATCGGTGGTGAGGACCCGTACGGGCAGGCCGATTCCCCCGGCCACCATGCTGGCCACCACCTCGGGCAGGAGGACCTCGACACCGGGCAACTCGCCACCCGCCGCCAGCTCGGCGATCAGCGCGTCCTCGTCGAGGCCGCTGGCGTCCATGGCCGCCTCGAACACGTCCCAGATGGCCGGCTGGAACCCCCACAGGTTGACCGAGGTCGGCAGGTCGGCCGAAAGCATGGCCGGCTCGACCCCGTCCTCGGCGCGGAAGCTCCCGCCGTCCACCTGGCTGGTGACCTTGCGGCGTTCGGTCAGGGCCACCAGATGGCCGTTCGGATCCACCTCGCAGATCCCCCGGGTCACCGGGTCGTCGGTGGCCACGGTGGAGGCCAGCCGGTACCCGATCAGGGTGTGCTCGTCGTCGTCGGCGGCCAGCTGTCCGGCCAGCATGCCCATGGCCACCTCGCCGTAGATGTCGTCGGCGTTGCATACGGCGAAGCTCCGGTCCGCCTCGAGTGCCTCCCGGCCAGCCAGCACCGCGTGCACGGTCCCGAGGGGCAGCCGCTGCTCGGCGAAGGCCACCTCGACCGACTCGGGCCAGCACTGTTCGACGTGGTAGCGGATGGCCGGGCCCGTCTCGGGGTGGAGCACCAGCACGATCCGCCCGAACCCGGCCGTCACCGCGTCGCTGGCCAGCAGGTCGATGACCGCTTCGCCGCTGGGGCCGATCGGGGCCAACGGCTTGCACCCGTCGTAGCGCCTGGCCAGGCCGGCGGCCAGTACGACCAGTGAGGGTGCCATGTCCGGACTCAGCCTCCCCAGCGCAGCACGGCACTGGCCCAGGTCATGCCGCCGCCGAACCCGGTGAGCAGCACGTGGTAGCCCTCTTGGATCCGCCCGGTGTCCAGGGCGTCGGCCAGGGCCAGGGGAATCGACGCCGAGGAGGTGTTGCCGTAGCGGTCGATGACCACCACCGCCTTCTCCTCGGGGATTCCGAGGCGCTGGCACACGGCGCTGATGATGCGGAGGTTGGCCTGGTGGGGCACGACCAGATCGATGTCGGCGGGGCTGAGGCCGGCCTCGGCGATGGCCTGCTCCGACGATTCGACCACCACCCGCACCGCCTTGCGGAAGATCTCCTTGCCGTCCATGTAGAGGAAGCCGCCGTGGTCGCACTTGAGGAGGTGCCGCAGCGATCCGTCCGCTCCCAGCTTCCACGACAGCAGTTGCCCGGGCCCGTCCACGGCCTCGAGCACCACGGCGCCCGCTCCGTCGCCCACCAGCACCGCCACCGACCGGTCGTCCCAGTCGGTGATCCGGCTGAGGGTCTCCGAGCCGATCACCAGCAGGCGCTCCGCGCCGATGGCCAGCAGGCCGTGGGCCACTGTCAGGGCGTAGACGAAGCCCGAGCAGGCGGCGTTGACGTCGAAGGCCCCGCCCGGCACGCCGATGCCGTCCTGCACGGTGGCCGAGGTGCCCGGCACGATCTGGTCGGGGGTGGTGGTGGCCAGGATCACCGTGTCGATCTCGTCGGGGCGCCGCCCGGCCTTGGCCAGGGCGGCCAGGCCCGCATCGATGGCCAGCTGGGAGGTGGTGCCGCCGATCCGCCGCTCCCGGATGCCGGTGCGCTCTCGGATCCAGGCGTCGCTGGTCTCCATGGTGACCGACAGGTCGTCGTTGGTCACCACCTTGTCGGGCACGGCGATGCCCCAGCCGGTGACGATTCCTCCCCGTGTGGTCCTCACTGGTGGGCCGCCTCGAGCACGTGGATGCCGATGAACCCGGCATCGCTCCGTCCGCCGCTGCTGCCGATGATGCCGCCGGTGTTGGCGGCCACCGCCAACCGGGCGCCCTGGACCTGGCGCCGACCGGCCTCGCCCCGCAGCTGCGCGGTGAGCTCCACCACCTGGGCGATGCCGGTGGCGCCCAGCGGGTGGCCCCGGGCGACCAGGCCCCCGCTGGTGTTGACCGTGAGGCCCTTGCCGCCGAGCGTGGTGTCGCCGGCCACGGTGGCCGGCCCCGCATCCCCGGGTTTGAAGAAGCCCATCGACTCGAGGGCGTAGAGCTCCTCGGCACTGGTGGCGTCGTGCAGTTCGACCAGGTCGACGTCCACGGGGTCGATGCCGGAGTCCTCCCATGCCGCCGCGGCAGCCTCGGCCAGGCGGTCGTGGTAGTCGATGTCACCGTTGCCGGAGCGGGCCGTGCTGGTCCGGATGCGGGGGGCCTTGGGTGCCGGGTACGCGGAGAGGACCACGGCGGCGGCGCCGTCGGTGAACGACGAGCACATCAGGCGGGTCAGCGGCCACACGATGGGGGCGGACTCGAGGACCTCCTCGAGGGTGACCTCGGACTGGAACTGCGCGTCCGGATTGAGGGACCCGTGCCGGCGGGCCTTGACCGCGGTAGCGGCGAACTGCTCGACGGTGGCCCCGCGCTCCTCCATCACGCTGATCGCCCAGGTTGCGTTGAGCGCCATCAGCACCGACCCGGACGGGTTCTCCATCGTCTCGTGCAGGTAGGTGCGGTCGACCAGGGGGACACCGTCCTCGATGCCGGCCAGGGTGGCCCTGCGGTCGCCGGTCCACATCTTCTCGACGCCGACGGCCAGCACGGTGCCGGTGCCGGCCAGACTGGCCAGGGTGGCCATGTGGAGGGCGGAGGAGCCCCCGGCGCACGAGTTGTCCACATTGATGATCCCGGCGTGACGCAGCCCCGACGGGCTGAGGAACGTCTGCCCGCGGATGCAGCCCTGATTGATGAGCCGTCCGGCCGTGGCGTTGCCGAATACCACCAGGTTGACGTCGGCGGCGTCGACGTCGGCGTCGGCCAGGGCCTCGGCCACCACCTGCTGGGCCATGTCCTCGGCGGTGCGGTCCCGTCGGTTCATCGGCGTGATGGCGGTTCCCACGATGTGTGCGGTGCGGTCCATGGCGTCCTTCTTATCCTCGGGTCGGCACGCCGGCAGCCGACAGGGCGGTGGTCAGGCGTTCGAACTGCTCCAACGGTTCGTCGGCGGTGATGTAGACCGCCACATGCTCCGCCCCCGCATCGCGATAGGTGGTGACGACGTCGGCCACCTCGGCGGCCGTCCCCGCCACCAGGTGGCCATCGAACGCCTTGGCCGGGATGCCGTAGAGGGAGGACATCCACCCGGTGCCCCGCCGTCGCCCCACACCGGCGTCGTCGTCAATGGAGACGAACAGGACGATCGACGGGGTGACCTCGCCGGTGCCACGACCGGCTCGGTCCACCTCCTTGGCCAGGCGCTCGAGTGCGGCGCCGTACTCGGCGGCGCTCAAGAAGAGGGGCATCCACCCGTCGGCCAGCGTGGCCGCCCGGCGCAGGGCGGCCTCCGAGGAGCCTCCTACCCACACGGGCACGGGCGGTGGGGCCGGTAGTTGGCGGTAGCGGGCCGGCCCACCGGCCTCGAGGTCGCCGGCGGTCACGCCGGCGCCGCTGTGCCACGACCGGCGGAGCTCCTTGATGCCGGCGTCGAGCTCGGAGCCGCGGGTGTGGAAGGCCGCGCCGGCCTGCTCGTACTCGCCCACGTGGCTCCCCACCCCGACGCCGAGGACGAAGCGGCCCCTCGTCAGGATCTGCAGGGAAGCGGCCTGCTTGGCCACCACCGGCGCCTGGCGCAGGGGGAGTTGGACCACGCACGTGCCGAGGAGCGCCCGGTCGGTGGCGGTGGCAGCGATGGAGAGGACGACCATGCACTCGAGGCACGGGCCGTGCCAGAACAGGTGGTCACAGGTCCACAGTGCGCCGGCACCCAGCTCCTCGGCGCGGTGGCAGAGGGAGGCGATCTCGGAGACGCCGCTCCCACCGGGCCCGCCGGAGGGCTCCGCCCATCCGGCCATCGCGTCCTGGGCGAAGGTCGGCAGGATAAGTCCGATCGGCCCCAGAGGAGCTGCAGGTCGCACCATGGGCACAACGCATGGTATCCGCCACAGTGGGCAAACGCGGCCACGGTGGCGGCGACGATCGAGTGCGCGGTGGTCCGATCATCGTCCGTCGGATGGGTGGCTCCACCGTGCCGGACCACCCGCTCGCTCCGGCGGTGGCGCTCGCCGGGCCGGCCAGGTGCGGTCGGTGTCCGAGGCCTGGGGCGGACGCGGCAGACTGGAGGGAAGCGTGAGCATCCGGCCGGTGTTGTAGGGGACAGACCGGTGAGAGGACTGGCTGTGAATCCCGAACGAGGTGATGGTGCCGTGGAGTCAGAGGCTGACCAGGTGGTTGCTCCTGACAGTGGGGCAGCAGAGCCGTCGTTGACCGACGGCGAGCGCGCCGAGCGCCTGGGCGCGCTCAACGGCCTGATCGAGCTCATGCGGCCTGCCGTCCAGGCCGACGGCGGCGATCTCGCCCTGCTCTCCGCCGACGTGGCAACCGGGGTCGTCGAGGTGCAGCTCCAGGGGGCGTGCAGTTCGTGCGCGATCAGCTCGTCGACCCTTCAGGGCGGGGTGGAGCGCATTCTGCGCGACCGCCTGTCGTGGGTGACCGAGGTGCGTGGCGGGGTCGACGAGTCGGTGGACCCGTTGATGAGCGAGTCGATGGGCCGCGGAGGGTACGTCCCCAGTTTCTGAGGGCGAAGGCGCCGGGCCCATCCGACACGCCGTTTCAGAAGGCCGGCTTCCGCCATCCGCCTCTGCCACGTGTCCGGAGTGCTACGCGAACGCCGTAGTCACCGAGGTGACTGCGTGCATTCCGGCCATCTGCGGTAGTGGTGCCGGATGATCGGGCTGACTCTTCGACGCTTCCCACTTCGTGCCTTCGATCCACCGGCCCTGTCCGTTGGACGACCGAGGCCGCTCGAAGCAGTTGAATCCGGCAATTCGCGTAACATCCCTCTGTGCACAGCAGAGGGCACTCAGGGGGGGAAGTCCACGGCGATGGCGCCGCTGCCCTGTCGGAACGGTCGCGGGTGAGGTCACGGAAACCGGGCTCGGGAGGCGGCCCTCCACCGATGGCTGCCAGTTTGCCGTTCGACGTCGAAGCGCGGGTCGACCGGCCCGTGGCGACGAAGCCGGATGGATGGCGGTTGCTCGTCGGCCTCGAAGTGCTCACGGGCGCGTACTCACCATGACCGTGGTGGACGGTCCCTCAGGGACACCCGTGGTGGCCGAGCCGCCGGAGCGGAAGCCGGCCGACGACCCGCTCGAGGGACCGGAGCCCGACAGGACCACCAACCCGACGCAGCGTTGGCGGACGCTACTGGTGGCCGCCGGTGGCTACCTCCTGCTTTCGGTGATCATCTGGTGGAACGTGTGGTCGGGTCACCCGACGTCGACCGCCACCTGTGAATGCGGTGACAGCTCACTGTTCACCTGGTTCCTCGAGTGGCCGGCATACGCCATTTCTCACGGTCTCAACCCGCTGTACTCGACAGCCATGTTCCACCCGGAGGGGGCGAACTTGCTGGCCAACACCGGCGAGTTGGCCTTCGGTGTGGTGCTGGCCCCGATAACCTGGATGTTCGGGCCGGTGGCCACGTTGAACGTCGCCCTTACGCTCAGCCCGGCCCTGTCCGCCCTGGCCATGTTCGTCCTCCTGCGCCGGTGGGTGTCGTGGTCGCCGGCCGCATTCGCCGGCGGCCTCTTCTACGGCTTCTCTCCGTTCATACTGACCAACCTCACCAATGCTCACCTCAATTTCGGGGCGGCGATGGTGCTTCCCCTTATCGTTGCCTGCCTTGACGAGCTGCTCATCCGGCAGCGACGCCGTCCGGTGGTGACCGGGGTCGTCCTCGGCCTTCTGGTGACCCTCCAGTTCTTCCTCGGGACCGAAGCCCTCCTGATGATGGCGATCATGGGTTTCACCGGGGCCGTGCTGGTGGTCGCCTACGCCGCATGGCAGCACCCCGAAGCGCTCCGAGGCCATGCGCGCTACGCGACGGTCGGCCTCACGTCCGGGTTGATCACCGGTGTCGTCCTGCTCGCGTATCCGGTGTGGTTCGCGCTCGCCGGCCCTGCCCACTTCTCGGGGCCGATCTGGCGGGCGTTCAACCTACAGAGCGGGGGCACCGAACTCGGTTACCTGGTGATCCCCGAGTCGACGTCTGCCGTCCGATCCGGTCTCGGCATCTTCGCACTCGTCTACCCCGGTCCGCACCTGTCCGCCCAGTATTTCGGAATCGGGGTGCTGGCCGTCCTGATCGGCGGGTTCATCTCCTGGCGCCGTGACCGCCGGCTCTGGCTGTTCGGTGCGATCGCTCTGGTCTCGATCGCACTGTCCCTGGGTGCGCAGAAGGACAGTCTTCTGCCGTGGCAACTCCTGTCGGGCCTCCCGTTGCTCGACGACGTCGAACCGTACCGGTTCATCCTCGTCACCTACCTCGCCGTCGGCGTCCTGTTGGGTCTGATCGTCGATCACACCTACCAGGCGGTCGACCGACTGCGCGAGGCGCCTACGGGCGGACACCCCGGTGCACCGACTGCGGGCATCGGGTCGCGGCTACCACCATGGGCGGGCGCCGCCGCCGGGGTGATCGTGGCCGCCATCGCCCTCGTCCCGCCCGCCGCCTACCTGGCGCAGAACGTTCCCATCCGGACCGAACCGGTGGCGATCCCCACCTGGTTCCGAACCGTCGCTCCGCACCTGAGCGGTCATCAGGTCCTCCTCGCCTTTCCGGCGCCGTTCACGACCTGGGAGAGTGCGATGACCTGGCAGGCTGTCGACCGGATGCACTACGCGATGGTCGGAGGAGGAGGGCCCGGTGTCGTGCTGGCCCGGACCAGCAAGGAGCGCGAGGGTCAATCTGTCATCGGTGCCGCCTCCTTCTCCTTCACCGCACCGATGCTGAAGGCCGGCGACGTCCAAGCGGTCCGACAGGCCCTGGATGGGTGGGGGGTGACCATGGTGGTCCTCCCGGACCAGCCAGATCTTCCGGCCTACGACCAGATCCCATCCGTGACGTTCGCCGCTGCCCTGGTTACGGCCGCCACCGGGCAACGACCGATCCATCAGGCGGATGCCTGGGTGTGGAGCGGGGTGGGCAAAGCTCCTCCTCCCGTGCTCCTCACTCCTGCGGCCTTCTCGGGCTGCACGAAGGGAGTGACGGCCCGCGGTACCTCTGCCGTCGATGCCGCCACGGATTGCGTGCTGGCCGCCGGCCTCGGGCGATCGAGTTGATCGGTGTGCGGGGGCGCGGCGTTGCCTGTGGTCCCCGCCAAAGGTCCCAGCGGCAAACAGCGATGCCACGTGCGAGGCTGTCAGCCTTCGGAGAGGACGCCGCTCCGGCCCCGCGGCGGAAGGAGTGCTGGCTCAATGGCAGTGTCGGGCATACAGGGGCGGCGATTGCCGCTGCTCCATCGGACCACCGGCAGCCCGCCCGAACCCGAGGCAACGGTCGGGTCAGGAGTGCTGCTCACCCTGGCCGCATGGCTCCTGAGCCGCGTCATCGTGGGAGCGGGGTGGGGCGCTGCCCGGAACCCGTTCACCTTCACTCCAAGCCTGTGGACCCGTTGGGACAGTTTCCAGTACCTGGCGATCGCCGCCCACGGGAGGACCTTCGGGCGGTGTGGGAGCCCGGGCCTGCCGGCGACCCCTGCCTCCCGGCTGCTGCACCAGACGCTTTGTGGGACGGCGCCCTGGCTGCCCGGTTACCCGTGGCTGGTGCGGGCACTGTATGCGACCGGTCTCTCGCTGCCCGACGCAGGTCTGCTCATCTCCTGGTCGGCGATGGCGACAGCGATCTTTCTGGTGTGGTTCGGGTGGGGACGAGACCTTTCTCCGGGACGTGCCCTCCTCCTCCTGCTGCTCTTTGGGGTCTTCCCCGGGTCCGTCTACAACTTTGCCGTCTTCCCGACCTCGGTCGCCCTCGCCTGCGTGGTCGGTGCGATAGTGGCCGCCACCCGCGAGAGGTTTCTGGTCGCCGCGCTCCTCATGACCGCTGCCGGGCTCTGCTATCCCACGGGATGGTTCGCAGCCGCCGGCCTTGCCGTGGGGCTTGTTCTCATCGCCCTCCCGCTCGGCACGGCGGCAATCGTCCGCCGGGCTCTCTGGGGGCTGGCGGGGTTCGGCTCCCTGCTCGTGCTCGGACTCCACGATGAGTTCGCCTTCGGCCATGCCAATGCCTTCTTCCTGGAGGACACTCAACGAGGCGTCGGCTCGGTGGTCTCCCCTGGACAGGCGTTCCTCCGGCTCGTCATCCAACAGAACTCGTTCGTGCAGACACTGATCGGCCGATTCAGCGCTCGGGTCCTGGCCTTCCAGGCGGTACTCGCCGTCGCACTCACCGGAGCGGCAGTGGCAGTCACCGCAGTGGCGTGGCGCCGCCAGGTTCGGGTTGCTTCGCAGGTCTACCCGGCTCTGGTCGGCACCGCCGTGGTGCTGGCGCTCGTGGCTGCAACCAGCGGAGGAGCGTGGAACAGAAGTGTCGTCCTCGCGGCACCGTGCGTGGTCTGCCTTCGTCGGGCACCTCTGCCGGTACTCTGCGGCGTCGTCGCCGTCGCGGCGGTCACGACCGCCCTGATGTCCCGCGCCTTCTTCGTCGGTACGTTGCCGTAGGACGCCACTGTCGCACCTCGCGGGACATGCCCGGTACCGGGCACTACCCGGCGGGCTCTCGGTCAACTGCGACTGGACCTGCGACTCCGGGCCCGTGGGGACACCGACCGGACCTGCGATCGGATTAGTTAGGCAAACTAACTATACTGATCGCATGATCTCCCTGTCGCTGACGCCTCCTGTGCCAGTCGATGCTCCGGACGGAGGGCTCGACGAGGCCGGCAGTGCCGATGCCTCCGAGTCGGAGCTGGCGTCGCGGCTGCGCCTGGCCGTCACCCGCCTGCACCGGCGGCTCCGCCAGCAGACCGCCGGGGGGCTGACCCCGTCCCAGGCCTCCGCACTGGCCAGCATCGAGAGGCTCGGCTCGCCGACCCTGGGCGCGCTGGCCGCACGCGAGTCCGTGCAGCCGCCGTCGATGACCCGCATCGTCGGCGCGCTCGAGGCACTGGGCTACGTGTCGCGGGTGGTGGACCCCGACGACCGACGGGTCGCCCGGGTCAGCGCCACCACCGAGGGCCATTGCGTCCTCCAGCGCGGCCGGTCCTTGAAGAACGCCTTCCTCGCCGACCAGCTGCACCGGCTGCCGGACGAGGACCGCGAGGCTCTGGGCGCGCTCACCGCGCTGCTCGAGCGCCTGGTTGAAGAGGACGACGTATGACCAAGGTCCGCGCCGCGTGGAACCAGACGTTCCATTCCCTGCGCATCCGCAACTACCGCCTGTACTTCGTCGCCCAGCTGATCTCGGTGTCCGGCACCTGGATGCAGACCGTGGCCCAGGCCTGGCTGGTCCTCCACCTCACCGGAAGTGGTGTGGACTTAGGGATCGTGGTCGGACTGCAGTTCCTCCCCATGCTGCTGTTCGGCCCGTTCGGGGGGCTGGTGGCCGACCGGATGAACAAGCGCAGGCTGCTCTACATGACACAGACGGCGGGCGGCATCCTGGCCCTGGTGCTGGGCGTCCTGGTGGTCAGCCACGCGGTTCAGCTGTGGCAGGTCTACCTGCTGGCCACCCTGCTCGGCATCGTCAACGTGTTCGACAACCCGACCCGCCAGACCTTCGTGATGGAGATGGTCGGGCGCGATGAACTGCCCAATGCGGTCAGCCTCAACACCGTGGTAATGAACACCTCCCGGGTGGTGGGGCCGGCCATCGGTGGTGTGGTGATCACCGTCTTCGGGCTGGGCATCTGCTTCTTCGTCAACGCCGCGTCGTACATTGCCGTCATCGTCGGGCTGTCCATGATGAGGAGCAAGGAGCTCCATCCGACCCGACGGGTGGTGCGGGCCAAGGGCCAGATCCGCCAGGGATTCCGCTATGTATGGCGCACCCCGAGCCTGCGCAACACGCTGCTGGCCGTCGCCGTCATCGGCATCTTCGCCTACAACTTCACCGTCACACTCGCCCTGCTGGCCAAGGTGACGTTCCACGGCGGAGTGGGCACCTACTCGTTGCTGACCTCGTGCATGGGCATCGGGGCGGTGGTGGGAGGGTTGTTCGCCGCACACCGGGCCCGGCCCACCCCGCGCCTGTTGCAGGTCCTGGCCCTGGTCTTCGGCGGGCTGTTGGCGGCCGTGGCCCTGGCCCCGACGCTGATCAGCGCGGCCGCCCTCATCGTGTTGATGGGCGCCGCCTCCATCGGGTTCATCGCCACGGCGAATGCCAGCCTGCAGCTGGCCTCCGAGCCTGCCATGCGGGGCCGGGTCATGGCCCTCTACGCCATGGCCTTCCTGGGCACCACACCGATCGGGGCGCCGCTGGTCGGCGCCATCGCCCAGTGGACCAGTCCCCGGATCGCCCTGCTCGTCGGAGCGGTGGCCACGGTGGTTGCCGCCGGATTGTTGATGTGGCGGCACCAGGCCGGCCTGAGAAACCATGGTGGGCCCTCCGAGGAGGAGGCCCGGGCGCTCGAGGCCCGGTCGGTCGAGGACGTCGAGTCGACGCTGCGGTAGTCGGCTCAGCCCGCAGCGGCGGCCGGCTTGGGCTCCTTGGGCAGACCGAGCACCCGCTCGCCCACGATGTTGCGCTGGATCTCCGCCGTCCCGCCCCAGATGGTCTCCGACCGCGAGAAGAAGAAGGACGCCTGGAGGTCGCTCACCGGGTAGTCGTCACGTCCCCTGCGCAGGCGTTCGTCGACCAGGTCGTCGGGCTGGCCGGTGAGGATCTGCCCGTCCATCCCGAGGATGTCGATGGCCAGCTCCATGGTGTCCTTGTGGAACTCCGACCAGAACATCTTGTTGCAGGCGCCGAGGGCGGCCATGTGGTGGGTCCCGTTGAGGGCGTCGGTGAGCGACCGGTAGCCGTTGATCTCCATGATCTTGACCTTCGTCCAGGCGGTGGCCAGGCGCTGGCGGATCAGGGGGTCGTCGATCCGGCCGTTCTTCTTCGCCGTGGCGATGATCTGGTCGAGCTCGCGCAGGAACCGGCGGTGTCCGGTGGTGGCCGAGGAGCCCCGTTCGAAGCCCAGCGTGGTCATCGCCACCTTCCACCCGTTGTTCTCGCCCCCGACCACGTTCTCCCGCGGGCAGCGGGCGTTGGTGAAGAAGACCTCGTTGAAGTCCGCACTCCCGTCGACCTGCTCGATGGGCCGCACCTCGACCCCGGGCTGCTTCATGGGCACCAGCAGGTAGGAGATGCCCGCGTGCTTGGGGGCATCGGGGTCGGTGCGGGCCAGCAGGAAGATGTAGTCGGCGAACTGGGCCTGGGTGGTCCACACCTTCTGGCCGTTGATCACCCACTCGTCACCGTCGAGGTCGGCCCGCGCCTTGAGCGACGCCAGGTCGCTGCCGGCGTCGGGCTCGGAGAACCCCTGGCACCAGGCGATGGTGCCGTCGAGGATGCCGGGGATGAACTGCTTCTTCTGCTCCTCGGAGCCCCACTGCAGGATGGTCGGTCCGACCAGGGTGTCGCCGAAGAAGTCGGCCCGCAGTGGCGCACCGACCCGCGCGAACTCCTCGTTGAGCACGACCTGCTGCAGCAGGCCCAGCCCCTTGCCCCCGTATTCGGTCAGCCAGCTGGCGCAGATCCAGCCACCGGCGTACAGCGTGGCGGTCCACTCCTGGTTGAAGGCCTTGCGC
>Ga0181523_10003116_pt1 | contig 15347 bp, 11 predicted proteins | sample PEATcosm2014_Bin_43_FD_119752 | JGI IMG/M metagenome (GOLD analysis project Ga0181523, IMG submission 119752) | Peatland microbial communities from MTU Mesocosm Facility, Houghton, MI, USA - PEATcosm2014_Bin05_30_metaG | ecosystem: Environmental > Terrestrial > Soil > Wetlands > Peat | place...
TCGTCGGCGTGTTGAATTGAATGACGCCGTTCACGGAATTTTTCACCGGGCAGGAAAAAACCTCGCCGTCGGGAATGTTCCGGTCACCCCGGCACATTTTTGCGCCAATGCCCTGGATGCTGAAAGTCAGATCGGTGCCCGGGGCCTTGAGCCGGACGCGGTTGGCGCGTTTCATGCGGCGTTCCAGCGGGACCATCGCGCGCGCCATCCTGGCATAATTCATCGTGCAAACGTTGAAATACAAATTCTCGAACGCCTCGGTGCTCATGCCCGCGGCCTGCGCCATGCCCGGCGTCGGCCAGCGCAGCACGCACCAGCGCGTTTGGTTGACGCGATAATCCAGCACCGGCCGGGTGAAGCGCGAATAAAGCTGCATCCGGTCGCCGGGCACGTCGGAATTCTCGCTCGCGTTCTCGCTGCCGCGGATCGCGATGTACGCCTGCATCTTTTTCATGCGGAACAGCTCGAGGTCGCGCACCTGCGCGGCGTGCTTTTCATTGGTCCCCAGCAAAAGTTCGCGCGAAACCCGCGAGTGCCGGACTTCGGCAAACGGGGTCGCCCCCGCCGCGCGGACGGCGCGGATGAGTTCGATGGTGAATTCGTCGGGCACGTCAATCATCTCGAGCAGGATGCGGTCGCCCTTTTTCAATGCGGTGGAGTACTCCACCAATAGTTTGGACAGTTTCAGGTAACGCGGATCGGTCATATTCTTGCGGGAAAAACTAACTGAAATTGCATCGGCGGGCAAATGCGCTTTACTCCGCATCGGCCAGAGTTCATTTTGCCGGACAAAATGGCCATTGACCGCAAGCGGCTGGACATCGGGTGCGAGCGCATCATTTTGGGGTTGGTGCTCGCGATTCTGGTTTTCGCCCCGCTGGCCATGGGCGCGGTGGATGCCTGGGCATTTCTCGTCGTGCAGGGACTCACCATCGCCGTGATGCTCGTGTGGGCGTTGCGGTTGTGGCTCAGCCCGAAGCCGCAGTTGCTCTGGCCGCCAATCAGCTGGGTGGTGCTGGCCTTCGCGGTTTACGCCGTCGCGCGTTATCTCACGGCGGACATCGAATACGTCGCGCGGCTGGAGATGATTCAGGTGCTGGTGTACGCTTTTTTGTTTTTCGCCATCGTCAACAATTTGTTTCGCCAGGAGTCGGTACAAATTGTGAGTTACACAATGATTTTTCTGGCAGTGGGAATTTCCAGCTACGCGGGCGCCCAGCTTTTGACGCATTCAAACCACGTCTGGAATTTGATTTCGCCTTATGAGGGCCGCGCTTCGGGCACTTACATTTCGCCGAACAATCTGGCCGGATTTCTCGAAATGCTGCTGCCGCTGGCGGTGGCGTATCTTCTGGCCGGACGGATGAACGCGGTGCTCCGCATCCTGCTCGGCTACGCGGCGCTGATCATCGGGGCGGGTCTGGCGGTGACGCTTTCGCGTGGCGGCTGGGTGGCAGCGGCGGTGGGGCTGCTGGCACTTTTGCTCACGCTGGCCGGCCACCGCAATCATCGCTGGCGCGCGCTGTTATTGTTGCTCGTGTTGCTCGGCGCCGGAACCGTTTTTGTCACCAATTATTTGTCCCAAACCGCTGGCTACATGCGGCGCGTGGAAGAGACACAGAGCAGCAGCACCCTCAATCTGGATGTGCGGTTCGACATCTGGAGGGCGGCGGAGCGGATGTGGCTGGATCATTTCTGGTGGGGTGTTGGCCCGGCGCATTACGACTACCGTTTCCGGGCGTACCGGCCGGAAAACGTCCAGTTGCGCCCCGATCGCGCACACAACGATTACCTGAACCTGCTCGCCGACTGGGGCACGGCGGGCGGGATCATCGTGCTGGCGGGCGCGACAATTTTTGTCGCCGGGCTGGGTAAAACGTGGCGGTATGTCCGCCGTTCGGAAAGTGATTTCGGCAGCGGGCAAAGCAATCGCTTTGCCTTTTTTCTCGGTGCGGCCGCCGGCCTGCTCGCGCTGGCGGTGCATTCGGTGGCGGATTTCAATTTGCACATTCCGGCCAACGCGCTGGTCGGGGTGACGCTGCTGGCGTTGTTGAGCAGCAACCTGCGGTTTGCGACGGAGCGTTACTGGCTCATCGCGCGGTTGCCGGTGAAAATTCTCCTGACGGTCGCGCTCGCCGGCGGTGCCGTTTATTTGACCGGTCAGGAATGGCGGCGCGGCCATGAAGCCTTCTGGCTGGCTCGCGCCGAGCGGTTCCCGGATTATTTTTCGTCCCAACACACGGCCGCTTTGACCAGCGCGTTTGCCGCCGAACCGATGAATTTTGAGACGGCCTATGATATCGGCGAGGCGTATCGCGTGGAAAGTTTCAACGGCGGAGACCATTACGCGGACCAGGCGGAAACGGCGATGCAATGGTATGAACGCGCCCGGAATCTCGACCGTTACGACGCCTACAGTTATTTGCGCTGCGGCATGTGCCTCGACTGGCTGGATCGCCACGACCAGGCCGGGAAGTATTTCAGCCAGGCCGAGGCGCTTGACCCGAACGGTTACTACACCGTCTCCATCGCCGGCTGGCATTACGTGCAAATCGGCGACTACGCCGCCGCCAGGCCGTGGTTTCTGCGGTCGTTGCGGCTCGGCGGTCATGGCAACGAAATCGCCCGCTCGTATCTGGATTTGGTGGAGCAAAAACTCGTTGAAAGGGCCTCCGGCAAGGGCACTTTTCCGGCTGATTTTTGAAGTTGACATTTGCGCCCGCGATTTTATAGTGATACAAAACAGGCAGCAGTTCCTGAAAGGCAATTATGAAAAACATATATTCCGCAGTCATGTGCGGCACGATGCTTGTGCTGGCCGTTGCCGCTTCCGCCCAGACCCTCAAACCCGGCGTTGCCACCATTGTCCGCATCCAGGGTGAAGCCAGATACTCGTTGGGCGACGGGAACTGGCATCCACTGGTGGCTGGCAAAATTCTCGGCGCCGGAGCGGTCGTTCAAACGGCTCACGACGCCACGGTGGACATGGTGCTGGGCAAGACCGTTGAAATGCCGCAAGCCGCGCCGTGGCCCGACCGGGTCGGGCCGGCGCCGGATGCCAACGTTCGTGGTCTGATTGATTACAAACCTTCGGTCGTGCAGAACATGGTTCGCATGACGGGCGGCACCACGCTGGCCATAGACAAATTGACCGTCTCGGACACCGGCTTGGACACCGTCAGCGACACGGAACTGGATTTGAAGCAGGGCCGCATCTATTGCAGCGTCAAAAAGCTGTCTGCGGCGTCCGAATACCTCGTTAAAATCCCCAACGGCATCGCCGGCGTGCGCGGCTGTTTGATAGCGATTGACGCGAGCGGGTGGTGTGCGGTTTGCAAAGAACTGCCCGGAACTCAACCGCCAGATCACCACCCATTCGTGCTGCTGCTTTCCATCACCGGGCCAAACGGCGCCCCGATGATTTATTCGATCGGTGAAGGCTATCAATTCACTCCGCAAACCGGTCAGATTACCCTGTTGCCGCCGGACTTGCTCAATTTGTTGCAGCAAGGCTTCACGGCGCTGGGCAGCGTGTATGTGGAAATCGTTTCGTTCGCATATGACGGGACTTACTGCTTCATTTCGCCCACCAGCGGTCATTGGGGCAGCGCCCCGGTACTAACGGTATATTGATGATTGGGTAATGAGATTGAAACCAGAGCAGCCTTGAGTTGCTCTGGTTTTTTGGTTTAACTGGGCGCGGTGAACTTCAAACCGCTCAAACGCACGCCGGTTCTACTGGCCGTCGCCGTTCTCGTGCTGGTGTGTTATATCCGGCTGCTGCGACTCGATTTCTTCGAACGGATGGAGCGGATGACTTACGATCTGCGGGTTCGCGCGGCCCAAAAATTTCCCGCGCCCGCCGCCACCAACCTGGCGTTCGTCTCCATGGAGGAATCCAGCATCAGGGCCGTCAAAAGCGGCAAGCTCGGTTACCGCTATGGCCTCTACTGGCCTCGTCAGGTCTATGGCCGGCTGGTCGAGGAACTTTCCGCCGAAGGCGCAAAAGCCGTCGCCTTCGACGTGCTGTTTGGTGAACTGCGTCCCGACCATCCGCCGGTGCAGATGGCCAACGGCGGTTTGATGGAATCCGACAACTTCTTCGCGCTGCAAATGCGCCGCGCCGGCAACGTCCTCATCCCCCTCACGCCCGAAGTAACGCCTCCGGATTTGTTCGCCACCAACGCGCTCGCGCTCGGTGACATTTCGACGGAAAAGGATTCGGACGGCGTGTTGCGCCGCGCCCAAGCCTTCTGCATCTATCGCCGCTGGCATCGGATTATTCAGCAGTTCGCGGACAGACCTGATCCGGACAGGCCGGAAATCCGGCTGGATGCTTCCCGGGCGCGCTTTGCCCCCGGCAAAATTATTCTGCCGCAGTCCGGCGCGACCAACGAAATTGAAATCCCCGTGGACGCGGAAAATAATTTTGAACTCGCCGATTTTCTCGGCCACAAACTCCCGCCCGGCTGGCCGCCCAAGGCCAGGGCCTTCACCGACCAACGCGTCTGGCACATGGGCATCGTCCTGGCCGCGCAGGAATTGAAACTCGATTTGGATCACGCCGACGTGGATTTGCCGCGCGGCAAAATTATTTTGCGCGGCATTTCGCCGGGCGGGAGCATCACGCGCGTCATTCCCGTGGACGCCGATGGAAATTTTTATGTGGACTGGCGGCTGACACCAACCGACCCGCACCTGCTGCGTGCGCCGATTGAAAGTTTGCTCTGGCAGGACAAGCTGCGATTGAGCGGCCAGACCAATGACCTGCGCGATTATTTCCGCGGCAAGCTCGTCGTCTTCGGCTCGGCGGCGCAGGGCAACGACCTGACCGACCGCGGCGCGACGCCGCTCGAACGCGACACGCTGCTCATCAGCAAGCATTGGAACGTCGCCAATTCCATCATCACCGGCCGCTTTGTCCGCCGCGCTTCGCTGCCCATGGAGATTACACTCATCGTCTTGCTCGGCGCCCTGACGGCCTTTCTCACCTGGCAACTCCGCGCCTTTTCCGCCAGCGCGGCGGTTTTGCTGCTGCTGCTCGCCTATGTCGGCGCCGGATTTTTTGCTTTCATCCAATTCCGCTACTGGCTGCCGTTCGTTTTCCCGGTGGCCGGCGCGATGCTGGTCGAGCATGTGTGCCTCGTCACCTATCGGGTCGTGTTTGAACAGAGGGAACAGCGCCGGGTGAAATCCGTCTTTTCCAAGATTGTTTCACCCGACGTGATGAACGAGCTGTTGAGCGCGGAAAAACTCGCCCTCGGCGGCGCGCGCCGCGAGGTGACGGTTTTTTTCGCCGACGTGCGCGGGTTCACCACGCTAACGGATGAAATGCAGGAGCGTGTCGCGGAATTTGTGCGTGAACGGCAACTGGACCTCAACACGGCGGAAGCGTGTTTTGATGAATTCGCCGGCGAAACCCTGAACACGGTGAACCTTTACCTCTCCGTCGTCGCCGACGCGGTAAAAAAATACGGCGGCACGCTCGATAAATACATCGGCGACTGCGTGATGGCGTTTTGGGGCGCGCCGACGCCCAACGAAAAACACGCGCGGGCCTGTGTGCGCGCCGCGGTTGACGCGCAACGCGCCATCCATGAATTGAATCACAAGCGCCTGGCCGAAAACGCCTCGCGCGAGGTTGAAAACCGCGCGCGGCTTTCCGCCGGCCTGCCGCCCAGGCCGCCGTTGCGTGCCCTGCAGTTCGGCACGGGCATCAACACCGGGCTGGTCACCGTCGGCCTCATGGGATCGGAAGCGCACCAATACAACTACACGGTGTTTGGCCGCGAGGTGAACCTGGCCGCCCGGCTGGAAAACGTTTCCGGCAGCGGCCGCATCATCATCAGCGACACGACCTACAACCATTTGTTGCGTGATGACCCGGCGCTGGCCGGCACGTGCATCGAAATGTTTCCGGTCACGGTCAAGGGCATTCGCAACGCCGTGCGCATTTACGAAGTGCCGTGGCAAACGCAGACGTAAGTGAACTCCGTCCCGCCAGTCATCGGGCGGACCCGATTTATCTTCCAAACTCAAGCCGTTCGGCGAGGCGTTCGGGCAGCCCGGCGGCGAGGATTTTTTTCTGGGCGGCGGGAATGTCGTAATCCAGCCGGCGCAGTTCGATGGTGCCGGCGTCCATGTCGTAGATGACGTAGGCGGCCTTGGGATTGTTGTCGCGGGGCTGGCCGACGGCGCCGACGTTGATGAAATATTTTTTGGCCGGGTCAATTTTGAATTTGGAATAGGTGCCGCCGCGCACCACGGTGTCGCGCATGAAAGCGACGGGCACGTGGGTATGGCCGAAGAAGCAGACCTGGGTGTTTTGATACGGAAAACTGGCGGCGGCGGCGAGTTTGTCGAAGACATAACCCCAGCGTTGCGGCGCATCGAGCGTGGCGTGGACCATCGTGAAGTTGGCGGCCATGCGGGTATATTTCAGGTCGCGCAGCCATTGCTTTTCCTCCGCGTTCAGTTGCGCGCGGGTCCAGTGGACGGCGTCGGCGGCGTGGGGATTAAAACCTTCAAGGCGGTCGTCGGTGGAGCAGTATTCGTCGTGATTGCCCTTCACGCAGGGGAGATTGAGCTCGCGGACCATTGCGAGGCATTCCTTGGGATTGGCGTTGTAGCCAACGACGTCGCCCAGGCAAACGATGTGCGTGGCATTCTGGCTTTTGATGTCGGCCAGCACGGTCTGGAACGCTTCCAGATTGGCGTGGATGTCGGCGATGATGGCGTATTTCATTCTTCAGTGAACAATCTCAAATCCGTGAAATTCATTTTGCGCCTCGCTCCACGCCACGTTTTCGTCGCGGATGAAACCAGCAAGTCCCGCGCCACGGATGGCCTGGCGGAACGCCTCGAGTTCCTCGCGCGCGCCCTCGGCGGTCAATTCGACACGCCCGTCGGATAGATTACGCACGACGCCGGCAATTTCAAATCCGGCGGCGGCGGTTTTCGCTGTATAACGAAAACCGACACCCTGCACATGGCCGGAATAAAGAATTTTCATGCGGCAACGGTTCATGCCTGCCACAGAAATAAAGCCAGAGCCGGAGGCCGGATGCAATGTTTTATTGGCCGGCGGGCGGAGGATTTTTTCAGCGATTTGGTTTGACCGTCTGGACGATTTGCCGTAATCAGCACGGGCTGCCACAACCAAACGGTGAAAGTGCGCCCGTTTTGCGGTGGCAAACGAAGCAACCGACCATGCTGAACATCAAATCATTCCTGGCGATTGATTTTGGGGCGGGCAGCCTCAAGCTCGGCGAATTTGAAGTCAACGAAGCCGGGGGATTGCGTCTTAAAGGCTTTGCCATCAAGCCGCTCGGCGCCGAAGGCGCGCAGGAAGCCACGCGCGAAGCGACGATCCTCAAGGCGCTTCAGGAAGTGCTGGTTGAGAAAAACATCCAGTCCAAAAACGTCAACGTTTGCGCGCCCGGCTTCCATGTGTTTTCCAAATTTGTCAGACTGCCTCCGGTGGACGCGGGCAAGGTGACGCAGATCATCCAGTACGAAGCGCAGCAAAACGTGCCGTTCCCGCTGGCCGAGGTGGTGTGGGACTATCAGATTCTCGGCTCGGCGCCCAGCGGCGAACTCGAAGTGCTGCTGGTGGCCATCAAATCCGACGTGGTCGAGGGCCTCTTCCGGGTGGCCGAGCAGGCCAAGCTGCGGCTGAACCTGTGCGACGCCTCACCCGCGGCGCTCTGCAACGCCTTTCGGTACAACTACGGCGACCTGGAAGATTGCACTATGCTGCTGGACATTGGCGCCAAGACGAGCAACCTGCTGTTCTTCGAAAAAGGAAAGGTCTTTTCCCGCAGCATCAATCTGGGGGCGAATGCCATCACGCAGGATTTCGCGAACGAGGCCAAATTGAAATTCGGGGTCGCCGAGCAAATCAAGATCGCCGAGGGCTTCGTGAGTCTGGGCGGCGCGTATGAGGAACCGGAAAATCCGAATCAGGCGGCCATTTCCAAAATCGCGCGGCAGTTCATGACCAAGCTGCACATCCAGGTAAACCAGACGATGCAGTTCTATCGCGGGCAACAAAGCGGATCGGCGCCGCAGCGTCTGTTTTTGTCCGGCGGCGCGTCCATCATGCCTTACACGGCGCAGTTTTTCGCGGAGAAACTGAACGTGCCGGTCGAATACTTCAATCCCCTCCGCAACGTGCAGATTGATCCGTCAGTGAACCTGGAGGAACTCGCGCACGTGGCGCATTCGCTCGGCGAAGTGGTGGGTCTGGGATTGCGGAATCTGGCGCACTGTCCGGTGGAAATGAATTTGATGCCGGAGAGCACCTTGCGCTGGCGGGCGTTCAACGAGAAGAAACCCTATTTCTTCTGCACGGTGCTGAGTTTGGCAGGGGTGGCGTTCGCCGTGGGGTTTTTGTTCCAACAACTGGCGAAATCCAAGGAGAACGAGATCGCGAACCTGGAGCCGAAAGTGCAGAAGCTGGAGGCGCTGTCCGAAAAATTCAGGAGCGCTTACGCGAAACTCCAGGCGGCTCAAGCGGAAGCAGCTCAAATCACGGGGTGGCTGGAGGCGCGATATTATTGGGGCGACGTGCTGGCCGATCTGCGCCGCGCGCTCATCCGGGCCGAAGGCGATGTCGTGAAAAAATATTACGCGCAAAATCCGAAGGTGGAAGCGGGCATCTGGATTGAACAAATGACGACCAGCGCGAATTCGGGAAATCCCGGCGCCAGCCCGATGGCCCCATTGAATCCTTACAACAACGAAGCAACGCCCGGCGCATCGAGCGAACCGACCAATTCCATCACTTTGATCTGCCGCGCGGTGGATTTGTCGGGCGTTGATTCCGCGGCGGACAATGAAGTGGTTTACGCCGTCGAGCGTGAATTAAAAGCCAGCCCGATGTTCGACCCCAAGTCGGTGCAGTCTTCCCCGCAAATCTCGCCGGTGGATGCCAACGGGACGTTCACGTTCAGCATCATGGTCGCGCCGGTCAATCCGCTGGTATTGTAATATGATGATCTGGATCAAGCGGAACCTGTTTTTTGTGATTGGCGGCGTCTTGGCCCTGGGATTGCTGGGCGCGGCGGCCTTTTACGATTACGCGAGCTGGAAGCGCAACTCGGTGGCGTTTGACAAATTGAACGAGGTGTACAACACGTTGCGGTCACTGACCAACCAGAAACCTTCGCCGGGCAACGACAAAATCAACAACATCGAAGCCGCCAAACAACAAGAGGCCCGGCTCCGCGATTGGATTCGCCAGACGCAACAATATTTCCAGCCGGTGGCGCCAATTCCCAATCCGACCAATGGCCCGATTTCGAACGAGATTTTTGCCGACGCGCTGCACCGGACCATTGACCAGTTGCAACGGGAGGCGACCAATGCCAGCGTCAGTGTCCTGCCTCAATACAGCTTTTCATTTGAAGCGCAACGCTCGCGGGTGAAATTCGCCCCCGGCAGCCTCGGCGCGCTGGCGGTGCAACTCGGCGAAGTGAAAGCCATTTCGGAAATTCTTTTTGCGGCGCGCGTCAACCAGTTGGACGGCATCCAGCGCGTGCGCGTGTCCGATGATGACGTGAGCGGGCCGCAAACGGATTATCTGGTCGATAGTTCCGTGACCAACGGACTGGCGGTGCTGACACCTTACACGATCACCTTCCGCGCGTTCAGCCCGGAAATAGCGCAGACGCTTGCCGGTTTTGCCGCGTCACAGCACGGGTTCATTGTCAAAAACATCAACGTCCAACCGGCCGGCGCGGCCCAGATGGAAGTGCGGCCGGCAATGGGCATGGGAGTGCCGCCGCCGTTCGCACCCACGCCCATGCCGGGGGCCATGCCCGGCCGGGGCGGGTTGCAGACGATGTTGCAGCAACAGTTGTTGCAGGCAACCATCGAGGTTGGGATTTTGAAGTTATTGCCGAAGAAATAAGCGCATGGATTTCCTCAAAAAAAATTACGAAAAAGTCCTGCTCACCATTGTGTTGTTGGGCTTGGTCGGGGCGCTCGTTTTCATGGCCTTCATCATTCCCAGCGAGCAGGAAAAAGTCAGGGAAATCGGTGAGGGGATCATCAGCGGCCATGTCGTGGCCCTGACGAATCTTGATTTGACGGGGCAGAGCAACGTCATCGAACGGCTGCAATCGCCTTACCAGTTGGACTTTGAAACCACGAACCGACTTTTCAATCCGGTTGAATGGCAAAGAACGCCGGACGGCAGGCTGATCAAAGCGACTGGGACCACCCCGCAGGCCGCGGTCGTCACCGGCATCACGCCGCTTTATCTGGCGCTCACTTTGGATTCAGTTGTGACCAATGAGCTTGGCGCACGCTACGTCATCAGCGTGGAACGTCAGGCGGCGGCGAATCCAGCCATGCGCCACAAACAGCAGCGTTATGTCTCGACGGACGACCCCAAGAAAGATGTTTTTACCCTTGTCCAGATCAAAGGCCCGCCTGAGAATCCGGATTATCTGGTTTTGAAACTGGCCGACACCGGCCAGACGATTAATCTGTCGAAAGACAAGCCCTTTCGGCGCGTGGACGCCTACATGGCGGATTTGAAGTATGATCCCGAAAATGCGAAATGGTCGGGACAGCGGATTGGCAGTCATCTCCGGTTTGCCGGGGATGATTACACAGTCGTTGACATCAACTCGAACGAAGTGGTATTGTCGGCCCAGTCAAACCAAAAAAAATGGACTTTGCGATATGCGCCCTGAGTGCTACCACATTCCGGTTGAACAGCGCTGATGTAAGACAAACCTGAAACACACCATGAGAACGGCAGCTTCCCTCTCGCTCGGTTTTATTTTGCTGGCGGTTTCCGCCGCCACGTCACCGGCCCAAACCAACAGCCCCGAAGACATGGCCGTCACCGAGGCGGTATTGCGACAGGCCAACACCATCGTCCTGCGCCAGAAGTTGGTGGACGCCAAAAGCGCCGCCGCGCACGGAGATTTGGCCGGAGCCGCCAAGCTATACCAGGAAGCCTGCACGCTGGTGCAGCAAATCGGTTCAGGCATTGACGTTGAGGCGGCGCAAGCCGTTTCCGGACTGGTCTCCACCCGTCTGACGCTCGCCCGCCAGGCGCAAAGCCAGGGAGATTTTCTTGAAGCGAACAAGGAAGTCATTCAGGTGTTGAACGTGGATCCGCAAAACGCCGCCGCGCTCTCCTTCAAAAGGGAGAACGATCAAATGCTCGCCTCCATGAAGGGCAAAATGCCCGACCAGGCGACGCTGCAACAAGTTCCTTACCTCGTGAATGACAAAACCGACGCGGGCACACTGGTGCGCGACGGGAAGCTGCTGTACGAAATGGGCAAATTGGACGAAGCCGAGGCCAAATTAAAAGCAGCGCTGAAATTGGACCCGGACAATGTCGGCGCGTTTTATTATTTAAATCTGATCAAACAGGCGCGGTACAACCGCGACGCGCTCGAACATACGACGGACACCCAGTCCCGCATGGAGCATGTGGAAAAACAATGGGTGCAGCCAACGCCGAACGGCTTGCCGGTGCCCAATCCCTACGCGGATACCAATTTGACCTACACCGGCCCGGGGCGTGAGGTCATTTATAACAAACTCAACCGCATCCGTCTTGACAATGTTCCTTACGACGGCCTGCCGTTGAGCGAAGTTATCCGCCAGTTGAGCGAGCAAGTCAGATTGCGCGATCCGGAGAAAAAAGGGATTAACTTCATAATCAATCCCAATCCGGACACTTCCGTGGCGGTCGCCGTTGAAACATTTCCCGGTGCGGGCGGCGGGGCCGCGGTGGTTAATCCGGCCACGGGATTGCCGGAAGCACCGGCGCCCGCCTCCGGCGGTGAAGCCACGCCGGTTGATCAAGTTGTGATTAAGTTGAATTTGACCGACGTGCGCCTGGCGGATTTGTTGGACGCGATTGTGATGGTGGCCGACCACCCCATCAAATACTCGGTACTGGATTACGGCATTGTCTTTTCCAGCAAGGGGGCGGAAACCCCCCAACTTTACATGCGGACATTTAAAGTGGACCCGAACACGTTTTATTCGGGCTTGGAAAGCGTCAATTCCGCCAGCTTCGGCGCGGTTAACAGCAGCGGAAGCAGCGGTGGCAGCGGTGGCGGGGGTGGCGGTGGCGGGGGCGGTAGTCAAAACTATAACGGCGCGGTGATTGCCGTGGTGAATGCCTCTCCCGGAGCCGGAGGCTTGCGTAGCACCGGCACCGGCGGCGGCGGCGGCGGCGGCGGCGGCGGCGGCGGCACTACCGGCGCAGCCAATCCTGTAGGCGCCACGGGCGCTGCTGGTGGTGGCGGCGGCAATGTTGCCGGCGGCGGTGGCGGTTTGCGTGCCATCACCACGGTCAATCTTGCCTCCGATGTCAGTCTGGCGGCGAGGAACTTCTTCGTCACTCTGGGGGTTAACATGCTTGCGCCTCCGGGCAAATCAGTGTTTTTTAATGACCGTTTGGGCTTGTTGTTTGTGAGGGCAACGTTGACGGACCTGGACGTCATCGAACGCGCCATTCAGGCATTGAATCAAGTGGCTCCGCAGGTCCACATCAAATCCCGGTTCATCGAAGTGCAACAAATAGATGAGAATGCGCTGGGCTTTCAATGGTATCTGGGGAATTACATCAACGGCTCGGTCATCGCCAACGGTGGCAGCGCGCCTTCGCTCAACGTGCCGGTTTCAGCCGCCAACCCGCTGGGCACTTTCCCCGGCAACACGACGGCCAGCCAGATTCCGCCTTCAGCCAACGACCAGAATCTGACCGCCGGTCTTCGCAATCCCCTCACGGCTCCGACCCTGACCACCGTCACGGGCATTTTGACGGACCCCAACTTCCGTGTCGCGATTCAAGCCCTGTCACAACGCACGGGAGCGGAATTGCTCGCGGAACCGGAGGCGGTTACCATCAGCGGACGGCAGACGCAGATGCGGGCGACGCAAATCATCAACGTCCTGACCGGTTACAACTTCACGGCGGGCACGGCCGCCACCACGACGACTGGAACTGCCGCGACTCCATAATTCAGCACGGAGGAAATATGAAAGCTTTCAAATCAAATCAACTTTGCAAACTGGCTCTGTGGGTGTGTGCCGGCCTGGCCGCCGCCGGCGTGGTTCGCGCACAGAACAACACTTTCACGCCGGGCGTTTCGGCCATCACCCCCATCACGCAACAGGTCGAAACCGGGCCGATCCTGGATGTCGTGCCTTACGTTTTGTCCGACGGTTGCACGATCAACCTCACGTTGATTCCGTCATTTACTGAATTCAATGGTTACGACACGCCGCCGACCATTCCCAATGTCACCAGCGGTCTGAATGTCGTGCAGTTGCCGGTGGTCCTGCCCGATTTCACTATCCGGCAGGTCATTACCACCGTGAACATCTGGGACAACCAGACCGTCGTCATCGGAGGATTGATTTCCTCCGAGGTGGCGGAGACCAAGGACAAAGTGCCCGTCCTGGGTGACATCCCGATAATGGGACGTCTCTTTCAGAGCCAGAGCAAAACCAGCACCAAGAAGAATTTGATGATTTTTGTCACGGCCACCATCGTGGACCCGGCCGGCAACCGCGTGCATTCGGACGATGAATTGCCATTTGCGCAAAGTGCCATCCCGCCGCAGCCCGTGGTCCCAGGCCAGACCTTTGTCCCCGGCCCGGCAACGATGATGAAATGACCGGGACCAGGGTCATCGGTTCGTGCCGGGTGGATGAATCGGCAGGCGGCGGGTGAACTCCCGTAAGAATTTGTGGATCGGTTGTTGATTGTTGACGGTCACGCTTACGCCTATCGCGCGTTTCACGCGATACGCAATTTGCGATCGCCCTCGGGGCGGCCGACGAATGCCATTTACGGCTTCGTCAAGATGCTGGCGAAAATGCGTTCGGCCATTGGGCCAACGCATTTGATCGTCGTCTGGGATGGCGGCCTGAGCGCCGAGCGGGTTTCGGTTTTGCCCGGATATAAAGCGCAGCGGCCGGGTATGCCGGATGATTTGAAGCCGCAACTGGACGAAATCGTCGGTTATTTGAAAGCGGCGGGCATCGCTTCGTTTTGTCGCGCGGGCGTGGAAGCGGATGATTACATCGCGTGCCTGGCGTGGCGCGCGGCGGAAACGGGCATGACGGTGGTCATTGCCAGTTCCGACAAGGATTTTATGCAGTTGGTGTCGGCGCGGATCGGCTTGCTCAATCCGAACGACAAAAGCGAAACGGTCTGGACGGACGGACAGGTCCGGGCCAAAAGCGGAGTGGAGCCGTCGCAGGTTTTGGACTGGCTGAGTCTGACCGGCGACAGCGTGGACAACATCCCGGGCGTGCCCGGCGTGGGGCCGAAGACCGCCGCCGGGTTGCTGAAACAATTTGGTTCGGTCGCGCAATTGTATGCGCGGCTGGACGAGGTGAAGTCGGAAAAATTACGGGCAGCATTGCGCGACGCGGCGGGCGTGGTCCGGCGCAACCGGGAACTGGTGCGGTTGCGGGACGACCTGCCGTGCGATTTTTCGCCGGACGAACTGGCGGAAAAACCGGCCGAGGCCGGGCAACTGCGCGAGTTGTACCGGCGCTGGGGCTTCAAGGGAATGCTGGCGGCGCTGGAAGAATCCGCCCCCGGGCGGCAGGCGGTTTTGATTTAGAAAAATGAATTTGCGAAGCCGGATGGTCAATTGGTCCGCGGCGAGCGGTGGCCCGCCGCGACGGTCGTGTTTTGCCAAAGTAATTTTTGGACAAAACCACCCGGCGTGTTTAGAATTGGGGAAACTTTTTATGTCGTTGTTGTCGTTCACCCGCAAGACCGCCGTCGGCTTTTGCCGGGGGCTGTTGCTCGTGCTTCCCGCGGTCGTTTTGGGCCAGACCAATTATTACAACACCAACGGAACCGAATACGCCATCATCGGCTCCCTGCCTGGCGACCAGGTTTGGCCCGACGTGGCGGTGACCCCGACCGGCGGTTTTGTCGTGTGGCAGGACAACATCACGGACGGCAGCGGCTGGGGCGTGAGCGCGCGGCGGTTGGACAGCACGCTGTCCGGCACCTTGAGCACGTTCCGCGTGAACGTTCAGGGCACAAACGATCAGGAAAATCCGCGCGTGGCGATGTTGAAAAATGGCGGCGCCGTTTTTGTGTGGCAGGGCGGCCTGAAAGGCTGCCAGCACATTTACGCGCGGTTTCTCACTCCGACCAACACGTTTCTGACGACGAACGACATTCTGGTGAACACCTTCACCAACAACTTCCAAAGCAATCCCGCCGTGGCGGTGCTGAACAACAGCAATGTGGTGGTGGTGTGGGGCAGTTTCGATGAAGCCAGCGCCAGCAGCTTGCAGGATGTTTATGGCCAGATACTTTCGCCGACGGGCCAGAA
>Ga0181523_10003120_pt1 | contig 15338 bp, 14 predicted proteins | sample PEATcosm2014_Bin_43_FD_119752 | JGI IMG/M metagenome (GOLD analysis project Ga0181523, IMG submission 119752) | Peatland microbial communities from MTU Mesocosm Facility, Houghton, MI, USA - PEATcosm2014_Bin05_30_metaG | ecosystem: Environmental > Terrestrial > Soil > Wetlands > Peat | place...
ACCAAGATCCTCAATCGCAAGCTGCGCGCTCCATCCCGGCTCTTCCTCTCGCCGCTAAAGCAAAACGGGCTCCCCGAAGCCTTCCTCGGAGAGCCCGTTTCTGGTAACTGTTTAACGCCCGCTGCGAGTGCGTTCCCACCCGTCGCGGACATAGGTGTTTAGTAGGTTGCGCCTTCCGGCACGAAGATGAAGTCAACTCGGCGGTTTTCCTTCTCCGAGCCCTTCTCCGTTGACGCCGTTCCGACGCGCGTCGAGATTCGCGAAGCATCGATGCCCTTTTCGCCCAAGTACTTCTTGGCGCCATCGGCACGCTGCTGCGCGAGTTTGTCTGGCTTTGGTTCCTTCTTGTCGGCGTAGCCAATGATGACTACCTTGGCATTCGGCTCGTTCTTCAGCCGCAGGGCCACGTCGTCTCCGACGCGCTTGCAAGCGTTGTCGAACCGCCCTGCCCCGACCTTGGTGTAGCCGCAATCGCCGACCTTCGTTGCCTGCGGCGGCGGTGCTGGCTGTTGCACGTCAACGGTCGTCGTAGCGCTGGTGCGCCCGCCCTGGCCGTCATCCGCCGTGCACGTCACCGTGTAGCTGCCGGCCGAGAGTCCGGTCGAGTCAAACTGCGCCACGGGGCCGTTACCCGAAACCTGTCCGCCCGTTGCCGAGTAGCTGTAGGCGATTGGATCGCCGTCTGGATCGCTTGCTGTCGAGTTGATTGCTACACGTTCGCCAGCGATGATGGGGTTCCGTTCCGGTGCGCACGAGATCACCGGTGGCCGGTTCGGACGCTTGTTGACGGCCACATCTGCCGCGCACGTTGCCGTGCCGCCATGGCCGTTGTCCACCTTGACGTTGACTGTGTACGTCCCGAGCGCCAACCCTGACGGGTTCCAGCGTGCATCCGGACCTGTTCCATCGACCGTCCCACCTGTTGCGCTGTAGCTGTAAGTGAGTCCGACTTTATCCACGTCAGTTGCGTCGACGTGAATGGTCACTGGCTCCGTCGAACCCTGATAGACCGAAGTCGGGTTCGCCGAGCAGGCGGCCGTCGGCGGGTGAATCGGCTTCGGCGGTTCCGGCGGATAGCCCCAACGCACAACCACACCGGTGCCGATGCGAAAGCTGTTCTGACGCCCCTGGGGGCTCAGCGTTGCTCCGCTGAAGTTCGTCATAAAGTAGTCCGCTTCGAAAACGCGCCAAGCCAAGTTCTTGATGAGGACCGCGTCCACACCGCCTCCCGCAGCCAACGCGAAAGAGCCCTGGGACGAAGTGCCTGTAAGCTGTGGTCCCGCATGGGCCGCGCCAAACAACACTTCGACGAATGGCACAAGGTGGTCCCAATGACGGAAGTTGACGCGGGGCCCAAACAAGTAGCTCTGGAAACTCCCCGAGAGCGAGTTCAGAGTGTAGTTCCCGGACGTGTTCAGCGTGTAGATCTGCCGCGTGAAGTAGTATCCGCCAACCTCCGCCGTCAGACCTAGCCACTTATTTGCGTTATAAGTGAACGAACCCGTTGCCCCAAAGGTATTAAAGTTTGGAAACGAGCAAGGGCAAAAATTGATGTACTGGAACATCCCTGCTACCTCGAACTTCGGTGTTAACAATCCCCAGGCACGCCGATTCCAGGGGTTGTTATCCCAATCCGAATAAATGTCCGCCGGGTTAGCCGCAGCGGCGGCGGGCATCGCAAACAGCGTCGTCGATGCCGGAGCGATACTAAAATCGCTCGCTGTTGCATTGGCGGTCGAAGTGTTTTCGGTAGTTCCATTCGTATTACTTGCTGTGCCAGCTTCCTTCTGCTGCGCACAGAGCGGCAGGGCTAACAGCGCTCCCATTGCCACGGTTGCACACCAATTGCGCATAGTCTCTTCCTCCCTAAAGTTACCTAAAGAATCTCGTAGATTTCACTCGTCTTGCCTCTGGACCACCTAAACGTGATGAACGGAGGCCACAGGACAACTCCCAGCGTTCGTCTTGTTCCTCTACCTTGGGCGGTTCCGCAAAGAACATGACTCGCTCAGCGCGAGACGGATCGAACAAGTCGCTGTGGTCCAAAGCATAGTCTATAACTTCATCATTCTGCAAGTGTTTCCTCACCCTCCACCCAACTTTCTCCCGGGCCACTCTGCCCCGCTCCCTGATGGCCCAATTTTCGATACTTCTTTCTCTGCTTGCGTTACACTCGCCTAACACGTGCACTCGACCACTGCCATTGATCTCCACTGGGCCGGCCATCCTCGCTCGATTGCCTGCGCTCTGCTCCGCTCGGAACAGCACAACGCGCTTGTCGATCCCGGACCGGCTTCGACCCTCGCTACTCTTCAGCAACAACTTGAGCTGCAGGGTCTAGGCGTTTCCGACCTCAGCGCTATCTTCTTGACTCATATCCATCTCGATCATGCCTCCGCGACTGGCGCCCTCGTCCGCTTGAATCCGTCCCTCAAGGTTTACGTCCACGCGCGCGGTTTACCCCACCTGATTGACCCTTCCAAGCTTCTTCAGAGTGCTTCGCGCCTTTACGGGGATAACATGGAGCGCTTATTTGGCGAGTTTTTACCCGTTCCCCCTGCGAATCTTCATGCCCTCGAGGGTGGCGAGGTCCTTACTCTAGGCTCGCGGCAACTTCACATCCTCTACACCCCGGGCCATGCTTCTCATCACGTCACTTATTTTGATCCCGCTGACTCCACCGCTTTTGTTGGGGATACGGCGGGCATCTCGATCAATGGCCATCCCTTCATACTCCCGGCAACCCCTCCTCCGGACATTTCTATCGAACTCTGGGATGCCTCTCTCGATTCGATTGCCGGCCTTCACCCGAAAAAACTCTTTCTTACTCACTTTTCTTTCTCGGGCGATCCGGCAATCCATATCGCGAGTTACCGTGAGCGCCTGCACCGCTGGCGAGACCTCTCGGCCAGCATTCTTGCCCGCAATCTCGATGATTCTGCTGCCATGCATCGTTTTGCCCAGGAGATTGCGGCCGAAGCGGCACAATTTTTGTCTCCCGAAGAAATCTCCCACTATGTCTTCAATGGCGCCCTGAATCTCTCTTGGTGGGGTTTAGCGCGGTATCACCGCAAACGCGCGGAAGCCTGCGCAGAATTCGCCGCATCCTGAGCCCGTTCTTCCCTGTGCACTAACTAGTTTTGTTGGCAATCCGGCTTGGTTCGTTCCCCTGATTTATGCAACCCGAATTCGCGGTGCAGAGTTCGCAGCGCCGGTACAACCGATTGTTCTTCAATGACAAACGAAATATTCGTTTCCGATGACCCCTGCGCGATGGCGATCAGGTTTACCCCTTCCTTACCAAGCGCGTTAAACGTTTTGCCAGCAATCCCGGGAATCCCGCACATGTTCTGCCCCACCACCGCGACTATTGCAATCTGCGGATCCACTCGAATGTGTTCCACTTTATGGTGATCTAGATCTTGCGCAAATTCCTTGCGCAGCGCATCCACGGTCCTCCGTGCGTCCGCGCTAAACACACCGAAACAGATGTCATTTTGCGAAGAAGACTGGGAAATCAGAAGTACGTTCGCTCGAACTTCCGCCGTCGTCGAAAATGTTCGTCCTACCACATCCGGCAAGCCCACAATTCCGGGTCCTCCCACGCTGATCAGCGTCACGTCCCGAATCGCGGTCAGAGCTTTCACTCCTCCACCGATGTTTTGTCCTTGCGATGTAATCTTTGTCCCTGATTTCTCCGGCGCAAAACTGTTCCGGATCCACACCGGAATCCCCGCTTGGACCACGGGTCTCAGCGTTTTCGGATGCAGCACCTTCGCGCCAAAATACGCCAGCTCCGCCGCTTCCCGGTAGGAAATCTCGGGAATGGTTTGCGCCTCCGTCACCAGCCGCGGGTCTGCTGTCAACACGCCATCCACATCCGTCCAGATGATCACTTCGTCCGCGTCCAGCGCCGCACCGAGGATTGTCGCTGAAAAATCGGATCCCCCTCTTCCCAAGGTGGTCAGCTCCCCACTCGCAGTCGCTCCCAGGAACCCCGTCACCACCGGCACGATTCCGCGCTGGAGCAATGGCAGAATCCGGGCATGCGATTTTGCCCGGGTCTGCTCCATCTGTGGTTCTGCGCCGCCGTGAAATTCATCCGTCACAATTAATTCTGTCGCTTCCACCGCTTCGCTCTGCAGCCCCAGCTCCTTTACCGCGGCCGATACCAGCGGTGCAGACAAACGCTCCCCCAAGCTGGAAATCGCATCCATGGTTCGCGGAGAAAGTTCCCTCAGCAACGCTGTCCCTTCGCAGAATCGCAAGCCTGCCGCTAGCACCGCGTGCAATTTCTTGCGCACTCGCGCTGCTTCGTCATCGTGATGGACCAGGCGAGCCAGTGCGGTCTCATGCTGGGAGCGTAACGCCTCCATCACCGCTATTGCCGCGCTTCCATCTCCCATCTGCGCGGTCTTTGCCCCCTCGATCAACCGGTTTGTTACTCCGCTCATGGCCGACACGACGGCCACGCAACGCCCTTCGCGTGCGCCTTGCGCGATGATTCTCGCCGCCCTCGCAATGCATTCCGCATCGGCAACAGACGTTCCACCAAACTTCATCACTTGCAGCCGTGCCTTCATCTCACTCCATCTTTCAGCTGATTTTCATTCAACACACGCTCGTCACGAGCCGTTCTTTCATTCTATCTTCAGACAGCTCTTCCCGGTACGTTTGATTCCATTCATCAAACTTTCCAATCCGCCAAATTCTATTTTTTCTTCAGAATGCCCGGGCCGGCTTCCGTGCAAACCAAGTGAAAATGGGGGTAGCGCGATTGCCGATGGACAGCTGCGGGTGTCAGTAAAGGGTGGCGGGCGCCGGATCAGCAAGCCGGTTTGATCGATTGCGGGTACTCACAGCGATGGGCTACGAGGCCCTGGCCTGGATTGCGGCTACGCGTTTCAGGAAAAATACTGTGGCAGAAGGATTAAAAATCGTGGCGGCGAGTCAGCGCGTTCGACAGGCTCTCAAAATCCAAGCCGCCCACTTTTGAGATGTATTGACAGGTCTGACAAAATTTCTCATGGCTCTCGAGCAACCCATACGCTCGCACATATTCTTCCTGGAGGCGCTGAAGTTGTGCGCGCAGTCTCTGGCTGACGAAGGGGTCTCGCTGAGCAAGCGAACGGCGTTGTTGCCAAGCCGCTAAAGATCTTTGACAGGAGTCCAGTAAACCCTGATACTCCCGGCAGGCGCCTGCGAGGGGCGCTACGGCGGCTGTTGACATGGGATCCCCCTTTTCAAGTTTGCCTGGTAAAGAGCATTCATTTCGCCACTACCTTAAGTCCTGCATTTGCTCTTCAAGCTTGCTGTAGGGACGGGGCCATTGCGCTGCCCATAGTACGAAATATTTCTCTAGCACCACAAATTTTTCGGTAATTATTACCCAACCTAGACCTTGGTCTAAGGGCCTTCGCCGATGCTACCTGTCAATTTTAAAGCGGTCAGGCCGTCGTCGAGTCGGAAGGCCCCGGGGTAATTGGATCCGCTGCAGATCCGCTAGGCGTAGCTGGCTGTACAAGGGCGGCAAACCGGGCGGCGAGAGCCTCGGTTAGAAGTTCCACCAATTTTTTCGCAGCGTTCCTTTCGGGGTCTTTTTCGGGATTGTATTGGGCGACGTCGAGCCCGAGAAGATTTTTTTGCTTCGCGAACTCAGTCAAGGACTCCTTGACATCAGTGAAGGATAGTCCACCGCTCCCGGGAACGTTCGTGGCAGAAAATTGCTCCTCCGCGATCACGTCGAGATCGAGATGCAGCATGAATTCGCGCGCATCCGTGTGTAGTTGCGCGAGTGCGTTTTGCGCGGCGCTCGTGGCGCCTTTCTGCTGGATGTCCACGGCGTACATAGAACGGACAGGCGAACGGGACAGAAATTCCTGTTCAGGAGGGTCCACCTGTTGGAGGCCGTAGAGGAGAGTATCCGGCTCGCGAATGAGAGGCGGTTCGCCCCAGAAGCGCACCAGCTCGGCAGAGCCCCTGCCTTGAATGGCGGCGAGGGCCATGCCATCAAGACGGCCGGAAGGTGTGCTCGCAGGGGTATTCAGATCGGCGTGGCGATCGAACCACAGAAGGCTGATGTGCTTGTAGTAGCGCCGCGCTCCCGTCAGAATGGCAACACTCTGGACACAATCCCCACCCAGCACAAGGATCAGGCCGCCCGTCTTCGCAGCAAGTTCGGCGCGGGGCTTGAGGTCGTTGAGTCCTGCGACGATTTCAGGGATATTCCGTGCGCGCTTGTGCTCGTCATCATCGGCGAACAGACGCGGTGCGCAATCACCGAAATCAGTTACTTCATATCCAATGGACTGGAGCTTCTCTACCAAGCCGGCGGCTCGGAGAACGGCTGGCGCTTTTTCCGTACCTGGGGCGAAACCTGCTGCACTGGATGGCGCGCCTATCAAAGCAATCTTGTTCGGCTGACGGACAATTTTGACCGCCAAAGTGCGCTCCTTTTGAAGCGATAGATTGTGCCGGGCTACAGCAACGACGCCGGGTTTTCCCCTGCCCGGCTATACAAAAACTAAAGCTCATTCCGTCGCTAGAAAATCCTAGCGGCGCGGAGCCGGTGCGATCGAAGCCAGCTCCGCAGGCAGCGTAAAGCGCACGTCCTCTCGGATCAGGTCCAGATCCCGTTGGTCCGTAAACCCAAATTGCGCCAGCCGTTCACTCACCTGCTCGACCAGGACTTCTGGCGCGGAGGCTCCGGCAGTCAGCCCGATCCGCCGCACTCCATCGAGCCAAGTTGGATCGATATGCGCGGCAGAATCAATCAGCCGCGCTTTCACATTGAGCCGCTCGGCAAGCTCCACCAGCCGGTTGCTGTTCGAGCTGTTTTGCGAGCCCACCACCAGTATCAAATCAACGTCCTTCGCCACCTGCTCAACGGCTTCCTGGCGGTTTTGCGTTGCATAGCAGATGTCGTCGCTCGCAGGTCCAAGGATTTTCGGAAACCGCTGGCGTAGTCTCGCTACTATTTCTTGGGTGTCATACAGGCTCAATGTTGTCTGTGTCAGAAATGCCAGCTTTTCTGGATCCTCGACCTCCAGGGCATCGACCGCCGCGATGGAATCGACCACCAGCGTATGATCGGGAGCTTCGCCGGAAGTGCCAACAATTTCCTGGTGATCCTTGTGACCGATGAGGATAATCGTGCGCTTTTCACGCGCAAATTTAAGCGCTTCCAGGTGCACTTTGGTCACCAGCGGGCACGTCGCGTCTATCACCCGAAGCAAGCGCTCCTTTGCCTCTTGGCGAACCGTGGGTGGCACACCATGGGCGCTAAACACCAGCACGGACCCGGAGGGCACTTCCCCAATGGTCTCCACGAAAATGGCTCCGCGCCGCCGGAGCTGCTCCACGACGTATGTATTGTGCACGATCTCGTGGTGTACATAGACCGGCGCGCCGTAGGCTTCTAAAGCCAGCTCCACGATGTCAACCGCCCGGACTACCCCGGCACAAAAACCACGGGGGCGGACGCGAAGCAAGGTCTTCGTTTCAGTTTGTAGTGCCATCTCTTCCCTATGCTGCTGAATTTTCAAAATTCTATCATACCAAAGTCACTCTTCTGACGCTTGGTTTCTGCAAAACCGCTCCGAAAACGAGGCATGCCCTGCCTGATAGGCCAGTTCGCCCGGGGCCCATAAAGGGGTAAAATGGCGTAGTAAGGATTCGCTACTCTATGCCCTCACCACAGGATCGACGCAGAAGCGAGCGGGTAGTCCTGCGCATGACCGTGCTGCTCGTGGCCGAAGACGAGGAGCGCAAACAAGTCCAGGAAAAGGCCGAGACCCAGGTTGTCAATGCTCACGGCGGCCTTCTAAGGATGAGGCAGCATCTGCATGTGGGACAGTCGTTTCTCCTCCATAATCCCCAAAAAAACTCGGAGATGAGCTGCCGGGTCGTGCGCACCGAGGAAGACGGAATGGATTTTTATAGGGTCGCGTTCGAATTCGACCGGCCTGCTCCGAATTTCTGGCCCATTGTGTTTCCTCCTGCCGACTGGGCTGCTTCCGAAGTAAAGTAGTACGACTCAAAATAGGAGCCAACTTTTTAGCTGCGTTGGTGTTTCCTATAGTGTGGAGGTATGTGACGTGGAACTGGGGAAGCAAAGAGTAAGTGCAGGATTGATGGCAGCCGTGCTTTTGGGGGGCATGGTTCTGGCCGGTTGTGATGATAACGTCGAGATACTGCGAGATCCGGACGTTCGGGTCGCGAAGGGCATGACGTGGGCGTGGCGTCCGATGACTCCGCCTCCCGCGCCGGCACCACGCGATTCCGACGGTCGTTCCGTGGTGTCACGAGACGTGATCAATCCGGCTCCTCCTCCGCAACAACACATGGAAAGCAACCGGGACTGGAATACCGAAGCCAATCGCGATCAGCTAAAGCAAGCGATTGAACGGGCCCTGAAGTCCAAGGGACTGGCACAGGTGAACGACCCCGCCACGGCTGATTTCCTCGTCGATTATCACGTTGCGGTGAAAACTCAAAAGGCCACTGTCGGCACGGTGTATCCCGGTGGGTATCCCGGATTTGCGTGCGGACCCTATGGCTGCTGGTCTGGCTGGGGTTGGGGGCCACCGGAGATGGACTATCGGACGGTTCGGTGGCATGAGGGAACGTTTGTTCTGGATATCGCTCTCCGGAACCCTAAAAAGCTGGCGTACCGGGCGATCAGTCAAAAAGAGCTGAAAAACAAACCCACCATTACGCCCTATCAGGCGGCCGAAGCAGTGAACCATCTGCTCAAGGGCCTGAAGGTCAACCCTAAGTAGAAACCGAGTCCTAGCTTCTAGAATGCAAAAGCCGGGAGGGTCGAGGAGACGGCCCTTCCCGGCTTTTGTTCTCTTATCCTGTCCCCGACGGGCCAAGTGCGCTTATTGCGGCTTGGCTTCTGGAGCTGCCTCAGGCTGCGTCTTTGGCTGTGCTTCTGGAGCCGCTCCCGGTGCAGGTGCTGGCTTGGCTTCCCCCTTCGGCTGGATGGACATCAGTTCCACCTCGAAGATCAGTGTCGCATTGGGCCCGATGGGGCCTCCATTCGTTCCCGCTTCGCCATATCCCAACGTGGGAGGAATATAGAGCTGCCACTTGGAACCAACCGGCATCATCTGCAGAGCTTCCGTCCATCCCTTGATGACCTTCCCGACGGGAATTGAGGCGGGCTTGCCACGCTTGTAGGAGCTGTCGAATTCTGTGCCGTCAATCAGTGTCCCCTTGTAATTGCAGAGTACGACGTCATTCGCCGTCGGTTTAGGACCATTCCCTTCGGTAATAATCTTGTATTGCAGGCCGCTCGGCAGCGTCACCACTCCAGGCTTCGCTTTGTTCGCCGCCAGGAATGCGGTTCCTGCGCTCGAATTCTTCGCCACTTCTGCGTCGTGGAGTTCTTGCTGGTGTTTGCGCAAATCGTTCTGAAGCGTCGTCAGAGCAGCTTGGATTTGTTCATCGGTGAGGAGCGACTTGTTGCCTGCGAGGGCATCCTTCAGACCCCGCAGGAGGATGTCATTGTTTACCTCCACCTGATCCTTCTTCATGTTTTCCGCCAAACCCTTGCCAATATTCATTCCGATGGCGTAGCTGGCCTTATCCTTCTCGGTCTTCAAAACCAGCGGAGCAGGCGTTTTTTTCGCAGCGGTCGTCCCGGATTTTGCCGTCGTCGAAGTTTGCGTTTTCGGCGTGGCGGGAGTGGTGGTCGACGCTGCCGGTGGATTGGTTGGGGGCGCGGAAGACTGTTGAGCGATGCTGATTCCACAGAGCAGCATTCCGGCCAGGGAAATTGTCAGAGCGCGATTTAATGTTTTGCACATCTTTTTATTGTTACATCCTTGTGGGGGAGGCGCAAATGAAGATTAAGTGACGGATGTCACGGGGTGGCAGGAACGGTAAAAAGGCTGGTATCGTCTCAACATCATGCTACTGAATAACAAGGTTGCCTTGATTACTGGCTCGGGACGCGGCATCGGGCGCGCTATAGCCAAACTGTTTGCTCAGGAAGGCGCTCACGTTTTCCTGTCGGCGCGTACGGAACCGGAATTGGCCTCGGCCGTCAACGAGATCGTCTCCGGTAACGGGAAAGCCGCCTATCTCGTCGCGGATATTTCGCGCGAATCCGATTGTTCACGTCTTGTGGCAGCCGCGCGCGAAAAGTTTGGGCGCGTCGATACTCTGGTTAATAACGCCGGTCATTATGGCCCGGTTGTGCCGGTCGAAGAGTACCCGCTCGAAGAGTTCGACAAAGTGATCGCAGTCCATCTGCGCGCCGCGTTTGTGTTGAGCAAGCTGGTCTTGCCCGAAATGTATTCGCGCAAGTCCGGCGTCATTCTGAACATTTCCAGCCTTTCCGCGAAATCGGCCTTCGGCTGGGGCTCCGCCTATGCCGCGGCCAAAGCGGGGCTGCTTGGGCTGACGCGCGTAATAGCCGCCGAAGCCTCGCGCCAGGGCGTGCGCGTGAATGCCATTTGCCCCGGCCCCGTGACCGAAACGGAAATGAGCAAGGAACTCGGCAAAACGCTCGCGGAGAGATTAGGAGTCAGCCCGGAAGAGCAATTGAAAGGCTTCCTCAGCTCCCTATTGCAGGGCCGAGGCCAGGCAGCCAATGAGATCGCGCAGGCTGCCCTGTTCTTGTGTTCGGATCTGTCCAGTGCCATGGTAGGCCAATCCATCAACGTAGACGGCGGCGGCGCCTTTTTCTGATGAGTGCATCTGAAATCGGCCCGTCTCTTTTGCTGTCGATCAGGCGCCCCGCTCGAATCGCGACTCGCTTCGACACAGCCGTGGTCGTCTGCTGAGCGTTTACGCGGATGCTGAAAACAGTGAGGACAAGAAGAGTTACGAGTCTGTTCCTGGCACTGGTGCCTCCCCCAAATGGCGATAGCCTGAAGGACGCACCACAAAAAGCAAAAGGGCCAGCCGCTCTCTCAGGACGGCTGGCCCTCACTCTCGATTGCCGATTCAAGATCCACCAAACGCCATGCGTGGATCCCAGATCGGCGCGCTCTGGTGAACACGGATGAAGCAAAAACAGCCTACCGCGCAGGCTCCGAATCCGGACGACGAATCGGACGCCTGGCCATGTCTTCCATGGCGGCCATGCTACGGCGAGCCACTCGAAACACAGGGTGCCTGCTCGAAACGGCCCAACTGACTCCTGCTTCCCAAATCTTGTGGAGGAAATAGATCAAGCCAACGCACATGGCGATCACCCCAAATCCAAGGATGAACATGGCAAAGGCTGCGACGAGTTCGCGAACAGCATAGAGCTGGAACGCGGCGAGGACGACCAGGAACAGCCACATCCACTTCCGGAGGTTATCTTTCATGCTCATTTCTGATTCAACTCCCTCTTCGAAGGACCCGTTGATGGGTTCAAGAAGCCGAGGAGGAGACTGGAGACCCTCGAATGGCCCCTGTCCAAAGGGGCTACTTTCTCGACCTGCACCATTAGACAGGTGGTCGGAAGGAAAACCTATGGTACAGGAGAACTAAAATTAGAATTAAACGATTGTTCTAGTACGTCCTGAGAGGGGAAGAAACCTTCATAACTGATTGATTTATCTGTGCTTAACTTGGACGCACCCGGGCCCTACTGTCAGTTTAAAATAGTCTCTCTTCATGCCTTGTGGAAAACCTGCCCTTTCGTACAGGGTACAGGCCCAATTTCGCCCCAAAACAGAACCGCGCCGAACCCCTCCTTGGGGTCTCAGCGCGGTTCCCCTGTATCCAAATCTACTGTGCTCAGGCTTTCTTGATCAACCGGGTGATCCAAACCAGGATCACCGCTCCAACAAACGCCACGATGATCGCGCCAATGATTCCCCCGCCCGGCCAGAGATGTAGCAAGCTGAAAACCCAGCCGCCTACAAATCCGCCCAGGATACCAAGGATGATGTCCACAAGCACACCATAGCCCCCACCCTTCATCACCTGACCCGCCAACCAGCCCGCAATGAGACCCACTACGATCCAAGTGAGAAAGTTCATAAGCAGTTCCTCCTGGACTCCCACCGTGGAGTCAAGTTCAGATCAAAGTCGCTACAGTTTGGCCTTTCCCCAAGTCACGCGCAAGCCCGTTGAGAGCACTAGGTCGTTGCCTTTGAGGCCCGGGGGAGGATAGCTGATATACCGATCACTGAACGTGGTCTGCCAGCTCAACCAAGCCTTCATCTGCACGGCAAGTGTGGCGTCGAATTGCATGCGGTACTCCCCGGTATGGGAGAGGTTCGGGAAGAAAGAGAATCGCTCGTTCAACATCGAGCGCTTCGACAGTTTGGAATCGAACTCCTCGCCCACAAGAGCTTCTGCGCTGTTCTGGTTGTACGCAGCTACAGCGAGAATGAGCGGTGGAGGTGTTGGGTTTGCGTACGTATAGCTGCCAAACTCGTCGCGATCAAAGTCCGCGCCGCCAAAAATATCGAAAACGGTCTGGTCGGTTTTGATTACGTGATATCCGAAACCACCGCCATAATCCTGTCGGAGACTCAAGTGTTGTAACTGGTTGGTTGCAAAATCACCAAACGCAAAAACGAACGTGCGCGGCCCGACGTTCAGGTCGCCCCGGATGCCCGCTTGGAACAAATTAGCCGTCGTGCTAGATGGCGGGGTGGTGTCGTTATTGGCAAAAATGTAGTTGCCGTAGACCGTCAGCTTATCGCGCGGCGTCTCGCGAATGGCCTTGGCATCAAACGTGTAGCTCGCCGTCGAAGAATTGCCCCTCGTCAGAGCCAAGCCCGTGTCGAACATTCCTCCCCAGAAGTAGGTGAATTTCGGATGCGCCATTCTCTCGGCGGCGATATCGGCGTTTTTCTGCTCCGCGTCGTTACGGACCGCAACGATCGTATCCTTCGTTGCAGGAGCTGTCGCGGTGGGCGGCGCGCCCGCCACTACGAATTTCCCATCTGCAGTGGTGATTTTGCCGGACAGCTTCGTGCCATCTTTCAGTGTCAGGTTCAGATTTTGCGTGGATTCAATCCCGACGATGGCGTCCCACTGAATGGTGATGTCACCCGCAAATTCTGTCTTCAGAAGCAGGGTCTTTCCATCTCCGGAGACAATGTCTCCGCTCAGGCGGTCTCCGTTTTTCAGCGTAACGTGATCGGCAACGGCAACCGATGCGAACATCAACACCAATACCAATACACACAGGAAACTCCGACGCATCTGCGTCCTCCTTACGATTCCCATCTAAATTGGACACGAGCTGGACTTCACGCGGGCGGACGAGAAGCGATCCCCAAACCTCGTTCTGTTGTGCAAAACAAGCCAGACTATTCTAGTGAATCCGCTCACTCCTCGCAATCATTCTGATTCGCCCTAACGAGGGTTGACCTTTCCCGCCGGGCATCGCCTATAATTAAAGGACGTCAGGGGTGAAGTTCCGCGCTGTACGATGCGCACCCAACAACGGAATTGAACATCGCGGGAGACCATTGGGCTTTATCGGGCTCCCACGGGCTGTGTTCCTGAACTCCCGTCAGGCAGCCAGCAGACCAACTGAATTGGGGGCAACATTGAAACGGATACGTAGGACTGGTGTTTTCCAGGGATTTCTGATTGTTTGCATTTTCCTCTTGGGGTGCGCAAAGCCTCAGCAGGAGATCCAAAATTCGGCTGCGAAAGCGGCTTCGCGGCCAACAATCGTCTTCATGACGGACTTTGGCGTGGCGAACGATGCCGTGGCAATCTGCAAAGCCGTCATGGTAGGTATCACTCCCGACGCCCGCATCATGGACATCACCCATCAAGTGACTCCCTTCTCGATCGAGGAGGGTGCGAGGTTCTTGAGTGCAGTAACTCCGTACTATCCAGCCGGAACCGTTTTTGTTGTGGTCATCGATCCGGGGGTAGGCACATCGCGCAAAGCCGTAATCGCAAAAACGAAAAAAGGGCAGTACTTCGTTGTACCCGACAACGGCTTGGTTTCTCCTGTGATTGAACGGGACGGCCTGGAAGCTGCTCGAGAAATTACGAACACGGGCTGGATGATCGGCGACGCAATCTCGTCTACCTTCCATGGTCGCGATATCTTCTCTCCCGCCGGCGCGCATCTGGCCGCTGGCTGGGACTACACCCTCGCTGGCCCTGAAGTTCAGCAACTTGTGCGCCTCACCCCCACTGTCGCCACCATTACCGACACGGGCATCGAAGGCCAAGTGATTGCCCTCGACGATCCCTACGGTTCGCTGATCACGGACATCCAGGGCGATGACTTCAAAAAACTGGGCTACCAACTCGGCGACAAGGTCACGGTGCAATTAGACAAGAAGCCCTTCACACTTCCTTACGTGAAAACGTTTATGGACGTCCCCGTAGGAGAACCTTTGCTCTACCAGGATTCCCGCGGCCGAATCGGCCTTGCACTGAACGAGCGGAATTTTTCGCAAATCCACAAAATGACTCCACCCGTGTCGCTGTTTATCCCGAAAAAGGAAGCGGCGCTTAAAGGTAAGTAATGAGCGGAAAGTCTGAAATTCCGAGAAACAGGCTCCGCCGATGTAGACAGGCGCGGCGATGTCGCCGCATGTGGTGTCTGAAGGACTGAATCTTCCGCTGCGGATTTGAGTTTCACCGGGAATACTTCAACTGCACCGGCGCTCCACCAGTGCACGGGATCCATCACTGATGGCTCCCACTCTTAAAGGACACAGGTCATGAACGAACGAAACGGATTTTCCTTGGGATTGCAGTGGGTATTCGTTTTCTTGCTTGCGATGATTCTCTCGGGCACCGAAGCGCGCGTATCTGCGCAATCGTTCCGCGGCTCGATCCGAGGAGAGGTGACCGACTCGCAAGGCCTCCATGTCGCGGGAGCAAAGATTGTGGCCAGGAACCTTGGCACGAGCGAATCGCGGGAAGTTACAGCCGATGAGCAGGGCGAGTATCGTTTCCTGGAATTGCCGGCTGGCGAGTATGAAGTGTCGGCCATGGCCACTGGGTTTGAGGAGGTCCGTGCCCCAGAGGTGCGCGTGGAAGTGGGCGTGGAAACGCTCGTCAACCTTGCTCTCTCGAAGGTCAAAGGTCAGCAACAGAGAGTGGAAGTAGTGGAAAGCGTGCCGCTGGTGGAGACTTCCAGCACGACCCTTTCTCAAGTCGTCGACCGCCAACTCGTGCAGGAATTGCCTCTCAATGGCCGAGATTTTGGCAAGCTCGTGGCCCTCACTCCCGGTGTCACCGTGGAGGGCTCGGGCGTGGCCGGTTCGGAAAAGGGCTTTGGCCAATTCAACATCGACGGCAACCGCGACCGCTCGAATAACTACAATCTGGACGGCACGGACAACAACGACCCGTTCTTCAACAATTCTGCCCTGAATCAGGTCGGTATCACCGGAGCGCCGGCG
>Ga0181523_10003123_pt1 | contig 15326 bp, 14 predicted proteins | sample PEATcosm2014_Bin_43_FD_119752 | JGI IMG/M metagenome (GOLD analysis project Ga0181523, IMG submission 119752) | Peatland microbial communities from MTU Mesocosm Facility, Houghton, MI, USA - PEATcosm2014_Bin05_30_metaG | ecosystem: Environmental > Terrestrial > Soil > Wetlands > Peat | place...
GAGTCGATCTCGATGCGGAGCCGGCTGGCCGACTCGTCGATGAGGTCGATGGCCTTGTCCGGCAGGAAACGCCCCGTCACGTAGCGATCCGAGAGCACGGCGGCAGCCACGAGGGCGGCGTCCTGGATGCGAACGCCGTGGTGCACCTCGTAGCGCTCCTTCAACCCGCGAAGGATGGCGATCGTGTCGGCCACCGACGGGGGCTCCACGATGATCGGCTGGAACCGGCGCTCGAGGGCGGCGTCCTTCTCGATGTGCTTGCGGTACTCGTCGAGCGTCGTGGCCCCGATCATGCGGAGCTCACCGCGGGCGAGCATCGGCTTGATCATGTTGCCGGCGTCCATGGCGCCTTCGGCTCCACCGGCGCCCACGATGGTGTGCAGCTCGTCGATGAAGGTGATGATCTCGCCCTCCGCGTCCGAGATCTCCTTCAGGACCGACTTGAGCCGCTCCTCGAACTCGCCCCGGTACTTGGCACCGGCCACCATGGAGGCAAGGTCGAGCGAGACGACCCACTTGTTCTTCAAGCCCTCCGGCACGTCGCCTTCGACGATGCGCTGCGCCAGCCCCTCGACGATGGCCGTCTTGCCGACTCCCGGCTCGCCGATGAGGACGGGGTTGTTCTTCGTGCGGCGCGAGAGAACCTGGATAACGCGGCGGATCTCCTCGTCGCGGCCGATGACCGGGTCGAGGCGGCGGCGGCGGGCGAGGTCGGTGAGATCCTGCGAGTATCGCTCGAGGGCGCGGTACTGCTCCTCCGGCTCCTGCGAGGTGACGCGGTGGCTGCCCCGCACCTCGCGCAGCGCCGTGAGGAGGGCGTCGCGGGAGACGCCGAGCTCGCCGGCCAGGGCGAGCAGGAGGTGCTCGACGGAAAGGTACTCGTCGCCCATCTCCGTCTGAGTGGCCTCGGCGCGTTCGAAGGCCTGCATCATCTCGCGGGAGAAGGAGGGCTCACCGCCGCCGTAGGCCTTCGGGAGGCGGCCGAAGGACTCGTCGAGGCGGTTTCTCACCGTGAGCGGGGAGATGCCGAGCTTGTCGAGCAGCGGGATGGTGACACCGCCCTCCTGCCCGAGAGCGGCGTAGAGGAAGTGCTCCGGTGTCACCTCGGCGTGGTGGTACTGGCGGGCGAGGGCAACTGCGTCGCGGGCGGCCTCCTGCGTCTTTCTCGTCCAGCGGTTGGGGTCGAACGTCATGTTGCAACAGTCCTTGTCGTCATCGGTGGCGCCGTTGTGTCAGCCTCGCCATTTGGCGGGCAGGCGGTTCTTTGCCACGGGTACGAGGTCCCGGCGGTAGAAGCGATGCGTGCTGACGACCGCCTCCTGTGCCTCGGCGCGTACTCGTTCCAGCTCGCCCTTGATGCGCTCCAGCTCGGCTTCGAGGGCGAGGATGCGGCGGACGCCCTCGAGGTTGATACCGGCGGCAGTGAGGTGTTGGATGCGCCGCAGCTGTTGGATGTCGGCCTCGCTGTAGCGGCGGATGCCACCGTGGGTGCGGGCGGGGTCGAGAAGTCCCTTGCGCTCGTAGATGCGCAGCGTCTGCGGGTGGACGCCGGCGAGCTCTGCGGCCACGGAGATGACGTAGACGGCCTGCGTGCTGGCGCCGTCGCCCCCGGCGCCGCTGCTGATGTCGACCGGCGTGCCCATGAGCCTCATGCCTCCGCCAGCAGACGGGAGCGGGGCGAGTCGGTCGTCGCCTTGGCGAAGGCTTCGACGGCGGCGCGCTGCTCGTCGGTCAGCGACGTCGGTACATCCGCCTCGACGGTGACGAGGAGGTCGCCCGCCGTGGCGGCTGTCTTGACGCCCCGCCCCTTCACGCGAAACGTCTTTCCGGACGGCGTCCCCGGCGGGATTCGCAGGGTCACGGGCTCGTCGAGCGATGGCACCGTGATGTCAGCCCCGAGGGCGGCCTCGGCGAAGGTGATGGGCACCCGCAACGTCAGGTTCTTGCCGCGCCGGCCGAAGAGCGGGTGCCGCTCGACGTGCACGACGACGTAGAGGTCACCGGGCGGCCCACCGTTCTCACCCGGCTCCCCCCGACCTTTCACGCGGATGCGCTGCCCGTCCTCGACGCCGGTAGGGATGCGCACTTTCACCTGGCGTTGGCGCCGCTCCACGCCCGACCCGTCGCAGGTCGGGCACGGGTCGACGACCTTGAGGCCGCGGCCTCGGCATTCCGGGCAGGGCGAGGCGAGTGAGAAGAGGCCTTGATTGTCGTTGAGCGTCCCGGTGCCACCGCAGCGCGGGCAGGTGATCGGCAAGGTGCCCGGGCGCGAGCCCGAGCCGGCGCAGGTATGGCAGATCACGCCGGTGACGACGTTGACCGAGGCGACGGCTCCGTGGATTGCCTCGTTGAAGGGCAGGTGCAGCTCCGTCTCGACGTCCTGGCCGCGGCGGGCGCTCGTCCAGGTCGTGTTCTTCTGGTTGCGCGACCTGCCCTGGCCGAACAGGTTGCCGAAGATGTCGCCGAGGTCGTCGATGTGGAAGTTGAAGCCGCCGCCGTCGCCGGCATTGCCACCACGGCCGAAACCCCCGAGCCCTCCCGCCAACGGCCCCAACCGGCGGACCTCGTCGTACTCCTTGCGCTTGTCGGCGTCGCCGAGCACGTCATAGGCGGCGGCGATCGCTTTGAACTTGTCCTCGGCGCCCGGGTTGGCGTCCGGGTGGTACTGCTTGGCGAGCTTGCGGTAGGCCCGCGTGATCTCCTTCTCGGTCGCTCCGGAGGAGACGCCGAGCACCTTGTAGTAGTCGGTTTCGAACCAGTCGCGTTGCGGGGCCATCGCTCAGCCTGCGCCCTTTCCTGCCACCGCTCGTCAGCCCCGCACCCGCACCATGGCGGGCCGGATGACGCGGTCACCCATGCGGTACCCGGACCGCCACACCTCGGTGACCGTCGGGCCCGCAGGCTCGCCGTTGCCGTCGCCGTTGCCGTCTTGGTCCTTCGGGGGCGCACTGTCGTCCATGGCGGTGGCCTCGTGCATCGTGGGGTCGAAGCCGACGCCGATGGCATCGATCCGCTCGAGACCCTCGCGGGCGAGGATGTCGTGTAGCTGAGCGTTGACTTGCAACACCGCTATCGAGGCCTCGTCAGTGGGCGCGGTGGCTCCGAGGCCGAGGTGGGCGAGCGCGAGCTCGAGCGAGTCGAGCACCGGCAGCAACCGCAGGACGAGCGCCTCCGTGGCGCGTTGCCGCGTCTCGGCCTGCTGGCGTCCCGCCCGCTTGCGGAAGTTGTCGAAGTCCGCTTGCAGGCGCTTCAGGGAGTCGAGGAACTCGTCCCGCTCGGCGCTGATGCGGGCGAAGTCGTCCGAGAGCAGGCTCTCGAGGCCGGTGAGGTCGCCATCGAGGAGGCGGAAGGGGTCCTGGGGCTTGCCGCCGTTTGGCGGTGACTCCGCTCCGCCAGCTTCTGACGTCTCGCCGGCGCCCTCCTCGTCCTCGCCGCCCGGCGTGCCGGCGCCGCTCTTGCCCGGGGCGGGTTTGCCGCCGCCGGGCGTCCGGACGAGCTCGGTGTCGACGATGTCGTCAGCGTCGCTGTCACCGTCCGGCTCCGGGTCGCCGTCTGCGAAGTGCGGCGATGATTCGTCGAACGTGCCGCTCATGCGTCGCCCGGGTTGGGACCGTCCACGATCTCGGCGTCCACGACGTCATCGTCGGAGGCGCCCGTGTCAGCGGAGCCGGAAGAGCTCGAGGAGCCGGAGGCATCGCTGCCCGAGCTCGACGCCGCCGCGCCGGCGGCCTCGTAGATCTTCTGGCCCATGGCCTGCGTGGCGCCCTTGAGTGCTTCGAGAGCGTGGCTGATGGCGTCGGCGTCGGTCCCCTCGAGCGCCGTCTTCAGCGTCTTCAAGGCGTCCTCGACCCTCGTCTTCTCCTCGCCGGGGGCTTTGTCGCCCTGGTCACGCAGCAGCTTCTCGGTCTGGTAGACGAGCGTGTCGGCGTTGTTGCGGATCTCCGCCTCCTCGCGGCGCCGCTTGTCCTCGGCGGCGTGCTCCTCGGCGTCGCGCACCATGCGGGCGATGTCGTCCTTCGGCAGCGACGACTGACCGGTGATGGTCATCGACTGCTCCTTGCCGGTGGCGAGATCCTTGGCGGAGACGTGCACGATGCCGTTGGCGTCGATGTCGAAGGCGACCTCGATCTGAGGGATGCCCCGCGGCGCCGGTGGCAGGTCCACGAGCTGGAACTTGCCGAGGGTCTTGTTGTACATCGCCATGTCGCGCTCGCCCTGCAGCACGTGGATCTCGACAGACGGCTGGCTGTCCTCGGCCGTGGTGAAGATCTCGGAGCGGCGGGTCGGGATGGTGGTGTTGCGCTCGATCAGCCGGTGGGTGATGCCACCCTTTGTCTCGATGCCGAGGCTGAGGGGCGTGACGTCGAGCAGGAGGACATCCTTCACCTCGCCTTTGAGGACGCCGGCCTGGATGGCGGCGCCGACGGCGACGACCTCGTCCGGGTTGACGCCCTTGTGTGGCTCCTTGCCCGTCAGGTTGTGCACGAGCTCCTGCACGGCGGGCATGCGAGTGGCGCCCCCGACGAGGATGACGTGGTCGATGTCCTCCTTCGTGAGGTTGGCGTCCGAGATGGCGGACTCGAAGGGGCCACGGCAAGCTTCGACGAGGTCTTCGGTCAGCTCCTGGAACTTGGCCCGCGTGAGCTTGAGGTCGAGGTGCTTCGGACCCTCGTTCGTGGCCGTGATGAACGGCAGGTTGATCGTCGTCTCCTGCACGGCCGACAGCTCGATCTTGGCCTTCTCGGCGGCTTCCTTCAGCCGCTGCAGGGCCATCTTGTCGTTCGAGAGGTCGACGCCTTCGGTGTCCTTGAACGACTTCACGAGCCAGTCCATGACGCGCTGGTCCCAGTCGTCACCACCGAGATGGGTGTTGCCGTGCGTGGCTTTCACCTCGAAGACGCCGTCGCCGATGTCGAGGATCGACACGTCGAAGGTGCCACCGCCGAGGTCGAACACGAGGACGGTCTGATCGGCGCCCTCTTTGTCGAGGCCGTAGGCGAGGGCGGCCGCCGTCGGCTCGTTGATGATGCGCAGGACCTCGAGCCCGGCGATCTGCCCGGCTTCCTTCGTGGCCGTGCGCTGGGCGTCGTCGAAGTACGCCGGCACGGTGATGACCGCCTGCACGACGGTGTCACCGAGATAGCCCTCGGCATCCCGCTTCAGCTTCTGCAGGATGCGGGCCGAGATCTCCTGGGGCGTGTACCCCTTTCCGTCGATGTCGATCCTCCAGTCCGTGCCCATGTGGCGCTTGACCGAGCGCACGGTGCGGTCTGGGTTCGTGATCGCCTGGCGCTTGGCTACCTCACCGACGAGCGTCTCCCCGGACTTCGTGAACGCCACGATCGACGGCGTCGTCCGCCCGCCTTCCGCGTTCGGGATCACGGTGGGCTCGCCGGCTTCGAGGAACGCAACCACCGAGTTCGTCGTCCCGAGGTCGATTCCTACGGCCTTCGGCATCTCAATCCTCCACTCTTCGAGTTCTTTCGATGTGGTCAGTATAACGAAGTTGAGTGCCTCATTGTCAAGGCGCCGCTCTAGGCCTGTCACCAGGGCCGGCGTCCGATGCGGGCGGCGTGCGAAGGTGCTCAGGGACGGGCGGGATAGCCTGCCGGTCATGCCCACCCTCGTGATCCTGCGCCACGGACAGAGCACCTGGAACGCCGAGAACCGCTTCACGGGCTGGACGGACGTCGACCTCAGTGAGCGGGGCGAGGAGGAGGCCGCCATCGCCGGCCGTCTGCTGGCCGCCGAGCCGGGGCTCGAGATCGACTCGGTGCACACGTCGCTGCTGCGGCGAGCCGTGCGCACGGCGAACATCGCCCTTGACGAGATGGAGCGCAGCTACCTGCCCGTGCGCAGGCACTGGCGATTGAACGAGCGGCACTACGGGGCCCTGCAAGGCCTCAACAAACGCGAGACGGCCGAGCAACACGGACTCGAGCAGGTGACGGCCTGGCGGCGGAGCTACGACGTGCCGCCGCCGCCGGTAGGCCTCGACGACCCGAACCACCCCGTCAACGATCCCCGCTATCGGGACGTACCGCCGTCGGTGCTGCCCGCCACCGAGTGCCTCGCCGACGTCGTCCACCGGCTGCTCCCGTACTGGGAGGACGCCATCGGGCCCGAGCTCCTCGACGGGCGCACCGTCTTCGTCGTGGCGCACGGCAACAGCCTGCGGGCGCTCGTCAAGGAGCTCGAATCGATCTCGGACGGCGACATCGTCGGCCTCGACATCCCGACGGGCTTTCCCCGCGTCTATGACCTCGACGAGCGCCTGCGTGTTCGCGGCGTTCGTTACCTCGGTGATCCCGAGGCCGCCAAGGCGGCCGCCGAGGCCGTCGCCCGCCAGGCAGAGCGCTAGCCCGGCAGGGGACGGGGCACGTTCACACCCCGTTCACATTCGGGAAACACCCGGACGATATTCTCCCGAAATGATCCTCGAACGCCTGCGCAACGCCATCTTGAAGCCCGTCGAACCCCCCGACGAGCAGCAGAGCTCGGCGGACGAATTGTCGTCGCGAGAGGAGCTGGAAGCCGCCGTCCACTTCGCCGACGACAAGGAGCGGCTCATCGGGTTGCTGGCGGCACCACTTGCCGCCGCCATCGGCATCCTCGTGATCAGCGCCCTCATCGTCAACGACCCGGCAGCGCTGCTGAGAAGCGGCCTGCCGAACAAGCTGCACGTCGCGTTGTCGCTCTATTACGAGCTGGGCGCCGTTCTCCTCGCCCTGTCCGTGCTCATGTTGGCCATGGCGATGTTCCGCAAGCGCCTTCTCCTCGGCATCCTGCTGGCGCTCTACGGCCTCGCCGTCTTCAACCTCCACTACTGGGGCTTCGGAATCCCCTTCATCATGGGCGGCTCCTGGTTGCTCGTGCGGGCGTACCGCCTGCAGCGGGACCTGCGTGAGGCCACGGGAACGGCGCCCTTCAGCGGCCGGGGACGTAGCGTCGGGGCGTCGATGCCGGCCGCCAACAAGCGCTACACGCCGCCGAGCTCAGCCCGCCGGCGCTCCGCCCTGCCTCGCCTCGACGGCGGGCCGACCGCCGGCTGATCGCCGTCGCCTGACGAGCAGGCCTGCAACGAGGAGCCCGAGGACGGCGAGGAGGACCGTCGGGAGAACGAAGACGGTCCAGGTGGCGCGAGCCGTCGCGACGGCAGCGACCGTGGAGACGAGAGCGGGATCGCCCGGCACGGTGACAGCGCGGAGCGTGGCGCCCGGAGCGTGAAACGTATCTCCCGGCAAGGCCTCGTCGTAACGGTGGCCGCCAATCGTGAACGTGCCCATGCATGCGTAACCGGCCAGGTTGCTGCCGCTTCCCCCCATGAGGCCGCGGCAGCCGGAGACGGTGACCTTGACGGCGACGCCGTTCTCGCGAAGGCGCGTGATCTGATCGTTCTTGCGAGCCCCGGCGATGAAGAGCACGAGCACGACGACAGCCAGGGTGACGAGACACGCTCCGGCAGCCACGCGCCCGGCGCGGCGGCCGTCCACCTCCACGCCGGCGCCGCGAAGCGTCGTGACCGGGGCGTGCGGCGTGTCGATTGTGGCAGTCCTCATGTCCGATTTGCCTGGCTTCAGTTCGAGCCGGCCGGCCTGTCTCCCGACATGCACGAGCCGGCGTTTCTCTGGCGATCCGGAGATGGTAGCGGCAGTTCGCCCGTCGGAGCGAGCTGCGATCTCAGCGGCTCTGACGGCAAAACCCCTTGTTTCTGCTGGCTGATCTCACGTCATGTGTTGCCATCGGCAAGGCCTGAGACCCGAGTTCACGCGCTGGTAACACTTGCGTGACGAATCGGAAACCCCGGCCCTGCATTGTTGGGGGCGGCAGGGCGAACCGCCCGCCATGGCCTCTGCGCACCCGGTCATCGGTGACGCTCTGCCCATGGTTGGTGAACGCCGGGTTGACAATGAGAGGAGTCCTCGAGCAGTGCATATGTTAGGGACCGTTCCCGTCCCGTATCCCAGTTGGCTGAACCCAGGCGACAACACGTGGCAGATAACCGCCGCCACGTTCGTCGGTCTGATGAGCCTGCCCGCCCTGGCCGTTCTCTACGCGTCGATCGTGCCGAAGAAATGGGCGGTGAACGTTCTGGCGATGATGTTCGCCGGTTTCTCGCTCGTTCTCATCGCCTGGGTCCTGTGGTCCTACAAGATGGGATTCGGCGCCAACTCGATCGGAGGGGGCGTTAAGAACGGAATACAAACCCAGCTCTCCGGTGTGGGTTGGGTCAAACACTTCTTCGACAACTTCGTCGGTAGACCGGGCGGCATCACGAACAGTGTCGGTGAGGAAGGTCAGGCGGTGTCGGCCGCCAACACGGCCATTCCGTTCCACTTCCCGACTTCGACACTGGCGTACTTCCAGTTCGTCTTCGCTGCCATCACGCCCCTGCTGTTCATGGGGAGCGTGCTCGGTCGGATCAAGTTCAGCGCCTGGTGCATCCTCGTGCCGCTCTGGTCAACCTTCGTCTACGGGGTTGACGCCTTCCTGTTGTGGGGCGGTGGCTACCTCGCCCAGGAGGGGGCACTCGACTTCTCCGGCGGTTACGTCATACACATGTCGGCCGGCGTCTCGGGTTTCGTGGCGGCCTGGGTTCTCGGACCCCGGCTCCTGCGTGACCGGCAGCATGCCGTGCCGAACAACCTCGTCATGGCGGCCGTCGGGGCCGGCATCCTCTGGCTCGGTTGGAACGGCTTCAACGGTGGCGACCCGTACTACGCCGGGGCCAGCATGGCCGCTGCGGTCGTGAACACCAACCTCGCCACCGGCGCCGGGGTCCTCAGCTGGATGGCGATGGACGGCCTCTTCTCCAAGACGAGAAAGCCGACATTCCTCGGCGGCGTCAACGGCATGATCTGCGGACTCGTCGGCATCACCCCGTGCGCCGGCTGGGTGAACGGGCGCGGCGCCATCGCCGTCGGTGTCATCGCCACCGCCATCGTGTGGGTGGCGTGGAACTACCTGTCGAAGGTGCGGCCCTTCTCGAGGGTGGACGACGCCCTCGGCGTGGTCTACACGCACGGCATCGCCGGCTTCTGCGGCGGCATGCTGCTCGGCATCTTCGGCGATCCCAACATGCTCGAGTACGGGTGCGGCAACCTCAACTCCGCCGGCCAGGTCGTCAACACCTCGCAGTCGGTCTACGTTGCGGCACACGGGACCTGTGTGCCGTTCTCGGTGAGCGGTCTCATGTACACCGGTTCCGCTCACCAGCTGTGGGAGCAGTTCCGAGCCGCCGTCTGGGTCATCTTCTGGTCGGCGCTCGTGACGTTCATCCTCATGAAGCTCATCGGTTTGGTCCTGCGGGGTGCCCGCTACAAGGACGAGATCCTCGAGATCGGCGACCTCGCCATTCACGACGAAGAGGCCTTCCCGGAGGAGCGGCTGGCGTTGCGGACAGGAGCTTTCGCCTTGGCAGGTCTCGAGACGGGTCGTGCGGTGCCACCACCCGAACCATCGCCGCCACCGGGTGAACGGTCTTAGGGCGACAAGGACGAAAGGAACTCAAATCATGAAGCTGATCGTGGCAGTCCTCAAGCCCTTCAAGCTCGACGACGTCAAGGAGGCGCTGAAGGCTTTGGGCGTCTCTGGCATGACGCTGACCGAAGCCCAAGGCTTCGGCCGGCAGCGCGGCCACACCGAGGTGTACCGAGGTGCGGAGTACGACGTGGAATTCGTGCCGAAACTACGGCTCGAGGTCCTCGTCGACGATGCACAGTGCGACGAGGTCGTTGACACCATCGTCGCCACCGCCGCCACCGGCAAGATCGGCGACGGCAAGGTGTGGGTCGTCGATGTCGAGACGGCGGTTCGCGTGCGGACCGGCGAGCGGGGGGCGGAGGCCCTCTAGCCGGTTGCTTGTCCCGTGGCCGTCCAAGCGCCGTCTCCTCGGCGCTTGGACGGCCCGCCTCGGCTCCTTCCAGCGGGGCTGCCCTGCATCCGGCTCGTCATCAGACAGCTCCGGATGGGGGTCTTACACTCGCGGCGGGCACCCCCGCCCCTGTCCGAGTTGGGAACACGTGCTCGCCGTTGCGTATCGCAGCCGGAAGGGAATCCAGCATGAAGCTCGTCGTAGCAGTGATCAAGCCCTTCAAGCTCGACGACATCAAAGAGGTCTTGAAGGACATGGGTGTGCAAGGCCTCACCGCCACCGAAGCTCATGGCTTCGGGCGGCAACGCGGTCACACCGAGACCTATCGCGGGGCCGAGTACACGATCGACCTCGTGCCGAAAGTGCGGATCGAGATCGTCCTTGACGATTCCGCCGTGGCCGACGTCGTGGAGGCGATCGTGGCGACCGCCCGTACGGGCAAGATCGGCGACGGCAAGGTCTGGGTCGTCCCGCTCGAGGACGTCGTCCGGGTGCGCACGGGGGAACGGGGGCCGGACGCCGTCTAGCCCATCGCGGCCCGTGCCGCTCCGGCAGGGCCGCATTAGGCTTTGATCATGTCTCCAACGAGCTCGTTCGACTTCGGAAGCGTCTGGCTCTTCAGCGAGTGCTCTCGCCCGGAGCTTCGGATCATCGCCAAGGTGTCAGAACCCGTGACAGTTGCGGCAGGGACGACGGTCTGCGACGAGGGCGAGGTCGGCCAGACGTTCTATTTCATCGTGAGCGGGACTGCCGCCGTGGTCCGCCATGGCCGCAAGATCGCCGAGCTCGGGGCCGGCGGCTACTTCGGCGAGTTGGCCCTCCTCGACCGGCTGCCTCGCTCGGCAACGGTGAAAGCCGTGACGGACATGGAGCTGCTGGCCATCGCCCAGAAGGACTTCAACAAGCTCCTGCGCGACTCGCCGGCCTTGACGCGCAAGCTGCTCGTGGCGACGGCGTCCCGCCTGCGCAACGCCGACGCCAAGGCGCTCGGGGCGGCCGTCCACTAACTGGCGCTACCCGGTCCCCGTTGGCTTTGCCCGGGCGGGGGCGGCGACATCGAGCGTTCCAGGATCTGGGAGATGTCGAGGACCGTGACCTCCTCGTCCCGCTGGCGCTCCTTCACGGCATCGTCGAGCATGATGAGGCAGAACGGGCACGCCGTCGAGACGACGTCGGCCCCGGTTCCGAGGGCCTCGTCGGTGCGCTCGAGGTTGACCCGCTTGCCGATCTTCTCCTCGAGCCACATGCGGGCGCCGCCGGCACCGCAGCAGAAGCCCTTCTCCCTGCAGCGGTGCATCTCGATGGACTGCACGCCGGGCACGGACTCGATGACCGAACGCGGTGGGTCGTACACCCGGCTGTGGCGACCGAGATAGCACGGATCGTGGTAGGTGACCTTGGCGTTGAAGCGCTCCGGCGTCAGCTTGCCCTCCGCCACGAGCCGGCTGAGGAGCTGGGAGTGGTGGATGACCTCGAAGTTGCCACCGAGCGCCGGGTACTCCTTGCTGAGCGAATTGAAGCAGTGGGGACAGGACGCCACGACCTTCTTCACACCGGCGGAGTTGAGCGTCTCGAGGTTCTGCGTGACCTGCATCTGGTAGAGGAACTCGTTCCCGAGCCGCCGCGCCGGGTCGCCCGTGCAGGATTCCCTCGCGCCGAGCACGGCAAATGTCACGCCGGCCTGGTGCAGCAGGCGGGCCACGGACTGCGTGGTCTTGCGGGCCCGCTCGTCAAGGGCGCCGGCACAACCCACCCAGAAGAGGTACTCGATGTCGTCGCCGATCGTGTCCGTCACGACCGGCACCTCGAAGTCGACACCCGCGGTCCACTCGAGCCGCTTGGAGGAGCCGAGGCCCCAGGGATCGCCCCGGTTCTCGATGTTGCGCAGCATGAGGCCGGCCTCGGTTGGGAAGCGGGACTCGATGAGCACCTCGTAACGCCGCATGTCGATGATGGCATCGACGTGCTCGATGTCGACGGGGCACTGCTCGACGCAGGCGCCGCACGTCGTGCAGGACCACAGCACGTCCGGGTCGATGACGCCCGGAACCAGCGTCGGCCGCTCGGCCGTGGCCGATGCGCTGGCCGATGCGCCGGCTGACCTCGCAGCCGCCCCTGCCAGCACGCGTCCCGACTGCTTCAACAACTCGTCGCGCAGGTCCATGATCACGAGTTTGGGCGAGAGGGGCTTGCCCGTGTTCCAGGCGGGACACTGGCTCTGGCAGCGCCCGCACTCGGTGCAGGTGACGAAGTCGAGCATCTGCTTCCAGGAGAAGTCCTCGACCCTGCCGGCGCCGAAGACGGTGTCCTCGTCCATGTTCTCGACGTCGATGAGCGGTGTCGTGCCGAGGGCGCCGAGAGCCCGCGGCTGCCGTGAGAACACCACGTTCAGGGGTGCCATCACGATGTGAAGGTGCTTGGAGTGTACGAGGAACACCAAGAAACCCATGATGGAGATGACATTCAGATCCAGGAACACCGTCGAGAGGGCCTCGTTCGTGCGGGCGCCGAGGGGGTGCAGGAGGTAGCCGATGCCGTGGGAGGCGAACGCCCAGTGCGAGTACGAGAAGTCGTGATCGACGTTCACCTGGGCCGCCCGGTACATGAGCAGGGAGACGATGACAACGGCGATCAGCCCGAGGGTGATCCAAGCGGCACCGGTGTGGGATCCGTAGAAGCGGCTCTGCCGCTCGAGGCGGGCGGGGGCGTTGCGGATGCGGATGATGCTGAACACGACGAGGGCGACGAGGACGGCGACGGCGAAGAAGTCCTCGAGAAAGCCGACGACCGGGTTCGTGCCGATGATGGGGATGTGGAAGTTCGCCTGGAAGAGGTAGCCGAAGGCTTCGATGATCGTGAGCATGAGGAACGTGAAGCCCCAGAACGTGAAGGCGTGCGCCAGGCCCGGCACGGTCCATTTGAGGAGGCGCTTCTGACCGCCGACCTCCACGAGCTCCACTTCGGCACGCCTGCCCCAGTGGGCGAAACGCTCGGGGGCCGGCTTGCCGGACCTGACGAGGCGGAACAGGAAGAAGAGCCGCCTGCCGGCCACGACGAACGCGATCGCAGTCACCGCCAGGGCGATGGGATACCTCGTGAGCAAGAGCCCTCCTTGGGGACTGACGGCATCCGCCCATGCGATGAGCGGGCGTCGCCGAATCTGGTCTAGGTGTCTGTGCCGAGCGCGCGGAAGTTCTCGAAGTAACGGCTCGGTGTCGGGCCGCGCTGCCCTTGGTACTTGGAGCCGAGAGCGGCCGAGCCGTAGGGAATCTCCGCCGCCGTCGTCATGCGGAGGAAGCTGATCTGGCCGATCTTCATGCCGGGATAGACGGTGATGGGCAGATTGGCCACGTTCGAGAGCTCGAGCGTGAGGAACCCGTCCCAGCCGGCGTCGACGAAGCCCGCCGTCGAGTGGATGAGTAGCCCGAGCCGCCCGAGGCTCGACTTGCCCTCCAAGCGGCCGACGAGATCGTCGGGCAGGCGGACCCGCTCGAGCGTGGAGCCGAGGACGAACTCCCCGGGGTGCAGGATGAGGGGGTCGTCGCCGACCGACTCCACGAGCTCGGTGAGCTCCTCCTGGTTCTCCCGGACGTCGATGACGCGCTGGGTGTGGTTGCGAAAGACACGGAAATAGCGGTCGACGTGCAGATCGACCGAAGACGGCTGGATGCACCCCTCGCCGAGGGGCGAGATCCCGATGCGTCCGGCCTCGAGCTCCTCACGGATGGTGCGGTCCGACAGGATCATGCGGCTGCAGGCTAGTTGTGCGAACCTTCTCACTGTCGTGGTAAGGTTGCCCGGTCATGTCCGGGCTGACCATTCACGAAGCGTCGGCGACGACGGGTTGGTCCGCTCGCATGCTCCGTTACATCGAGGAATCCGGTCTCGTCGTGCCGGCTCGGTCACCGGGCGGCTACCGCCTCTTCGGCCCCGAAGAGCTGCAGCGCCTCCGCACTTTGCGTGAGCTGTTGGAAGGGTACGGGCTGGAGTTGGCCGAGGTTGGCTTCGCCCTGCGGCTCCGTTCGGATCGCTCGCTGCGCCTCGCCATCGACGAGTGGCTGTCGGCTGAGGCGGTTCGGCCCTCCGAGGTCGACCCGTCCGACTGGCTGGCCTATGAGCAGCGCAAGCACGTCCGGTTGTTGGCCGCTGCGGCGGCTGTCACTGTCAAGGAGATGGAATGAGCTTCGACTACAAAGTTGCCGACCTGTCCCTCGCCGAGTTCGGGCGCAAGGAGATCGATCTGGCGGAAAACGAGATGCCCGGTCTGATGTCGGTGCGGTCGGAGTTCGCCGCCGCTCAGCCGCTCGCCGGAGCGCGCGTTTCCGGCTCGCTCCACATGACGGTGCAGACGGCTGTTCTCATCGAGACGCTCGTCGCCCTCGGTGCCTCCGTGCGCTGGGCGTCGTGCAACATCTTCTCGACCCAGGATCATGCCGCTGCGGCGGCCGTCGTCGGGCGCGGCAGTGCCGACTCGCCCGCCGGCGTCCCCGTCTTCGCCTGGAAGGGTGAGACGCTGGAGGAGTACTGGTGGTGCACCGAGCAGATGCTGCGCTGGCCCGACGGCGGCGGCCCCAACATGATCCTCGACGACGGTGGTGACGCCACGTTGCTCGTCCACAAGGGCGTCGAGTTCGAGAAGGCGGGCGCCGTGCCGGATGCCGCCACTGCGGAGAGCGAAGAGCTCGCCGTCGTGCTGTCGGTGCTCGGCCGCTCGCTGTCGGAGGAACCCTCTCGTTGGACGACCATCGCCAGCGGGATCCGTGGCGTCACGGAGGAGACGACGACCGGCGTGCACCGGCTGTACCAGATGTTCGAGCGGGGCGAGCTGCTCTTCCCGGCCATCAACGTCAACGACTCGGTCACGAAGTCGAAGTTCGACAACAAGTACGGCTGCCGCCACTCGTTGATCGACGGCATCAACCGGGCGACCGATGTCCTCATCGGCGGCAAGGTGGCCGTCGTGTGTGGCTACGGGGACGTCGGCAAGGGCTGTGCCGAGTCCCTGCGTGGGCAAGGCGCCCGCGTCGTGGTGACCGAGATCGACCCAATCTGCGCACTGCAGGCCGCCATGGACGGCTACCAGGTCGCCACAGTGGAGGATGTCGTCTCCTCCGCTGACATCTTCGTGAGTGCCACGGGCAACCGGTCCGTGCTGACCGCCGAGCACATGGCGGCCATGAAGCACCAGGCGATCGTCGGCAACATCGGACACTTCGACAACGAGATCGACATGGCCGGCCTGGCGAAGATCCCCGGCATCAGCCGCGTCAACATCAAGCCGCAGGTCGACAAATGGGTGTTCCCAGACGGGCACGCCGTCATCGTGCTGGCGGAGGGTCGGCTGTTGAACCTCGGGTGCGCCACTGGCCACCCGAGCTTCGTCATGTCGAACTCCTTCACCAACCAGACGATCGCCCAGATCGAGCTGTTCACGAAGACGGCGGATTACCCC
>Ga0181523_10003124_pt1 | contig 15320 bp, 15 predicted proteins | sample PEATcosm2014_Bin_43_FD_119752 | JGI IMG/M metagenome (GOLD analysis project Ga0181523, IMG submission 119752) | Peatland microbial communities from MTU Mesocosm Facility, Houghton, MI, USA - PEATcosm2014_Bin05_30_metaG | ecosystem: Environmental > Terrestrial > Soil > Wetlands > Peat | place...
GCGGAAGACCTTGATTTTCGCGCGTGACAGCCTTGCGCCGTCGATGATGCTGGCGTGGTTCAGCTCGTCGGAGACGATGAAGTCTTCCTTGCCCAGAATCGCCGAGACGGTGCCGGCATTAGCGGTGAATCCCGACTGGAAGACCACGCAGGCCTCAACATTTTTGAAGCGGGCAATTTTCTCCTCCAGCTCCATGTGGATCTTCATGGTGCCGGCGATGGTCCGCACCGCGCCCGATCCCACGCCGTACTTCTTCGTGGCCTCCAGCGCGGCTTCGCGCAGCTTGGGATGAGTCGTCAATCCGAGATAGTTGTTGGAGGCGAGGTTGACGACCTTCTTGCCGTCGAAGGTGCAGACCGGCGCCTGCTCGTCGTCAAGCACGCGCAGCTTGAAGTATGTGCCCTTCTGTTTCAGTTCGTTCAGTTGGTCGGTAAGGAATGTGAGCGGATTAGGGCGGGTGGTGGTAGTTGCCATGAATGAATATCTCCGAGTGCGACTGGATATTCTATCGCGCGAGGCAGGGTTGCGCTCGGGCCCGCAAAGACCGACTCGGTGCCACTCCTATTGCAGGGGAAGAACACGGGCCCGAGCTCGCGCTGGATCAATCGTGACCAATGCACCCTGTTCCAACTCATCTCCGAACTGTTTCAGCGCTAACACGACCGTTGCTCCCATCAGCGCCGGTGAAGTTTCCTGTGATCGAAGCTGAATTACGCTTGGCTTCCGACGAGTCCTTGAGGTTAGCAATGCCCCAAAATCAAGGTCATGAGTGAAAACGACACAATCGTTCTCTGCAGCCCATTCCAGGATCTCACTGTCTAACGCAGTTGCGCTGCCGACGTCACTCCAGTGGAGCGCATCCCAATTCTCCAGCCGAAACACCGCAACCCAACTCGGCGAGAGGTTCATGTCGACGAGAATTTTCACGCTCTTTTGAGTTGGATCTCACGCTCTTCCGAGCGAAGCGCGGCATAAGAAAGAGCCTGGGCAACGTCTTCTGCTTCGAGGTAGGGATAAAGTTGGAGGACTTCGGCCCTGGTATGGCCCTCGGCAAGCATACCGACGATCATGCCGACCGTGACCCGCATGCCGCGAATGCATGGTTTCCCGCCCATGACTTTCGGGTCGATCGTTATCCTGTCCGTCGCCATTGCGTTAGCCCGCCTTCCTGAATTTAGCAGTGAGACAGCCCGTGACTCAAGAACTGAGATTGCGACTGCCAGCCGCTCAGTCGTAAGTGCGTACTGTCCCTGCGGGACTCGCCGTGCCCCCCTATCGCGTCCCATTCGGATACACGAGAATCTTGCTGGCCTCGCCGGTCTTCAGCAGTTCCATGCCCGACGCGAAATCCTTCATGGCAATGCGATTGGTTATGACCGGATGCAGATCCAGTTTGCCGGCCTTCAGCAGTGCGGTCATCTGGTACCACGTCTGATACATACGGCGGCCGTTGATGCCCTGCACCGTGGCGCCCTTGAAGATGACCTCTTCGGCGAGATTGAGTTCGACTGGTCTGGAGGGGATTCCGAGCAGCGACATGCGGCCGCCGAGTCGCAGGATTTTGAAACCTGTTCGGATGGCTTCTGTTCGTCCTGCCATCTCCAGTACGACGTCGACGCCGGTGCCGCCGGTGTTGTCCATCACGATCTGATACACGTCGTCCTTGGTCGGATCAAGCACGAAATCGGGGCCCATCTGCTTGGCGATCTTGCGGCGATGCTCGTTCACTTCGAGCGCAAAAATCTGCGTCGCTCCGCAGGCTCGCGCCACCGCGATGGAGAACAGCCCGATCGGCCCGCAACCTGTAATGGCGACACTCTTGGCGGCGATGTCGCCCGCGAGCACGGTGTGCACCGCGTTACCCAGCGGATCGAGGATGGAGGCGTACTCCAGCGGGATGGACGAATCCAGTTTCCAGATGTTCGACTCGGGGATGACCACGTATTCGGCAAAGGCGCCGTTGGTATCGACGCCAATGATCTTCACGTGTTGGCAGATGTGCGCTTCGCCAATGCGGCATTGCAGGCACTTGCCGCAGGCCACGTGCATTTCAGCGGACACGAAGTCGCCTTCCTTCACGCTGGTAACTTCGTCGCCTACGGCTTCCACCGTGCCGCAAAACTCGTGGCCGGGAATCAGCGGCGGATGAATGCGGCGCTGCGCCCACTGGTCCCACTGATAAATGTGCAGGTCGGTGCCGCAGATGGAAGCCACCTGAACCTTGACCAAAACGTCTGTTAATCCAAACTGCGGTTTGGGAACTTCGCGGATTTCAGTGCCCGGCACGGGCTCCGCCTTTACGACGGCAAGCATAGTATTCGACATGAAAATGGCTCTTTCGCGTCGAGCGGCAGTCTCTTTTTCAGCAAGTGCCCGGCGCAGGTTGCCCAAAAGGAACAAGAAACGGTGGGCAAACCCACAAGTTTAACACCTTCTGCTCTGAGGCAAAGCGTGCCCTCGCGATCTTCCGGAGATCTACGCCACTGCAATAACGTCAATCTCCACCAGCACATCTTTGGGAAGCCGCGCCACTTCGACGGTCGCACGCGCGGGTGGGCTTTGCGTGAAGTAGCGGCCATACACTTCGTTCATCGCAGCAAAATCAGACATGTTCTTCAGGTAGACACCGGCCTTCACCACCCGATCGAGAGAGCTGCCTGCGGCCTTCAGAATGCCACTCAGGTTCTGCAGCACGCGTTCGGTCTGCGCGGCCACGTCGCCATCGACGAGTTGCTGCGTCGCCGGGTCCAGTGGGATCTGGCCTGAAACGAATACGAATCCGTTTGCCTTAATGGCCTGTGAGTACGGCCCAATGGCCTTAGGTGCCTCGTCGGTGGCGATCACTTCGCGCATGTGCGTCCTCCCTGATGAAAGCTAAGTGCTGATTGTCGCACAGGGATGAAACGGAAGGGGCTCACATACCGAGTGCAATAGCTATCCGCGCCGGAGATCGAAGGTCCGCCCAACCCGCTCGGCAGTCGCCCGCACCGCGCCCCCTGCTTTATACTGGAAGCACGCAGCGAACGGCGTTGAGCCGTTCGCTCCTTCAATTCCAGGATGGCAACAACTTCAAATCCGCAACCGGCGGACTCGCCGGAGGTCCGCCGCTATAACCGCGTCCAGCGCTGGCTGAGCATGGCTGACGCGGTGATTGGTTTTGCCCTGCTGGTCGTGTTGCTGGTGACCGGCTGGACCGGCAAGCTGCGCGACTGGTCCCTCATGGGCTCGAAGCAGCACTATTTTCTCGCCGTCTTTCTCTACGTACTGATGTTTTCGGTGATCGCGAAGGTGCTGAACGCGCCATTCGACTTCATTGGCTTCCGGCTGGAGCACCAGTACCACCTTTCCAACCAGAAGCTGCGCAGCTGGCTTTGGGACGAGTGCAAGGGCTGGCTGGTCTCACTGGTCCTGGGCACCATCATGGTCGAATTGGTATATGGCATCATCCGTGTCGCACCGCAGCGCTGGTGGATTATCGCCTGGGCCGTCTTTGTTGGATTATTCCTGCTGATGGCGCAGCTGGCGCCCGTCATCCTGATGCCAATCTTCTACAAGTTCGAGCCGCTAACGAATGACAGCCTGCGCGAGCGGTTGACCAGGCTGGGCGAGCGCGCCGGCACGCGCGTCCGCGGCGTCTACGAGTGGAAGCTTTCGGAGAAGTCGAACAAGGCGAATGCCGCCCTCACCGGCATGGGATCGACCCGGCGCATCATTCTCTCCGACACCTTGCTGCAAAACTACAGTGACGACGAGATCGAAGCGATCCTGGCGCACGAACTCGGCCACCATGTGCACAAGCACATCCTGAAGGCCATCCTGACGCAGGTTGCTATCACCTTCTTCGGGTTCTGGCTGATCAACGTAGTCTTGCGCTTTGTGATTGCGAAAAACTGGTTCCCGGTGCTGGATCCTCGCCTCTACGACTTCGCCAACCTGCCGCTGATCGTCCTCGTCGCAACCATCCTGGGGTTCGTTCTGATGCCGGCATTGAATGCGATCTCGCGCCACCATGAGCGCCAGGCGGACCGGTACGCGTGGAAGAATACGCCCGCTATCGCGCCGTTCATCAGCTCCATGCAGAAGCTGGCCGATCAGAATCTTGCCGAGCGCGAGCCCAACAAGTTCATCGAGTGGCTCTTCCACTCACACCCGTCGATCGGCAAACGCGTCGCGGCAGCCGAGGCATGGGCAAGCAAACAGCCGCAGGCGGAAGTTCAGCCCTTGGCCTGACGTTCGCGCTGGCGCAGGATAACTTCTACCCTCAGCAGATCGCCTTCCGTGTCTACTCCCACAGTGTCGTAGGGCGTTTCGGCCACATGGATCGCAACGCCATTGTCCAGAAAGCGCAGCTGCTCCAGCCGTTCAGTGCGTTCTAATTCTGATTCCGGCCAGTTGCAGAAGCGATCCAGCGCCGCCTTGCGATAACCATAGAAGCCCAGATGCTTGTAATGGTGCGCTGTTCCAGCTCCGTCCCGGTCAAAGGGAATCGTCGCCCGCGAGAAGTAGAGCGTCTTCCCATCAAGTGAAGTGACAACTTTCACGGCGTTAGGATTGTTTACGTCTTCCGGCGAGCACGGCGTCTTGAGAGTGCCAACCTCTACGGCATCACACTCCATCAGGTCGAGCAGCACATCGAGATGTTCACGTCGCGCCAGCGGCTCATCGCCCTGAACATTGACGTACACATCAGCATCGATCGTCTGGGAGACCTCGTGTACCCGATCGGTTCCGCTGCGATGCTTCGATGAGGTCATTTGATAGGCCCAGTTATTCTGCCGGCAAACCGCAGCGATCTCGTCGGAGTCCGTCGCGACGATGACCTCCTCCAACCGGGAGCAGACGCGCGCCGCTTCATATACATGGGCGAGCATGGGTCGCCCGGCGAGCGAGCGCAGCACTTTGCCCGGCAGGCGCGTTGATGCGAGCCGCGCCGGAATGATGGCGATGGCTTTCACCCGGTTAGTTTCAAGGCGAGAAGCGTCACTTGGCAAGGGGGAAGCGCTATTCTCGTTGAAATCCGATAAGCGACGCTAATTGACCGCACCCAATCGCGGAAAATAGAATCAATAACTTAGAACGATTGTGAGGTGTTTGCTTTGCCTCTTTACGAATATCAGTGCAGGAAGTGCCATAGCCTCATGGAGCGGATCCAGAAGTTTTCCGATCCTCCATTGACGACCTGTCCCCATTGCGAAGGCGAATTGGAGCAACTGATCTCGGCGCCTGCCGTGCAGTTCAAGGGTTCGGGATGGTACGTCACCGACTATCCCAAGGGCTCGTCAAGGGACAGCGGCCAGGCTGGCAACGGTTCTGCAGCGGCGTCTTCGTCGGAGGGCAAGTCGAATGACTCCAAAGGGTCGGACGATTCCAAGAAGTCGGATGATTCCAAGAGCAGGGACACCTCTGGCGCGGATAAAGGCAGCTCCAGAGCAGATCAGCCAGCCGGTAAGAAATAGCGGCGGCAACCAACCGGTCGGCTTCGCGGGCCCATGTTCAGACGTCACAGATGCATGTGATCTTGGTCTCTTATCCGTGGGTTAATGCTAGGTGCCCGCACATCCAAGGGTTAGAATTAATCTCGTTCGAACACTCGTTCGCAACTCGGCTCCGCTGAATTTATACGTTCACTTTCCAAGGAGGTACCGGTCATGTCGAAGGATACTTTGACCATCACCGACCAACGCACCGATAAAATTTATGAGACGCCGGTCGAGCTCGGCACCATCCGGGCCATGGATCTGCGAAAGATCAAGACTGGTCCTGAAGACTTCGGTCTCATGACCTACGATCCCGCATTCACCAATACGGTTTCTTGCAAAAGCAGCATCACCTACATTGACGGCGACAAAGGCATCCTTCGCTACCGCGGCTACGATATCGAGACGCTGGCCGAGCATTGCACCTATCTCCAGGTTGCCTACCTGCTGCTGTTCGGCGAGTTGCCGAATGCGCAACAGGACAAGGACTGGACCTGGGAAATCACCCATCACACCATGTTGCACGAGAGCACCAAGCACTTCATCGACGGCTTCCGCTACGATGCTCATCCCATGGGCATTCTGGTAAGCACCTTGGCGGCCCTCTCCACCGTCTACCCGGAAGCCAAGAACATTCACGACCCGGTGAATCGGGAAAAGCAGATCATTCGCCTGATCGCCAAGATGGCCACGCTGGCGGCATACTCCTACCGCCACCGCCGTGGACATCCGTACGTGTATCCCGACAACGAACTCAACTACACCGAAAATTTCATGAACATGCTGTGGAGGATGACCGAGCCCAAGTACGTCGCCAGCCCGGTAATCGCCCGTGCGCTGGACGTGTTGTTCATTCTGCACGCCGATCACGAGCAGAATTGCAGCTCCACCACCATGCGTGTTATCGGCAGCGCTCAGACGGATCCTTATCTCTCCATGGCAGGAGCAGCCGCGGCACTGGCCGGACCGTTGCATGGAGGCGCGAACGAAGAAGTGTTGCGCATGCTGGACGAAATCGGTTCGGTAAAGAATATTCCCGCCTACATCAAGCGTGTTAAAGAAGGTGAGATTAAGCTGATGGGCTTCGGGCACCGGGTCTACAAGAATTACGATCCGCGCGCTCGCATCATCAAGCAGGTCGCCGAAGAAGTGTTCGAGGTGACCGGCCGCAACGACCGGCTCGACACGGCCCTGGAACTGGAACGTATCGCGCTGCAGGACGACTACTTCGTTACCCGCAAGCTGTATCCCAACGTAGATTTCTACTCGGGAATCATTTACCAGGCCATGGGCTTTCAGCCGGAGATGTTTACTGTGCTGTTTGCCATTCCCCGCGCGGCCGGCTGGCTGGCGCAGTGGAACGAAATGGTGCAGGACCCGGAGCAGAAGATTGCGCGTCCACGCCAGATCTACACTGGAATCGATCATCGCAAGATTCCGACCACACAGGAAGAGAAGACAGCGGTAAAAGTCGGATAAACCTCAGATCGCAAGCCTATCCTTCGACATCGGCCTGAAGAAGCGGACCTCCGGGTCCGCTCTTGTTCTTGCGCCGGATTTATCCTGGCGGAACTACCAGGCTCTCCGCGGGCCGCGAAGGATTCGCGCCGGCAGAAAGATGATGGCCTTCAGCAGCTCTAGAACGCCTTCAACCGCAATCCCTAGAATGCGGAAGGGCAGCAGGAGCAGCCAAACAATCGGATAGAGCACCAGGAAAATCAGAGCCAGGGGCCAGCAGAAGATCAGCAGGATGCACCAAAGCAGAAAAGTAAGCATAACAGTCACCTGGATTCTAGTACGACAATCGAGCCGGCGAAGTTCCGGGCCGGCCATAGCCGCCGCTGCCTCGATTCCGGTGACGGATGGCCTGGTTCAGCCGACGGTCAAGCGCCTAGATTGATCGCGATCGTTCGCGAGGGGTCGCTCGCTTCAGATTGCGACCCTGCGCTAGTCTTGTTTTATTTCTTGACAGAGTGCGGGTTGGCAAGTAAAAAGTCGGTTCATACTCACATAGCACCTTGGCAAGGAGCGAGCATGAACAAGGCGGACCTGGTGGAGAAAATTGCAGCCGCCCACGGTATCAGCAAGACCGCCGCTGGAGGCGCAATCGACACCGTCATCGATTCGGTCACTAGTGTGTTGAAAAAGGGCGGTCGCGTAACCCTGGTCGGATTTGGGACCTTTTCGGTTTCGCAGCGCAAGGCGCGTAACGGACGCAATCCGCAAACTGGAGGCGTCATCAAGATTCCTGCCCGCCGAGTGGCGAAATTCACTCCCGGCATTGAGCTGAAGAAGGCAGTTAACAGGAAATAGCCGGCAATCCGACGCTCCGCACGTCGCCACGGCGACAGTAGGCGACAGCGATCGCGAAGCGGCTAGTGGTCGTCAGGATTGATCGATCCGCGGACGAAAGACGGCGGCCCGTCGGCAATGTCTTCGAAATGCAGCGCCGGGCATTGCCTCTGCGCAATTCCCCAGTGAATCTTTCGCGCCACTCGCGTCGTCTAACAACGAGTTCCCGCCAGCGGGCCGGGTTGCCGCGATGCCGCGCTATCCGGTAAAATCAACGTTCGCGTTCAATAACCTAGGAGTTTTATGAAAGCAGCCATCCATCCTACCTACGAGGAAGTGCGCGTCCATTGCGCCTGCGGCAATACGTTTCTCACGCGTTCGACCCACAAGGGCGACATCAACGTGGAAATTTGCTCCGCCTGTCATCCATTCTTCACCGGCAAGCAGAAGCTGGTTGACACCGCCGGCCGCGTCGAGCGTTTCCGCCGTAAGTACGCCAAGAGCGACACTGCGAAGAGCGAGGCCGCAAAGGGCGAAGCTGCGAAGAACTAGCTTCCTCTGCGAAGATCCAAAGCCTCCGCCGCGGCGGAGGCTTCTTACTATTCGCTCCGACCACTCAGTGCATGATCGACCGATAACGCTCCCGCCCCTTTGATCAGTATCACCAGCCCCATCGCAATTGCGAGCAAGTGATATTCGAAGCCCTCACCTTTTTGCTGGCCGTACCAGTTCATAAAGAACCCGTTGTGTACGTGCACGGTCGCGATCGCGACCAGCATGTTGACGATGATGCCAAGCGCAGCAATGCGGCTGAGCAGGCCGACAATCAGGCCTAGGCCACCGAAGAACTCGGCGCAGATGGCGAGAAACGCCAACGGAGCGGGGATGCCCATCTGCTGTGTGAAGAAGCCCATGGTGCCGTGGAAGCCATAGCCTCCGAACCAGCCCAGCATCTTCTGTGCGCCATGCGCAAAGAACACGATACCCAGAACCAGGCGAATCAAAGTGAGCGTGAAATCGTTTGGGGTAGAAAGCAGTTTACGCAACGTAGTCCTCCCGGCCGGACGGGCCCCGGTGCGACGGTCCGGCCTCGTTAACATTCTGCCTAAGCCAGATGCTTGTTGCAACACGCAGGTTGCGTGAAATATTTCCACGTCTTCCCGGCGGTGTCGACTACTGTTTATCGCTTGCCTTGAACTCGGACCAGGGATTGCCCTTCATGTCTGTCAGGATCGGCCGCTGCCATTCGAACTCGGGATGTTCCTTCAGAAACGTGTCGGCGATGAAGTCTTCGCCGCAGGGCCGTCCGGCACGTGCCTGCAACATCATGTTCTTCGCCATCGTGCTGTCGGCAGCCTGCGCCGTGACGGCGCCGGATGGATTATATGGTGGCTCGGACCATGATGGTTCCCCAGTGGCAGAGTTGGTAGTGTGTCCGCAAAGTCCACGCGAATTGCGGTCTTCTTTGCCTTCATAAGTATCCCAATGGTCGGCGAGGAACTTCTCGCCCAGCTCGACATCAATCTGGCCTTTGTTCGCCGGTAACAGTTGCTCCCAGCGCTTGCGACGCGCATTGGGCGAACTGGACAAGTTGTTGGGATCGAAGTTGGTCTCGAGTTTGGTGAGTTTCGGGTCGCTGGGGAAATTTGCGCCTTCGAAATAGCCGTCCTTGGTGCGCCACACGCGATGCAGCTTCAGACCGATTTCGAAGCGCGCGACCTCGCCCGTCTTGTTGTCGGCCAGCAGCCAGTCATTGGCATAGCCGCCGTTGTTGCCGTCGAGCATGATCTGCACGTACTCATCAATCGAGCTCCCATATTGCAAAGCTTTGCGGGCCCGCATGAACTCAGGCTTGCCGTTGGGATCGAACAAGGCGAAGCCGGTGATGGTCGTCTCCGTCACCATCAGTCCTGCGGAGTTGATGCCAAAGTCGTCATCGCTGACGATGATTCCCGGAAAGCCGTCGGTCAGCATGTGATAGCCATGCGTTGGCACGATGTCGAAGATGATGGTCCAGCGCTTGCCTGTGGCGATGTCGGTCCAGTTACTGTGAGCGATGACGGGCTTATGGTCCTTGGTCCAGGAACCGGTGGCGACGAAGGCGCTGCAGTTGCCCGGTGCCTTCAGGTCGGGAGCGTTGGCGCGTTTCTGCTGCCGGTCCAGCCAAGGCACATAGTAGTCCGGAGCTTCTTCCATCGCATTGAGCGCGACTACATCCCACACATCCATGCTTGAGCCGCGCGCCTTGAGCCCGTCGGCGATTCCTTGAAGTTCCTGCTGGTATTCCTCGTCGATATGCGGCCACAAGATATTCTGCGCCGTCGCCCGATAGAAGTTCCAATCGCGCTGGGTGCGGCGGACGTCCTTAAACTGCACGACTCTGAAACCGTCTTCGATTTCGGGCGCCAGTAGATATCCGTGCTGGTAGCCAATGTCGGCTGGCGCGCCTTCCAGATGCACATAGACCCAGCCGCCACGCTCGAAGCGATAAGCGGCCTTGAGACGGGCCTCGTCACTTTTGGTTGCGTCTTGTTTGGCAACAGCCGCCCCGGCGAAACCGCAAAGCAAACATGAAATGAGCAAGCACCGAAAAACTCTTCCACCAACCGCACGCATGATTTCCCCCGCTTCCCTAACAACTCTATAAGACGGTAGCAGCGTACCCATTCCTTGCGGGAATAGCAATTGTCTTGCTCGCCAATTGCTGAGTGCGGCAGCAGTCCGTTATCATCATGCGCTTGGGGAACACATGTCTCTGAACAAGAACGCACAGGCGAAGGCGCGCTGCGCCATCGCCCTGGCAATCCTGGTGACGATCTGCCAGACCGTGCTGCTGCGGGCACAGGAACAGAAGTCCTCCAACCCTGTGTGGCAGTTTGCCGTCTCCGGCGATTCCCGCAACTGCGGCGACATCGTAATGCCGGCTATTGCCGCCGGCGTTCAATCCGACGGCGCAGCCTTTTATTGGCACCTCGGCGACTTCCGCGCGATGTCCAAGATCGACGAGGACTACCGTCGTACTCATCCCCAAGCCGGCATGCCGCAGTATCTCGCAGACGCTTGGCCCGACTTCATTCAGCATCAGCTTGTACCTTTTGGCAAGTTACCTGTGTTCCTGTCCATCGGCAATCACGAACTGGTCGCGCCTATGACGCGGACGCAATACATCGCACAGTTCGCTGACTGGCTGGATCAGCCCGCGCTGCGGCGACAGCGGATAGCGGACAGCCCAAATGATCACCAAGTGACAACGTACTATCACTGGATCGATCGCGGCATCGACTTCATCAGCATGGACAACGCTTCCGTCGACATGTTCGATCCAGGAGAGATGACTTGGTTCAAGATGGTGCTGGCTAACGACGCCAAGAACAGCGCCGTTCGCACGGTGATGCTTGGCATGCATGCCGCTCTGCCTGACAGCTCTTCGGCCGGCCACAGCATGAACAGCTCGGTGCGAGGACAATCGAGTGGGCGGGAAGTCTACGCCGAGCTGTCCGCATTCCGGAAGACTACCAGGAAGAATGTGTACGTGCTGGCCAGTCACTCGCACTTCGTCATGAACGATGCTTACAACACTGCTTGTCACAAAGGCGACGTGTTGCCGGGATGGATCATGGGCAGCGCCGGTGCGGTGCGTTACCGTTTGCCGGCAGACCGTGCGCTCTCGACAATCGATAAGACCGATGTCTATGGCTATCTGCTGGCGACGGTTGCACAGGACGGAACCATTACTTTCCAGTTCAGGGACGTCAAGGAACCCGACATCCCGGCCAGCGTGGTCAAAGAGTTTTCTCACGATCAGGTGAGTTGGTGCTTTGAGCAGAACAAGTCCAATTACATGCCTGAGAACCCAACCTGTGATACTGGCTCGCCCAGTGGCCAGTAGCGGTGGTCGGGAGCTTTCAATGCTGAAACTCCAAGCTTCCGATTATGACAAGATCCGCCGCCACGGCGAAGAGACGTACCCCAACGAGTGTTGCGGCATCCTTGTGGGCACGTCTGAAGGCGATGTTCGTACCGTGCGATCCGCAATCCGCTGCGACAACACCCGTAACGACTCACCACAGAATCGCTACGACATCGACCCGCGCGACCTGGTGCGTACTCAACGCGAGGCGCACGAGAGAGATCTCGACATCGTGGGCTTCTACCATTCCCACCCGGATCATCCCGCGCAGTGGTCGCAAACCGATTTAGAGGAAGCCCACTGGATAAGCTGCTCCTATGTGATCACCGCCGTTGAAAGCGGCAAGGCAACGCAGACCAACTCATTCGCACTTACCGGAAGCCGTGAGGAAGATAAAGCGCTGGTTGAAGAGGAGGTTTTGCTAATTGGTAGTTGCTAATTGCTGCTTCTATCCATTCCCAACTGCCAGAACAAGAACGAATAGATATCCGTCCAATCCTCAACAACCTTTGAAATCGGTTTCCCTGCCCCATGTCCGGCTTTTGTCTCGATGCGCAGCAGGATTGGATTCGGACCGCCGTTGTCCGCCTGCAACACTGCGGTCATCTTTTTCGCATGCATGGGATCGACGCGAGTGTCAGTGTCGGCGGTCATGAACAGCACCGCGGGATAGACCGTCCCTTTTTTCACATGCTGGTAGGGCGAGTAGGCGTAGAGCCACTGGAACTGTTTCGCGTCTTCCGACGAGCCGTACTCGGGAATCCATAGCTTGGCGATTTGAAAATTCTGGTAGCGCAGCATGTCGAGCAGCGGCACCTGGCAGATGACCGCGCGAAAAAGATCGGGCCGCTGCGTGATCGCAACTCCCATCAGCAGGCCACCATTACTGCCGCCGCGAATGGCGAGGTGCTCCTTGTCGGTGTAACCCTTTTTCTGCAAGTACTCGGCTGCGGCGATGAAATCGTCGAAGACATTCTGCTTCTTGTCGAGCATGCCGGCGCGGTGCCAGTCCTCGCCGAACTCGCTGCCGCCGCGCAGGTTCGCGACGGCGAAGATGCCGTCGTGATCGAGCCAGGGAAACAGCGCCTTGTTGAACTCGGGCGTCAGACTGACATTGAAGCCACCATAGCCGGTGAGCAGCACCGGGTTGTGGCCGGTCAGCTTCAATCCTTTGCGCATGACCAGGAACATTGGGATCCGAGTGCCATCCTTCGACGTGTACCAGACTTGCCTGGTCTCATAGTGATCGGCATTGATCCCGCTCTCGACCGAGTCCCACAGTGTGCTCTTGCCGTTCGGGATGTCGAAGCGATAGATGGTTGTCGGCGTGTTAAACGAGGAGAACAGATAGAAGGCGCTACTGCTGTCGTACTCGCCACCGATGGCGGAGATCGTTCCCAGCGTCGGCAACTCGATCTCATCCAGCGGTTTGCCTTCAGTAGTGAAGCGCTTCAGCAGCGAGTGTGCGTTGAGTTCGTAGCGCGCGAAGAGTTGTCCGCCGATGACGTACAGCGAAGTAAGAACAGCGTCCGACTGCGGAATGATCTCGCGCCAATGCTCGCGCGTCGGCGTGGCGAGCGGCGTCTTAAAGACATGATAGCGCGGGCCATCTTCATTGGTCAGGATGTAGAGATCGCCATTGTAAGGTTGCGCGATGTAGAGAAATTCCTTGCCGCTGGTGACGCGCAGTGGAGCCGAGCCGGTCTGCAAATCCTGCAAATAGAGTTCATTCTTTGACCACCCCTGCTCGACCATGATGCTGAGCCAGCGGCCGTCGTTCGACAGCGATACATTAGGCCAGTCCTGCGGATCGCGCCCCTCGCCGAAGATAAGCTTGTCCTTCGCCGGGTCGCTGCCCAGCGAGTGATAGAAGACACGGCGGTTGTACATCTCCTGTCCTGCAGCGACGTCGCCGGCCTTGGGATACCGCGTGTAGTAGAAGCCGCTGTCGTCGGGCTTCCACGCCAAGCTCGCGCCCCGCGTGCGCGCAATCGTATCAGGCAGCAGCTTGCGTGTCGCGGTCTCGATCACATGCAACGTGCTCATCTCTGAGCCGCTCTCGGACGTGCCATACGCGACGTACTTTCCATCGTGCGAGGCGTTCCACCAGTCGAGCGCGACGGTACCGTCCTTGGAGAGCAGGTTCACGTCAACCAGTACTTCGTCATGTCCGCCCACGCCCTTGCGCACATAGAGCAATGGCTGGTTCTGCGCGCCTTCGCGACGAGTATGGAAGTAGTAATCGGCACCGACCTGCGTCTCACCGAGGTTGCCGATCTGCAGCAACCTCTCTAACCGCTGATGCAATTGGTCGCGGCCTGGCAGCTTATCGAGAACGCTACGCGTGTATGCCAACTGTTCCGTGACCCATTGCTGCGTCTCGGGACTGCTGCTATCTTCGAGCCAGCGATAAGGATCGACAACCTTGTGGCCGAAGTAGTCGTCGGTTACAGGCTGCTGCTTAGTTGCGGGCGGCGTGGGGATGTTCATTGTGGCGGAGGTGTCGGAGTTGTGACTCTGGGCCATTGCGGCGGCGAACGGCAACGTGAGCAGTACCACTACACGTGTGCCGGATAATATGCCGAATCGACTCATAGTGGGCCGATCCTTCATCATACAACCGCAACCCAGCGCCCACTTGTTCTTAACGTGTGCCGCTGCGACAACACCGCTAGCGCGAAAAGACTTGCGCGAAATTTAGCCGCGCCTGAGCAAACAAAACTATCTTCCGAGTGTCTGTACGGATGGGCGCCAACAAAACCAAAGGCCGCAGCGTTGCGCGCGGCGAACATTGACCCAGCCAGGAACCGAATCCAAAGCCGAGGCCTTTGGGAACCGGACCGCGAAAGAAGCAGCGTAGCCTTTGACGCGGCGCGTGGGCGCCCGCTACAATATCACTACAATTTGACGCGCCGCTTGGGCGCAAGACACTCCTCAGTAGCTCAATGGCAGAGCATCCGGCTGTTAACCGGAGGGTTGTAGGTTCGAGTCCTACCTGAGGAGCCATTCTGCCGCATTTCTCAAACGGGAATACAAAGTGCGCGGGCTGGGAAAACGCGCGGCCCAGAATTCCAGGACCATTCGGACTCTGGGACTCAGTAGAATAACGCGGCCTCCTTCCTGCTTCGTTTTCGAATTCCCAACGCGCAGCTCACTCTTGCCGAAATCAATCTGGTTCCAGCGCATCTCACGAATTTCGCCGTACCTCATACAAGTTCCGAGAGCCATTACGACGGCAACGTACAGCGAACGTGAACGGCTCAAGCGGCATTCCCTCAACAAGGCAGCTTCCTGTTCTGGCGATAGCGCACAGCCCACGCTCTGTCTGCTGTCCAGCATTCGGACGTCCGGTTGAATGTTGGCCCACAGCCGATGCTTGCGAAGAATAGCGCGCAGCGTGCCCAGTTCGAGATTGATGGTTTTCGGCGCGGCCCCTTGTTTGAGGCGCGCGGATTGATAGGCGCCGATCTGATCTGCTCCGATGTCGCTGACCAACATGTCGCCGAAAACCGGCTTGAGATGTTTTTCCAGGTTGGTTGTCTCAATCGTAACCGTACGCGGTGACAAATGCGCTGATTTGGTTTTCAGCCAGAGGTCAGCGGCAACACGTCGACCCCAACTTCTCGCGAGACGGGCTAGAA
>Ga0181523_10003127_pt1 | contig 15309 bp, 14 predicted proteins | sample PEATcosm2014_Bin_43_FD_119752 | JGI IMG/M metagenome (GOLD analysis project Ga0181523, IMG submission 119752) | Peatland microbial communities from MTU Mesocosm Facility, Houghton, MI, USA - PEATcosm2014_Bin05_30_metaG | ecosystem: Environmental > Terrestrial > Soil > Wetlands > Peat | place...
AGGCCGTTGTGGCCGGCTGTGCCGCCGCCGGCCTTCACGCGCACCGTCCCCGGCGGCAAGTCCAGCTCGTCGTGGACGATGACGAGCCGCTCACCTGGGTCGGCACCGAGGTAGCGCTTGGCGAGCGGCCGGACGGCGATGCCGGAGTCGTTCATGTAGGTCTGCGGTATGGCGAGGATCATGAGCTTGCCGTTGCTGCGCACCGAAGCCGTCGCCGAGGACGTGCCCCGTTCGGTCCGTAAGCGGACCTCGTGGCGCATGGCGAGACAGGTGACGGCGAGGGCGCCGAGGTTGTGGCGCGAACCGTCGTAGGTAGGCCCCGGGTTGCCGAGCCCGACGGCGACGAGGTCGGCAGCCGTCCCGGTTCGGCCCTCGCCGAGCGTCCTTCGGAGCGTCAGCTGGCGTCCGAGGACGGCTCGGCGTCGGGAGCAACCGCCTCGGCCTCCTCGGCGACGACGACGGGCGCTTCCTCGACCACGGCACGAGGGGCGTGCGCGACGACAACCGGGCTGTCGCCGTCCTCGTCCAGCTCGACACCGGGGGGCAGCACGATGTCGCCGGCCCGTATCGAGTCGCCGATCTCGAGGCCGGAGACGTCGACTTCGAGGTTGGGGGGGAGGTCAGCCGGCTTCGCCTTCACGCTGACCACGGTCATCTCCTGGTCGACGGTCCCGTCGTTCTTGGTCACGGCCAGGGCCTCGCCGACGAGGACGATCGGCACCTCGGCACTGATGACCTCGTCGCGGCGCACGACCTGGAAGTCGACGTGGATGACGGTGTGGCGCACCGGGTGGCGCTGCAGCTGGCGAGCCATGGCGAGGTGCTCGCCGTCACCGATCACGAGACGGAGCAGGGCTCGGGAACCGGCCTCCCCGCCGAGGGCGTGGCGGAGATCCTTGGCGTCCACCGACACCGAGATGGGGTCGATGCCGTGGCCGTAGACGACCGCCGGGATGCGGCCGGCAGCGCGTAGCCGCCCGCTCTCTCGGCTCCCGCTCGGGCGAACGGGATCGACGACGAGTGTGATGTCAGCCATGGTGGCGAAGCTCCTACGAGAGAGACATGCGATCGATCGATCGACTTGACCTGCGGCGCGAGGAGTTTAGGGGATCCTCGGGGCTGCCCGGTCGGAGGCTCTCGAGGCGGTGACGGCACTCGAGGCGACCGACGCAGCGAAGGGGGAGGGATCGCCGGCCCTCGTCTGAGCGCACCGCCTCCAGGGCAGCCCGGATCTGGCGCCACAGCTCGGGCGCATCCTCTTCGAGCTCGGTGTGGGTCGTGTGGTAGACGAGCCAACCGAGCTCCTGCAGCCTGTTGGAGCGGCGCCGGTCGTGCGCGAACGAGCCCGGATCGCTGTGCCACCGGAAACCGTCCACCTCGAGGGCGATCCTGCACTCCGGCCAGGCAAAGTCGACGACGGCGTGGAAGCGGCCAGCCTCGTGCACGCGCCATTGCGGCTTCGGCTCGGGTAGGCCGGCGAGGCGCAGCAGGCACAGGGCGCTGTGCTCGAGGACACTGTCAGGCGACGTGTCGACGCCGGCGCGTGCGAGGGCTTGGCGAAGCGCCCGGCTGCCTCGTCGCGAGTAGATCCGGTGGTCATCCTGCAGATCGGCGGCCAGTCGCTGCAGCCGGCGCGGGACGACGGCCTTCGTCGCCAACAGATGGCCGATGAACCGCTCCAGCGTGCCGGCCGGCACGACGTGTGCCACGTCGATGAGCGTCCGGACGGGCGACGTGACGAGAATGCCCGCACGCGTCGTGAGGTCGGTATCGGGGAGCCGGCGAGGAACGTGCACGACGATGGCGCTGCCACGCCGCTGGTGCCGCTTCGCCGCCGAGGCGACGTCCGGCCCGGGCGTCTGCTCCCGGACGGCCTTGCCCGGATCGAACCCGTACAGACGCATCGCCGTCACACCGCAGGCGGCGGCGCCCCGGACGGTCAGGCAGGCGGCGAGGACCTCCTGTTCGAAGGAGATAGGGACCGCAGTGAACCGGTAGACACCCCTGCCTGTGCGGTCCATCGCACCCCGGTCGCAGAGGCGCCGGAGGAGGCGGTCGCTGCACCCGAGACCGCAGGCCTGTGCCCGCGTCACGAGGCCGCGCTGGGTGGCCGCCAGCGCGCTGAGGCGAGCGATCGGGCCTTTCCCGCCCGGGTCCCGCCGCGCCGGCCCGGGCTCGATCCGGTTCTCTCGCACGTCCATGCCTCCCATCATGGAGGGAGGGTGTGACAGCGGCGCCGGCGTGCTCGGGCCCGAGGTGGGCGCCCTTTTGCACCGCAGAGGGAGGAAAGCGCGGGCACCTCGGCCGGCGGCGGGCGAGGTGGCGGAAGGCGCCGGCGGCGCTCAGAGCAGGTTCTGACCGCCGAAGATCTCAGAGACGGACGTGTCCTCGAAGACGGCGTCGATGGCGTCGGCGATGATCTTGGCCACCGAGATCACCTCGATCTTGTCGATCCGTCGCTCCGGCGGCAGCGGGAGGGTGTTCGTCACGATCACCCTCGAGATGGGAGCCGCCTTCAACCGGTCGAGCGCCGGCCCGGACAGGACGGCGTGCGTCGCCATCGCCCAGACCTCTGTGGCGCCCTCCTCCATGAGCCGCTCGGCGGCGGCGCACACAGTTCCGGCCGTACCGATGATGTCGTCGATGATGACGCAGCAACGGCCCTTCACGTCGCCCACGATGTCGCGCGCTTCCACCTGATCCGAGCGCTGCGCTTGCCTCCGCTTGTGCACGAGGGCGAGGTCCGCCCGCAGCTTCTGGGCGAAGCTCTCGGCCACCTTCACGCGCCCGGCGTCCGGGGCGACGATGACCGCCTGGCCGGACTGCTCCCGCCGCAGGTAGTCGAGGAGCACCGGTGCGGCCGTCAGGTGGTCCACGGGCCCGTCGAAGAAACCCTGAATCTGCCCCGAGTGCAGATCCACGCTCACCACTCGGTCGGCGCCGGCGGCGGAGAAGAGGTCGGCGACGAGCTTGGCGGTGATCGGCTCGCGCCCGGTCGACTTGCGGTCCTGGCGCGAGTAGCCGTAGTAGGGGCAGACGGCCGTGATGCGTTTGGCGGAGGCACGTTTGGCGGCGTCGATCATGATGAGCTGCTCCATGATCGAGTCGTTCACGGGGGCGGAGTGCGTCTGCACGATGAACAGGTCGACCCCCCGAATCGAGCTGCCGTACCGGCAATGCAGCTCGCTGTCGGCGAACTCACGAAGGTTCGTCTCACCAAGCGAGATGCCGAGGCACTGAGCGATCTCCTCGGCGAGCTCGGGGTGTGAGCGCCCCGTGACCAGCTCCAGACGGCGGGTCGGCACTAGCTCCATCTTCGAGTCCTCTCGTCGATCTGCCACCTACCCCCCTGCGGCCGGGCGTGCTCCGAAGAATGCCCCGACGTGTTCCCCGCGCGCCAACCGGGTCCCGGGTTCGAGCACCGAGAAAGCACCCACGATGGCGTGGTCCTCGATGACGGCCCGGTCGCCGACACTCTGGGTGATGCGCACGCCCGCACCCACCTCGCAGTCGACGAGGTGGCAGTTCGGCCCGATGACCGTGCCCTCGCCGATGCTGGTGCGGCCCTCCAGCACGACGCCTGGCATCAGCGTCACGTCCGGTGCCAGCTGCACCGTGACGTCGATGTAGCTCGACTCCGGGTCCCACATGGTCACGCCGCACCGCATCCAGCGCTCGTTGATCCGAGAGCGCAGCTCGGCCTCTGCGGCCGCTAGCTGGGACCGGTCGTTGACGCCGGCCGCCTCCATGGGATCGCCCGCCACGACCGTCGTGACGGTGTAGCCGGCGCCGTGCAGCACCTCGATCGTGTCGGTCAGGAAGTACTCGCCGAGCGAGTTGTCGGGCGAGACGCGGCGCAGCGCCGGCGCCAGCACGCCGTGCCGGAAGCAGTAGATCTGCGAGGCGACTTCGTCGACGTCCAGCTCCTCCGGCGAACAGTCGGCATCGTCGAGGATGCGCGACACGCGACCGTCCTTCGAGCGGATGACCCGCGAGTACCCGAAGGGGTCGGCCAGCTTGGCCGTGAGCACGGCGGCGGCGGCGTCTCGCAAGCGGTGCTCCCGTACGAGGTGGGCGAGCGTGGCCGGGCGCACGAGCGGCGTGTCGCCCGGGAGGATCACGAGGTCGCCCTCGTCGAGGTCGCCGCCGGCGAACGAGTCGGGGAAGCCGGTCAGCCCGACGGCGACGGCGTCGCCGGTCCCCCGCGGCTCCAGCTGTTCGACGAATTCGATCGTGAGGCCCTCGCGGGCTTCTGCCTGGATGGTCTTGGAGACCTCGTTGGCGTTGTGGCCGACGACGATGACGACGCGGTCGATGGGGAGCTCCGCAAGGGCGTCGAGAACGTGCAAGATCATCGGCCGCCCGCACAGTCGATGGAGGGGCTTCGGGGTTCCCGATCGCATTCGAGTGCCCTCGCCGGCCGCCAGCACGATGGCGGACAGCGGGCGCCGGTTCGGCCTCACCCTGACGGTCATTCCTGGCACCACCTCCGAGCTCCGACGCTTCCGACCATAGCTGCGCCCCAGGTGCTTCGCTCGGCACTTGCGGGGCGTTGGCGGCCAGGCCGTCCCGGCGACATAGATTGCCGGGCGATGGACTTCCGCCAGACCCCCGAGCAGGAGCTGCTCAAAGCAGCCGTCGCCGGCATCGCCGGCCGCTACGGCCACGAGTACTTTCAAAACAAGACCCGCCAAGGAACCAAGCCCGACGAGCTCTGGTCCGAGCTGGGGCAGGGGGGTTACCTCGGCGTGCACCTGCCGGAGGCTTACGGCGGGGGTGGCATGGGCATCTCCGAGCTCGCCATCGTCTGCGAGGAGGTGGCAGCGGCGGGTTGTCCTTTGCTGCTCATCCTCGTGTCGCCCGCCATCTGCGCCACCCTCCTTGCGACCTTTGGCACCCACGAGCAGAAAGAGCGCTGGCTTCCCTCGATGGCCAGCGGCGAGGCGAAGATGGCCTTCGCCATCACGGAACCGGATGCCGGCTCCAACTCGCACCGCATCGCAACGACAGCGACACGCGACGGTGACGTCTGGCGCCTCAATGGCACGAAGTACTACATCTCCGGGGTCGACGAGGCGGAGGCCGTCATCGTCGTCACGCGCACGGGCACCGACGAAACGGGTCGGGCCAAGCTGTCGCTCTTCGTCGTGGACACCGACGCCAAAGGTTTCGAGGCGAGGAACATCCCCGTCGAGATCGCCGCTCCCGAGAAGCAGTTCACGATCTTCTTCGACGACTGCGTGCTGGATGCCGACCGACTCCTCGGCACCGCAGGCGAGGGCCTCCACCAGGTGTTCGCCGGGCTCAACCCCGAGCGCCTGATGAGCGCCGCCGTCTCGTGCGGAATCGGTCGCTATGCGCTCGACCGCGCCTCCGCCTACGCGAGAGAGCGCCGCGTGTGGGACCGGCCCATCGGCGCCCACCAGGGCATCGCCCACCCCCTCGCGAAGGCGAAGATCGAGCTCGAGCTCGCCCGCCTCATGCTGGCGAAGGCCGCGTGGTGCTACGACGCCGGCCTTCCGGCGGGTGAGGCGGCCAACATGGCCAAGTACGCCGCCGCCGAGGCCTCGATCGGAGCGCTCGATCAGGCGATTCAGACGCACGGCGGGAACGGGCTCTCCTCGGAGTACGGCCTCTCCGATCTGTGGGGGACGGCCAGGCTGCTGCGGACGGCGCCCGTCAGTCGCGAGATGATCCTCAATTTCGTCGCCCAGCACTCGCTCGGGCTGCCGAAGTCCTACTGAGCCTCCGTCGCCGGCCATGCCCGCGCCCGTGCGCCAGCTCCCCGTCTCGGCGTGGCCGTCGCTTCGGACCGACCGCGGCCCAGCTGAGTACAGCGCCATGCAGGCGCTCACCCGTGAGCTCGCCTTCGACCCCGGCGGCTGGACAGCGGAGCGCCGCGCCCGCCTCATTGAGCTGTTCGACGGGCTGGCGCCGGAATGGCACACGCGGGCAGGCGAGGACCGCCTCCGCCCGCTGCGCGATGCCCTCAGCCGCGGCGGCGTCCGCAACGGAGGCTTCTGTGCCGAGATCGGCAGCGGCATCGGCCTGCAGACCGCTCCCTTGCAAGAGCATTTCGATGCCGTCGTCTCCACCGACCTGTCAGCCGAGATGCTGGCCCGCTCCCTTCGCCGGCCGTCGGTCAGCATCGTGCGTTCCGACGCCTTCCGGCTGCCATTGGCGAACGCCACGGTGGACGCCATCGTGGCGGTGAACATGTACTTGTGCCCGGCGGAGTACGCCCGGGTGCTGCGCCCCGGCGGTCAGCTTGTCTTCGTCTCGGTCTACGGGGAGCGCACGCCCATCTACTTGTCGGCCGACGACGTCGTCCGCGCCCTCGAGCCGTTCCTCGACGTCTCGGCGGCGGTCACCTCCGGCGACGGTGTCGGTTCCTGGACCGTCGTGAGCAAAGGAGCTTCCTGATGACCCTCGCCCCTCGAACCGACCTGCTCGAGCTAGCGGATCATCTCTTCGAGCACGACGCCCTGGCGGTGCTCGAGGGCTACGTGCGCATCCCTTGCCTCTCGCCGGGCTTCGACGCCGATTGGGAGACCAACGGCCATCTCCGAGCAGCCGCCGAGCTGCTGCTCGGATGGGTGCAGTCCCAACCGCTCCCCGGGATGCAGGCGGAGATCGTGCAGATGCCCGGCCTCTCACCCGTCATCGTGGCCGACGTGCCCGCCAGCGCGGGCATCGCCGGCGCCGGCCCAGCAGGCTCGAAGGCCGGCCCGGTCTTGCTCTACGGCCACCTCGACAAGCAGCCCCCGCTCGGTGCCTGGCGCGACGGCCTCGACCCCTTCGTCCCGGTGCGAGAGGGCGATGCCCTCTACGGCCGCGGCACAGCCGACGACGGTTACTCCGTGTTCGCCGCCGTGGGTGCCTTGCGTTCCCTGCAGGCCTCCGGCTTGGCACACGGCCGATGCATCGTCGTCATCGAGGCGAGTGAGGAGAGCGGCAGCCCGCATCTTCCCGCCTATCTCGAGATGTTGGCGGCGCGTCTCGGGCCGGACGGCCCGTCCCTCGTCGTCTGCCTCGATTCCGGGTGTCCCACCTATGACCGACTGTGGACGACCACCTCGCTGCGCGGGCTCCTCCTGGCCGAGATCCGCGTCGAGGTGCTCACCGAGGGCGTCCACAGCGGTTCGGCCGGAGGCGTCGTGCCCTCCTCGTTCCGCATCCTGCGGCAGCTTCTCTCCCGCATCGAGGACGAGGAGACGGGTGCCGTCACTTTGGACGAGTGCCACGCCACCGTGCCCGAGGTGCGCCGCCGCGAGGCCGCCCAGCTCGTCGCCACGTTGGGTGCGGGCGCCGCTGCCGATTTCCCCATCGTTCCGGGGCTCCGGCTCGGCGGCGATCCGGTCGAGCGTGTCCTCGCCCGCACCTGGGCACCGTCACTTGCCTTCGTCGGTGTCGACGGCGTGCCATCGGTACGCGACGGCGGCAACGTGCTGCGGCCGTTCACGGCCGCCAAGATCTCCATGCGCCTGCCGCCGAGCGCCGACGCCGAAGCGGCGGCCGCCCGTGTCGCGGCGGTGCTCACCGACGACCCACCGGACGGCGCGCGGGTGACGGTGGTGACGGAGGGGTCGCAGGGTTTCGATGCGCCGGTGATGGCGCCGTGGCTGGCCGAGGCCGTCGAGCAGGCGTCGGAGGCATACTTCGGCCAGCCCGCCGGCTCGGCAGGAGAGGGAGGCACAATCCCGTTCCTGAGCGCATTGCAGGAGAAGTATCCGGCCGCGCAGTTCCTCGTGACCGGGGTCCTCGGGCCGGAGTCGAACGCCCACGGCCCGAACGAGATGCTGCACTTGCCGACCGCCAAGCGGGTGACGGCCTCGGTCGCCCACGTCCTCTCGCGAGCGTCTTCGGCGTCGTGACGAAGGCGCACAGCCTCCTCAGTCGAAGATGGGTTCTCTCGTCCTCGTCCGCTTCAGCTCGTAGAAGCCATCCGTGCCGGCGACGAGCAACACGCCGTCCCACAGCTTGCCGGCGGCCTCGCCGCGGGGGATGGGCGTGACGACGGGGCCGAAGAAGGCGACGCCTTCGACATGGATGACGGGAGTGCCGACCTCGTAACCGACCGGGTCCATACCCTCGTGGTGGGACTTCTTGATGGCGTCGTCGTACTCGGTGCTCGTGGCGGCCTCGATCAGCTCGGCCGGCAGGCGGACCTCGGCGATCGCCTCGACCACCGAGGACGGCTCATGGCGGTGCTCGTTGTGGAAACGGGTGCCGAGGGCCGTGTACAGGGGAAGGACGACCTCGTCGCCGAAGCGCTCCCGGGCGGCCTGCACGACCCGCACGGGGGCCCAGGCCTCCTGCAGCCGAGCACGGTAGTCGGCGGGGATGTCCTTCTCGGAGTTGAGATAGGCGAGCGACATGATGTGCCACGAAGCCGCGATCGGACGCACCTTCTCGACTTCGAGCACCCAGCGGGACGTGATCCACGCCCACGGGCAGATCGGGTCGAACCAGAAGTCGATCGGGCTGGGCTCTGTCGCTGGCGTGGACGTCACGGTGCGGGCTCCTCTCCGTCGTGCGGGCTGGTTCGCCCGCCGGGGAACATGCCCTGTCTTAGCGCCGCCCTCCGCCGAGACCGGCCGCCCGGAGAGACTCAGAGGTTGAGCAAGCGGACGGGCTCCTCCACGCAGTCCGCTACGAACCTCAAGAAACCCCCCGCTTCTCCCCCATCGCACACCCGGTGATCGAAGCTCAACGTGAGCTCGGTCATGGGCCGCGGGCGAACCGCACCGTCGACGACCCACGGACGATCGAGAATCCGGCCGACGCCGACGATCGCCACCTCGGGGAAGTTGATGATGGCGGCGGAGCCGTCGACGCCGAACACCCCGTAGTTGTTGAGCGTGAACGTGCCGCCGGTGAGCTCCCCGGCGCCGATGGTGCCGAGGCGGGCGGCCGTCGCCAGGCGGCGGATCTCGTCGTCGAGCTCGAGCAGGCTCAGCTGCTCGGCCCCGTGCACGACGGGGACGACGAGGCCCCGCTCGGTCTGGGCGGCAAACCCGAGGTTGATGCGGCTGCTCACGACGATCTCGTCGCCCTCGATGCGCGAGTTGAGGAGGGGATGGCGTTGCAGGCCAAGCACGCAGAAGCGTGCCATCCAGCTGGCGATACCGACGCCGTGGGAGCGGTCGGCGTGAGCGTCGTCGATGGCTCGTTTTGCTTGCAGGAGGCCGGAAGCGTCCACGTCCACCCACACGGTCGCTTCTGGGATCTCGCGGCGGGAGCGCGCCAGCAGCTCGCCCATCTGGCGGCGGGCACCCCGTATCGGGATGCGCTCGACCACTCCTGCGCCGGTGCTCTCGCCGTCCCGGCGAGGCGCTACGGCGCCGGCCGGCGCCAGGGGGCCGGCGGCTCGCTCGACGTCGCCGCGGGTGATGACGCCTTCGGGCCCGGAGCCGCGAAGAGAAACGAGATCCACCTGGAGCTCGCCAGCGAGACGCCGCACGACAGGTGACAGCACGGCGGGTCGCAGCGGCGGCACCGGCGGAGCTCCAGCCTCCGACGAGTCTGCGCTCGACGACTCGGCCCCGGACGACGCGGTCCCCGGCGACTCGGCCTCAGGCGACTCGGCCTCAGGCGTGACGGCAGCAGCCCGGCGCCGGCGGCGGCGCTCGGGCCTGGTCCCGTAGCCGACGAGGACGTTGCCCGAGCCGGCCGGCGAGTCCGAGCCGGCCGGCGAGCGGGCGGCCCGACCGTCCAGGCGGGCACCGCTGACGTCCTCGCCAAGCTCGCCGATGGACACGAGCGCTCCCCCGACCGGGACGATGTCGCCGGCGCCGTAGTGGAGGGCGGCGATCACGCCGCCAAAGGGAGAGGGGAGCTCGACGTTCGCCTTTGCCGTCACGACTTCGACGAGCGGTTGGTCGACGGTGACGAGGTCGCCTTCTGCGACGAGCCAGCGGACGATCTCGGCGTCCTCCAGTCCCTCACCGAGATCCGGCAGGAGGAAGTCCCGCACCGTCATCGACCGTTCCGGACGCTGCCGGCGCCGTCGTCCCACTGCAACCGGTCGACGGCGTCGAGGATGCGGTCGACGTTGGGCAGGTGATGCTGCTCGAGCATCGGGGGCGGGTACGGGATGTCGAGCCCGCAGACCCGCAGGATCGGCGCCTCCAGATGGTGGAAGCACAGCTCGGTCAGCCGAGCCACCACCTCGGCACCAAAACCCCCGAACGTGCTCGCCTCGTGCACGACGACGGCTCGGCCGGTGCGCCGCACCGAGTCCGCCACCGTGTCGGCGTCGAAAGGCGAGAGGCTGCGCAGGTCCACGACCTCGAGGTCGACGCCCTCCTCGGCGCCCGCCGCAGCCGCCTCGAGGGCAGTGTCCACCATCGCCCCGTAGGCGATGAGGGTGACGTCACGACCGGGACGGCGCACGACAGCCTGCATGGCAGGCTCCGTCTGCACGGGCAGGTCGACGTCGGCTTTGGCCCAGTAGCGGCGTTTCGGTTCGAGGAAGATGACCGGATCCGGCATCTCGATGGCCTCCCGCAGCATCGAGTAAGCGTCGGCGGCGCCGGCCGGCGTGAGCACCGTGAGGCCGGGCGTGTGGGTGTAGTAGGCCTCCGAGGAGTCCGAGTGATGCTCGACCCCTCCGATACCTCCGCCAAAGGGGATCCTGATCACGAGGGGGAGGCTGAGGCGGGAGCGGGTGCGGTTTCTCAGCTTGGCGACGTGGCTCGTGATCTGCTCGAAGGCCGGATAGGCGAAGGCGTCGAACTGCATCTCCACCACCGGCCGGAAGCCGTACATGGCCATGCCCACGGCCGTGCCCACGATGCCGCTCTCGGCGAGAGGCGTGTCGAAACACCGCCCCTCTCCGAACTCCGACGTCAGCCCGTCCGTCACGCGGAAGACGCCGCCGAGCTGGCCGACGTCCTCCCCGAATACGAGCACGGAATCGTCGGCCGCCATGGCGTCGTGCAGGGCCCGGTTGAGCGCCTCCGCCATCGAGACGGTCACCGGTCTTCCTCGCTCCCGGGTTTCCTGGCTCACTGGGCTTCCTCGACTCACTGGGCTTCCTCGAGGGCTTCCTCGGCCGCGAGAGCGGCCGCCTCCGCCCGCAACAGCGGCGTCGGGCGGCTGTAAACGTGCTCGAACAACGAGGCCGGATCCGGATGGACGTCGAGGGTGAGGGTGTCGCGCACGCTCGAGGCGTATCGCTCGGCTGCCGCCGCGATGTCGTCGCGACGCGCTTGGTCGAGGACGCCGCGGTTCGTCAGGTAGGCCTCGATGCGAGCCAGGGGGTCGCGCTCCACCCAGGCCTGCGCCTCGTCGGGCGAGCGGTAGCGGCCGGCGTCGTCGGCGTTCGTGTGGGCTTCCATCCGGTACGTGACGGCCTCGACGACGGCGGGACCGCCGCCCTCTCGAGCCTCGTCGAGCAGCTGGGTCACCATCGCCCGCACGGCGACGACGTCGTTGCCGTCCACGCGATAACCCCCGATGCCGTATCCGAGGGCACGGTGGGCGAGGGTGGGTGAGCGCGTCTGCTTGGAGAGCGGGACGCTGATGGCGTACTGGTTGTTCTGGATGAAGAAGACGATGGGCACGTCGTAGACGGCGGCGAAGTTCATGGCGACACTGGCGTCCCCCTCGCTCGTGGCCCCGTCCCCGAGGAACACGAGCACCGCCGTCCGCTCGTCTTTGAGCCGCGCCGCGAAACCCACCCCGACGGCGTGCAGGGCCTGGGTGGCGAGCGGCGTGCACTGAGGGGCCGTCCGCCACCGCTGCGGGTCGTAGCCGCAGTGCGAGTCGCCGCGAAGCAGCGAGAGGGCCTCGACGGCCGGTATTCCCCGCGTGATGAGCGCCACGGTCTCGCGGTAGGTCGGGAACATCCAGTCCTGCCGGCGCAGGGCGAGCACGGCGCCCACCTGGCAGGCCTCCTGCCCGCCCGCCGACGGGTAGACGGCGAGGCGGCCCTGGCGCGTCAGCGTCGTGGCGAGGCGGTCGAAGCGGCGAGCGGTGACGAGGCGGCGGTAGAGCTCCAAGAGCTCGCCGTCGTCCGGCATCTCGAGCCCGGCGGCGGTCGACGGTGAGCCATCAGGAGCGATGAGACAGGCCGGCTCCCCGAACGGCACGACCTCGAGCGGGCCGACGAGATGCGACGCAAGAGTTGTCACCGCGTTGTTGGCCTTTCAGGCTCGTCTTGGGCGCGCTCGCCTGCCATCTGCCTGGTGATGATGGCAATGGGAGGTCGTTTCGTCCATCATTTCCGAGAAGTCGAGACGTATGGCAGCTAGCATGGCAATGGAATGGTCAAAATGTCACCGGTTGTGCCACCGCCTGGCACGTCGTCCAGGACGCCGGCCGTGTCCCTCGACGACATCGACCGACGCATCCTCGACCTGTTGTCCGCCGATGGGCGGGCGTCGGTGCGAGAGATCGCGGAACGGGCGCGCATCGGTCGGGCGACGGCCTACAACCGCATCCGGCGCTTGCAGGACGTCGGCGTCATCCGGGGCTTCACGGTCATGCTGGATCCCCGGCGGGCTGGCGCCGGCCTCGCCGCCTACGTGTACGTGAAGATCGACCAGCACGCCTGGCGGACCCTCGGTCACCTCGTGGCACGCCTGCCCGGCGTCGAGCATGTCGCACTCGTCAGTGGCGAGTTCGACCTCCTCGTCCTTGTCCGCGTGCACGACCCGAGCGAGCTGCGAGACGTCCTGCTCGAACAGCTGCATGCCATCGACGGCGTCACCGCCACCCAGACGACCTTCGTCCTCGACGAGATGGACGGCGTCGGCTACGTCTTCTCCGAGACGCCAGCCTGAGGCCAGAGAGACCTCGGCGTCGCGCAGGCGGCTGCGGGCGCAGGCGGCTGCGAGCTCAGACGGCTGCGATGACCGCCACGCAGAGCAGGACGACACCCGCCACGGCGCTCACTACGTAGATGCCCTCGGTGGCGCGCTCGTGGCTGCTGCGGCGTCCGATACCGAGGCTGCGCCACAGGCGGGCCGCGAACCGTTGTGAGCGCCTCAGGGTGACGTACTCGACGGCGGCCACGACGACGCCTGCTGCCAGCCAGCCCCAGGAACCCCAGAACAGCGCGGCTGCTGCGACCGGTGCGCCAAGGAGCAGGAAGATGAGGATCACGTCGTAGCCGAGCTTACGGGCCCGGCCGACTCACCCGTCCGAGGGTCCGGCCGGGAAGCCCGCCGTCGACGAGGCGCTGACGGAGCTGAGGCTGGCGGCGTCACAGCTCGCCGAGGGGCTTGCGACGAAGAAGTACGTGCCCGGCTGGCGGGCGACGCCGAGCACCGCCGCTTCCTGGGCGGCGGTGATCTCGAGGATGCCCCAGCACCACCGCGTGCCGGGGGCGTAGGCCGTGAGGATGACGTAGCTGCCGTTGCCGCCCACGTCGGTACTGATCGTGTGGGGGCCGTCGGAGGCGGCATCGGAGGCGTAGCTGAGCCCGCTACCGATCTCTTGGATCGACGAGGTCGTCGAGGAGGCCGAGTTCGTCAGCCCGAGAAAGGTCTGGCCGCTGTCGGTGAAGTACGTCTTGGCGGCCGTGAGGGCGTCTTGCAGGTTCGCCTGCGCCGCTGTGCCGTTGCTCGGGAAGATGACCGTGCACTGTCGCAGCATGCTCCCCAACAGCGCCCGCACCACGAGAGAGGCGGGCGAGTCGATCGGCCCCGTCACGGTAAGGAGGTTGCAGCCGAACACGAGGCTCGCACCGCTCCCGAAGGCGGCCGCCGCGCTCTGACCGTCGATCATGAGGGCACCCGCCGGTGCCGACACCGCTCTGGCGGTATCACTGACGGCGATGTCGTAGGCACCGTGACTGAGCGGGATCTGCATCTTCGTCAGGGAACCGTTTGCGAGCCACAGGCGCACGGGGACGCTGTCACCGGCCGGGATCTCGTCGATCCACTGCACGGCCTGAGTGACGCCTTGGGCGGATTCGGGAATCGCCTTCGTGAGCTCCGCCGTGGCGTCCGAGAGCAGCGTGCCGAGGAAGTTCCGCGTCGGCAGCGTGACGGCGTACTCGGTGACGCCGTCACTCGTCGACAGCTTGCTGGCGCTCGACCAGGCGTCCCACGATTGCGCGAAGGACAAGGCGAAGGCGGAACGGAGATCGCCGACGTCCGACGGGGACGGAGCCGGGTGGCCGCCGCTCGCGAGATAGGTGTCGACGGAGCTCACGGTCGTGCCGACCCAGGCGCCGCCGGCGAGCGTCGACAGGTACCAGAGTTGCGGATCCTGCTGGGCGGCCGATTGCCAGGACGAGATGGCCTCCTCCGGCGCTCGGTAGAAGCCGACCAGGTGCACGCGCACGTAGACAGCGCCGCCGTCGACGACGACTTGCAGGAGGGTCGTACCGGCCCGCTGCACGGAGAACTCGAGGTTGTCCGAGGCGGCCGCCGAGGAGACGGAACCGCCTGTCGGGTTCGTGAGGGTGACCTGAACCGAATAGGGCGAAACGGGATCGGTGATAGTGAGCTGCACCGCCGGCGGCGAGAAGACACCGGAGAGGGCCAATCGAACGGTGCTTGCCGTGCGCAGCTGCGCCGGCACGACGAAGGCGGCGACCGACACGACGACGACGGCCGCCACGACGGCAGCGGCGCGTCGTCGCATACGGCGCCCGTGGCGCTGCGCGCGCCCGATGAAGTTGGCGACGATGTCGGGTGAGCTGTGATGACGGTGCGCTTCCCGGGCGAGGGCGTCGCGCAATTGCGACTCGAACCGGTCCTCCGGTGTCTCAGACATGGTCGCCTCCTTGCCCCATCCGCAGATCCGCCCGCAGGGCGGCAAGGCCGCGGGACGCCCGCGACTTCACCGTCCCGGCGCGGACGTGCAAGGTGGTGGCGATCTCTTCCTCGCTCAGCTGCTCGAAGTAACGCAGCACGATGACGGCGCGTTGGTCGAGGGGCAGTGACTGGAGGGCGCGCCGGACGTCGGTCCGGTTGGCGACCGCCTCGTCGATGCGTTCGCCCTCGCCGCCGTCGGTGAGGCGGGCAAGAGCGCGCTGTTCCGACCAGAATCGCCGGCGGTTCGTCGCCAGGACGTTGACAAGGGTGCGCCTGAGATAGGGGCGGATCTGCTCGATCTCGCTGGAGCGAGCGCGCCGCCACACCCGGGCGAGAGCTTCGGCGGCGGCGTCGTCGGCTCTCGTCTCGTCCCCGCACAACAGGAAGGCGAGCCGCGCCAGCCGTGGCAGCTCCTCCCGCGTCAGGAAGTCGGCCACCTTCTCAGTGCTCTCGGTGACGGCATCCGCCTTCACGTCGGGCTCCGGGGCCGGCTGCGGCGCCGATTGCGGCAGGCCGGCCTCGGCCGGCGCGAACCGGG
>Ga0181523_10003128_pt1 | contig 15308 bp, 12 predicted proteins | sample PEATcosm2014_Bin_43_FD_119752 | JGI IMG/M metagenome (GOLD analysis project Ga0181523, IMG submission 119752) | Peatland microbial communities from MTU Mesocosm Facility, Houghton, MI, USA - PEATcosm2014_Bin05_30_metaG | ecosystem: Environmental > Terrestrial > Soil > Wetlands > Peat | place...
ACAACTTAACAAGACCGAGTTGGGCCCAGAGGAACTCGGAATTGCGGATGGGTTCTGCAAAAGAGCCGCCGAACTCGAACCGGCAAACGCCGAGGTCTGGGCTGCGTGGTCGCAAGTCGACTCATGGTATATCTATCACAGTTTTGACACCAGCATTGGGCGCCGGGATGCGGCCCGCTCATGCGCGGCCCGCGCATTCAAGCTGGCGCCTTCCTCGTACGAGGCGCGCCTTGCGCAAGCCTGCTATCTGGTCCGCGGTGCGACGGCAGGAACGGGGCAAGGGGAGGTTTCGACATTCGCCCCGGAGGCGAAGAGGCTGCTTCATCAGTTGCTTGGAGAGAAGCCGGACGAGCCGCGAGCATTGTTCGCCTTGGGGATTCTGGAGCGAAATCTTGGCCACGTAGACCAGGCCCGGGCCGAATTCTCTCGGCTCGCCAACAATCCGCAATTTTCTGCAACGGCTTGGAGCGAGCTTGCATGGATAGAATACCAAACCCGCTCATGGTCCGCAGTTGAAATGCCACTCGCGCGTTCGCTCGCCATTCAGCCATTTTGGGGAAATCTTTTCCTGAAAGTGTTTATCTCCCTGTTTTGGCGTGGGGATATCGCCTCAGCTAAGGCCGCCATGGACGAGCTTCCGGCAACGGTTTTGCAGACGGATATCGGTGTGACGATTGCGAATGCCGTATTTACTTGGCAAAGGAAGCCCGACGATTGGCTCCGGTTCAGCAACAGTCTCGGGCGCGATTGGGTTCAATCAAACGGCAGTGTTTTTGGACCGATTGCAGCCTACAATGGCGTAGCTCACCAGATGGCGGGGCGGAACGAAGCCGCGCGCATTGAATGGCAGACGGCCCTAAAGCTGGTCGAGCACCGCCTTGCGGATCGACCCTCAGATGCGGATTTGCTATATTTGAAAGGTAAGTTGCTCGCATATCTAGGGGACTATGCCGAGTCCGAGAAGGCCTTGAACCTGTCTGCGGAGTTCTCGGGAAGGCAACCGTACCTTTTTGACCTTAGAATCGCCGAAGGCCAGCTCGACGCGGCCATGGATATCTTGGAATCGAGGCGGTCTTGCACCGCCGCGGAATTGCGCCTCAATCCCTTTTACGACCCATTACGAAACACTTCGCGTTTCAAAGCCCTTCTCGCCCGCGCCGAAGCCGACCCCAATAGGTCTCCTCAAGCTCCCAAAGGTAACACGGCCACCGTTTCGCAGCCCGCTTCGCGGAACTGACGAGCACGCCGACAAGAACTGCGCTTATTTCGGTGACGTGCCCCGCATTTTAAAAAACCGCACAAAAGCGCTGCCGTAATGCTGCCGCGATTTGGCCCGAGTGAAGGGCCGAAGAGGCCATTTTCCAGCTACGTAAGTCCTTGTCCCATGCAGGGGCACAAAATTGTGGATCTTGGGGTCGCGGGTTCGAGTCCCGTTGGCCGCCCCATTTTTCGTAGATCGGATGGCTGCGGGGAATTGCCCGGCTCTCCAACATGAAGCGCGAGAACATTGATTACCCCCTACACCCAGTTCGGCGGAACCACGTCAACCTTGACTTCAAGAAAATGAGGCATAAATGCATATTCATGAGGACCACTTTTGACCTTCCGCCCGATGTAACCGACACCCTTCGCCGTGAATCGGCCCGCCGGGGAGGACGCGCCAAGGCTCCGATGAATCAGCTCATTTCCGAGGCCGTTCGAACCGTGTTCAGGCCCACGAGGGGCAGCGACGTAGCTAAAGTGGTCGCGCGCCCAGGCAAGGGAATGGTTGTTATGCCCAGAGGAGTGAGAATCACAGATTCCGACGTCGCCGTAGCGTTGGAGGAGATGCTGTGAAATGGCTAGTGGACACCGATGTCCTTTTTGCGGCGATCAATACGGCGCATGAACGGCATGGTGCGTGCCGAAAGTGGCTGGAATCGATAAAGGAGGATGGATGGGGAGTCGCCGTTGAGACCTACCTGGCAAGCGTGCGGCTGCTCATGAACCCACAGGTCATGAAGGGCCATGGCCTGCGAACGACCGATGCCTTGAGAGTGGTTCGAGCCGAGTTCACAGGTCCTCGGGCCGGCAAGATAGTGTTTGGCGGACCGCCAGATGACGCCTTTTTGAAGAAGGCAGAAGGACATAAGCAAGTAATGGACTTTTATCTGGTGCAAACGGCGGCCAAGCATGACGTCGTGCTAGCGACCAGAGACAACGGTATACTTATTGCATGGCCCAAACACGCCTTTGCGGTCGTCTGATCACGAGAGAGTTCCGGGAGTTCACGCCCTTTAGGATTAGCTGTTGATCGGCAGGCACGCGGCGCGGCGCCGATGAAAAATCGTCGTTTATCGTGCCACATCGTGGCACAGGCCAGCACCCGGAACAGAGTGAAAGGAAGAACGGCTGTGTTACGCAACCTGTTCATTTGCAAGGAGGCCACAATTTTGTGGATCTTGGGGTCGCGGGTTCGAGTCCCGTTGGCCGCCCCATTCTACTAGGGCGCAGTCGAGGAGGCTTCAGAAAGCGGTTGCCCCGGGATGCGCACGGTGAAGGTGCTGCCGCTCCCTACTGTGCTCCTGACTTCGATCTTGGCATGATGAGCGTCGGCGATGGCCTTGCATATCGCGAGGCCGAGTCCGGCACCGCCCGTGTTCCGGCTGCGCGAGCCGTCGGCACGATAGAAACGGTCGAAAATCCTCGGTAGATCTTCGGCCGTGATACCAGCACCAGTGTCGGTGATCGAAAAGATCGCATCGCCGGAATCGGCCCAAGTACGTAGGGTGATACTACCCTTGGCCGGAGTATGATTGAGCGCGTTGGTAAGGAGATTCAGGAGAACTTGGGCGATGCAGCCTGGGTCTGCCCAGCATTGTGCGGGGGGAAGCTCGAATTTGATAGCGATGTCGCGTTCCTCGGCTAACGGTTGGAGGAGGACGGCCGATTCACGGGCGATGTCAGCGAGGTTGCAGTCCTTGAGCTTCAACGCTCCCTCGCCGGAGTCCCATGCCGCAAGTTGAAGCAGTGATTCCGTGAGTTGGCGCAGGCGGCGGGCGGCGCCGACGCAGTCCTCCAGCGTCTGTCGATATGTCCCGGCGTCGCGCTCGCGGGTAAGCACCCCCTGGGCTTTGGCGAGGATGATGGCGACCGGCGTGCGCAACTCATGCGCAGCGTCAGCCGTGAATCGTTTCTGCCGCGCAAACGACTCATCAAGCTGTGCGAAGGTCTCATTCAGGACGGCGGAGAGACGTCCGAGTTCGCTGTTCTGCTCCCGGATTGAAATGCGCTCGTTCAACTCGCCCCGCGCAATTCGCCTTGCCGAGGCCGTGATGACGCCGATCGGACGAATGGCGTCCGTGGCGATCCACCAGCCGATCGCCAAGCCTAGCACCAGCACGGCGCTCGAGATTGCCGTCAGCCTGCGCGCGTATTCCCGCATGGCGGCGCGTTCCGTATCCATTGAGCGCCCCACGATCAGGCACACCCCCGGCTTGGTAAACATGAAGGCCTCCCGCAGCAGACCGCGCGTCCTCTCGCCAGTCAGCGACTCATTGGGCGCAGGCGGAACGGGTCTCGGAATGTCGACGGGCGCGGCGGCGGACTGCGTCCAGAGCGATCCATTGCGCCGCCAGACCGCATAGTAATAGCCGGCAGGCTGCGACCCATCAAACATCGCCGCACGAGACGCCGGCAGATGAAACTCCCTCGGGACGCCCGGCCTTGGCACTTGCTGCGGGCTTGGCAGCCCATCCACTAGATTCCGGACTTGGAGGCTCAATTCGTCGTCCAGGCGGCGCAGTCCATTCGCCGCCTGATACCGGTAGTCCGCCAGTGCGAAGCCGGTGATCACCGCCGCAAGCAGCAACCCGTGCCAGATCTGAATCCGAAGTCGGAGTGATTCCGGAAGCCTCATTCGATGCTGTAGCCCAATCCGCGTCGGGTGGATATCAGCTCGTGCCCCAGTTTCTTCCGGATGTTGGATATATGAACGTCGAGAAGGTTGGATAGGCTGCTCTCGTCCTCGTCGAAGAGATGCATGTAGAGCTGCTCGCGTGGCACGACGCGCCCGCGATGCTGCGCGAGGTATTCGATCAGTGTAATCTCTCTCGCGGTGAGTGCCACAGGCGCCCCGCGCTGCGTCACAGTGTGCCCTGCGAGATCCACGGTGACATCGCCAATCGTCAGTGCGGTTGTCGCGTTGCCGGCGGCTCGGCGGATCAGGGCGCGGACGCGGGCAAGCAGCTCCGGAAGCTCAAAGGGCTTTGCGAGGTAATCATCCGCGCCCCCATCCAAGCCGCGCACTCGGTCCCTAGTGAGGGTGCGGGCCGTGAGCATCAGAACGGGCGTCTTCTTCCGCATCCGCAGTCGCTCCAGAACGACGAAGCCGCTCATTTTTGGCAGCATCACATCGAGGACAATCGCGTCGTAGTCCCAAATCTTTGCCTTCTCCAATCCAGACTCGCCGTCGCCAGCCTCATCCACGGCGTAGCCCTCCTCCCGCAGGGCCTGGGCAAGGCTGCTAAGCAGCTGCGGTTCGTCTTCAACGATGAGCACGCGCATAGGAGAAGATCCTAATAAACGCTCATCAACCTGAAGGCCAGATTAAGCAGGCTTCACAGGTTTTTTAAGAAAGACTCCCGCGCCTTCATCCCAGCTTAAGGGGGCCGAGCTAGGCTCGCGGCGTGAAAAGCAGAAACGTCTTTGACGGCCGCCTGGGCCCCGGCGAATCGCGCCGGCGCTTTAACACAAGCAGCTGGAATCAAAGACAAGCAAACGAAAGCCATAAAATTATGAAGACAATAGCAGCGGCAATCGCACTAGCCCTTAGCGTATCAACGCTCAACATGTGGGCGCAAGAAACCGGCAGTTCGACAACAACCGGACAAAACACTGGCAGCTCAGCAACCACTGGGAAGATAACCGACAACTCAACAACGACCGGACAGACGTCAGGTCATCCTCAACACCCTACGCACCCCCCGCACCCAACCCATCCTCCGCATCCGACCCACCCGCCACGCCAGAACGCAACCCACCCGGCCCACCCGAACGCGACCCATCCGGCTAGGCCGACTCCAACACCTGCGCCTAGCCCCTCCGGTCAGGCCGGAGCTTCATCCGGGCAGTAGGAAGACTCGAAATCGACGGGCCTGGGCAATTCAAATTGCCCACGCCCGCGGAGCGGGCGGTCAATTGTTCCTTTATTTCCAAAGCAGGCCGATCTGCGCAGTCGATCGGCAAATACACAAATGCGACGGCGTTGGTACTTTTCGCAGGAATCCGGACCTCTTCTTGGTTGCTCGAAACGTGCCACATCGTGCCACATGCCGTCCCTAGGCTCCGAGCGAAAGGAGAAGAGAGCGGGTTACATAACGCCTTGCTTTGTAACGAGCGCACAATTTTGTGGATCTTGGGGTCGCGGGTTCGAGTCCCGTTGGCCGCCCCATTTTTGATAACTCCGTAAGCAAATGCCGCCTGAAGAAATTCCGCGAATGGCGTTAACCCAGTTACACACACCCTTCTCTGTCTGGGCATCTAATCAAATCGCGTCCTAGTGCCTGTTTCTCGCCCCGTCAGGCGCTCGCCCGATTCAAGCGGTCGACGGCCTCCCCGTCCAGTCGGAGCCTCGTTGCAGCGATGAGTTCGCCTAGTTGCGCAATGCTGGTGGCACTCGCAATGGGCGCGGTTACCGCAGGCTGCGCGATTAGCCACGCCAACGCGACCTGCGCGGGATTCGCGCGATAGCGAAAGGCAACCTCGTCCAATGCCGCAAGAATTCGGAAGCCGCGTTTATTAAGATACTTCTTTATGCCCTGGCCCCGCTGGCTTTTCGAAAGGTCGTTTTCCGAGCGGTATTTGCCGGTGAGAAACCCGCTTGCCAGGGAGAAGTAGGTGATCACGCCGAGGCGCTTCTCCTGGCAGAGGCGCTCGAGATTCCCCTCGAAGCCCACCCTCTCGTAAAGATTGTAGTGCGGTTGCAGGCTTTCGTAGCGTGGATAGTTCAGTTTCTCGCTCGTCCGCAGCGCATCGGCTAACCGGTCCACCGTGAAATTCGAAGCTCCGATCGCCCGCACTTTGCCCTGCTTTACGAGTTGCGCGAAGGCGCCCAGGGTTTCCTCCAGTGGCGTGCCGGGATCGTCGGTATGCGATTGGTAGAGATCGATCCAATCGGTTTGCAGGCGCTTGAGCGAGGTTTCGACCTCAGACAGAATGTAGGCCTTAGAAAGACCCTTCCGCTCTGGCGCCATCTCCATTCCGACCTTTGTCGCGATGACAACCTCCGTGCGCTTGCCGCTGCGTTTTAGCCAGTTGCCAATCACGGTCTCAGATATGCCAGGCTTCCCGGCCCAGGTGCTGTAAATGTCCGCTGTGTCAATCAGGTTGAAACCCTCCCCGACGAAACGATCAAGAATCCGATAGGAAGTCGCCTCGTCGATGGTCCACCCAAAGACATTCCCTCCCAATGCGAGGGGAGCCACTTCGAGTCCGGATTGCCCAAGTTTGCGTTTGTCCATTGTGTTTGCGGTTGATGTATTTGAGAAGCCGCGACGGCTAGTCTGGGCACGATCTCTGCATTCGCAGAGATTGTCAAAAGGGCCGGTGTCGGCGGGAAGGGCAGCGGATTGGCTTTCCGCTCCAACAGCCGCTGCCTCGATCGGCGCGTGATTCACCGGCGGCGCTGCAGCGAGTGTGACCGCGAACGACGAGCGGTCTTAGGTCATTCATCCACATGTCGCTTCACGATGGACGGACGTGACCTCAATCGAACCCATTCCTGTTTGGCACTTGTCCAAACATCAGTGTTCAACCCTACCGCCATACAACACGGTAATTAGCGACTGGATACACTTTTAGCTTGACGGTATTGACACGATTTGTGGACCTTGGGGTCGCGGGTTCGAGTCCCGTTGGCCGCCCCATATCGACTTCGCGAGTAATCGATGAGCCAAGTCAACACCGACTTGGCGCTATTATTGGGACAGGGGTTCCATCGCTTCGCCGGTAGATAGTAAAATCCCGAACATCGACAGTAATTAGCCTAGCCTTGGGAAACAGTTCAGAGAGCACCACAAGTGTGGCGTCCCCAAGGTCTATCTCATCATAATCTGCCAATAATTGACCGATCCGCGCGGCCTGCCGCTGGACAAGCGGTTCCAACACCAAAGCGCCAACATCAATCATCCTCAGAATAGCAGACAATGCCGGCCTCTGGCCTCGTAGATGATAGCACGCTTCGGCTACCGCGGTCTCGGTGGATCGCAGGGCCCCGGGAATGGCGGTAAGAGTCTTTCGGCTCCATTCGTGCCACTGGTCGTCCGCGTCTAGTAGCCCAACAAGCGGGCCAGCGTCCAGAAGGTGGCTAGGCGCCGAAACCTTCATGCTCGGAGAGGTCGCTGCGGCCTGATTTTACTACGCCAGCAAACTTATCTGCCCAAGTCCCAAAAGAAGCAGATTCGCGCTCAACCGATTGTTCGGCTGCTTCTCGCAGGAACTTGGATATAGGAACGCCTTGTTTCTTCGAAGCGGCGCGAATGCGTTTGACGACCGAACTTGGTGCATGAAAGGATACGGTAGGCATATCTTTAGATTTCTATAGGTCTCCATTTTGTCAACTGGAACCAGTTCCATACTCCTCATTCGAAGGAATCCTGGACTCCTTGTGGTGCTTCCTAACGTGCCACACTGTGCCACATGGCGCCCCCACTGGCCGAGTGGGGCGATCAAGAGTTTGGCTTTCTCAACTCGTTGAACGTCAACATGAGCACAATTTTGTGGATCTTGGGGTCGCGGGTTCGAGTCCCGTTGGCCGCCCCACTTTTCCCCTGAAGGTTAACAACTTATAAGGGATTCGTTTCCCCGTTTGCCCCACCTTCCGCTCCGCGCCCCATGAAATCCTGGGACCGAAGGGATGAGCGTCTATGGAAAGTGGATACAGAAAGGTCCCAGCCCCGCGCCCGATCCGCTTTTCGTTGAAACAGGATATCCTGGCCAAGGAGCATGAACTCCGGGACGCCAATATCCACCGTGGGAGAAGGCGGAAGAAACGCCGGTACACCAGCCCCATGCCCAGAGCTGGATGCCCACATCGGTTCGCACCAGCCAAAAGCAGGAAATGCATGATGAAGCAGCTAAGATTGGTGATCTAGATGCGAGGAACCTGAACGTCCCAGCAATTCAGCGGTCGACTCTAACCGGGGCCCGTTCTCGCCGGAAGCCGCTTTGAACGTTCTGCTGCCCAGGGGGAAAACCGCCTTCCCAAGGAGGGGAGGGCTTTGCGGATCGGTGCGGCGGTCTGACTGCAGCCTTCCGCCATGCCCGGCGAGTCTAACGCGTGCCAAAGCCGATTCTCCACCGGCCGCAAGCAGGCTCGCTAGGGTGTGCCGCAGTGCATGAAGATCCGCGCGGCATCTTCGGACGGGTCGCGGCGCTCTGGGTTGGGGCTCGGATGACTTCGGCCCGAGAAGGGCCGGAACGCGGGATAGTGATGGGAAGCCCGAACAGGCATGGGGTGTTCACCTGACCCAATAGCGTTATTTTCAGAGCGAAAAGTGCACGCCTTTGCCGTAATTATTGGTCCAAGAATCAAGTCTACCATGAATGATCCAACAGCCCCGCGCCAGGAAAAGAGCACACCATCAGGAGCATTTTTTGGGCTTCTCGCGGTCTGCCTCGTCCTCGCAATTGTTATCATCGTCCTCGGCGTCAAGGTTCACAACCTAAACGCCCAGCTCCCGGATATCCAGACGCAGTTGACCAACGCAAAGGCCGAAACCGATCAGGCGCAAACCGAGGTCGGCAAGGCCAAGGCCGCCTCAAGCGAGCTGCAGTCGCAGCTCGACAAGGCCAAGGTCGCCTCGGGCGAGCTGCAGTCGCAGCTCGACAAGGCCAAGGGCCATGAGGCGGATTTGCAATCGCAGCTCGAAAAAGCCAAAGCCGACAAGGCCAAGGCCGCGGACCTGCAGTCGCAGCTCGAAAAGGCCAACGCCAAATCGGCCGACTTGCAGAACCAGCTCAACCAGGCGGCTGCCGGATCGGCCCAGCTGCTTGCGCAGCTCGATCAGACGAAGAGTCAGTCGTCGGACTTGCAGTCGCGACTGAAAAGGGCGGAAGAAGCCCTTGCCAAGCTTGAGCCCTTGGCTCTGAAGGCGCGCAACTTGCCGGTCACGACTTCATTCGAAAGTGGCCAATGGGGCAGCAGCTTTGCGACGCACAACGGCTTCACGCTGCGCATCAACAACCTTAGCCCCCAGCCGTTGAAGGTGGATATAACCGTCACTGGGCAGGGGAAGACACGCACGCAGTCCAATGTCATCGAGGTCAGTGCAGCGCTGAACGTCGAGAAACTGGCGGCCGGGGAGAGTGTGGTCATTGCCAGCGAGGGCTACGATCCGGTGCGCTTGACGGTGAAATGAGGGGCAATCCCGCCCCGCGCAGGGTGGAGGCTAGGATTTGGCCTCCGCCCTGATCGAGCACGCACACTCCTTCTGTCGGTGGCGAGAACCCTGTCGCCGATTGGATTCATCTATCGACGGGGCAGTTCAGAAACGTGCCACATCGTGACACACCCGCTCTCTCGTCACAGAGCGGACGGCGAAGAGATGGTGTTTTGTAAGACATTCATTCGCAATGAGCGCACAACGTTGTGGATCTTGGGGTCGCGGGTTCGAGTCCCGTTGGCCGCCCCACTTTTTAGCCCTGGATTCCAGAGGCTTGTAGGAGTGACAGGCCCAAGAAAAGGGGGGACGTGATCCTGCCGATTCGCGCCACTTGAAGAAAGACCGAAATCATGCCCTCTCTATTAACCAACGTGCCCCACCTTCCCTCGTCCATGCTTCTCGCCGCGTTGCTCGGCATTCCAGCAGTTCGCGCCGAGCCAGCTGCCACAGCGCCGGTCGCCACTCCATCGTTCTTTCCCGTCGCCATCGACGTCGATGCGGCCCACCCCGTCGGCAAGCTGACATCAGTCTGGCGTTTCTTCGGCTACGACGAAGCAAACTACACCTATATGAAGGACGGTCGGAAACTGCTCTCCGAACTCGGCCAACTCGGCGGGCCGCAAGTCTTCATTCGGTGTCATCACATGCTGACCAGCGGAGACGGCTCTCCGGCCCTGAAATGGGGCTCCACCGGAGCCTACACCGAGGACGCGGAAGGCAAACCGGTCTACCACTGGGCGATCCTCGATCGCATATTCGACACCTATCTTGAACGTGGGCTGAGGCCCTACGCCCAGATCGGCTTCATGCCCGAAGCGCTTTCGACACATCCCGAGAACTATCCCCACCACCCGCCGACGAATGAAAAGGCGCCGGTGAACGCCGGCCAGGCGTACCCACCCAAGGACTACGCTAAATGGGGCGAACTTGTTTATGCCTGGGTGCGGCACTGCCTCGAGCGTTATGGCAACGAAGAAGTCGCGCAGTGGTATTGGGAGGTCTGGAACGAACCCAATATCAGCTATTGGCAAGGGAAGCCCGAAGATTACTTCAAGCTCTATGATTATGCAGTAGACGGAGTGAGGCGTGCGCTGCCAGGCGCGCGGGTTGGCGGGCCGGAGAGCGCCGACGGGCCCGGAGGCCAGTTCCTGCGGCAGTTTCTCGAGCATTGCGCCCACGGCACGAACTACGTGACTGGACGGCCCGGGTCGCCGCTCGATTTCATTTCCTTTCACGCGAAAGGCCACCCGGAATTCGCGGATGGCCATGTGCGCATGGCTATGGCCAGCCAGTTTCGGAACATCGACGACGCTTTTGCCGTTGTCGCCTCGTTTCGGGAGTACAAGAATACTCCGGTCGTCATCGGTGAGTCCGACCCGGATGGCTGCGCGGCCTGCACCGGTCCGCAAAACGGCTATCGCAATGGCACGATGTACTCCAGCTACACTGCCGCCAGTTTCGGCCACGAATTCGAGTTCGCCGAGAAACACGGCGTCAATTTCGAGGGAGCGTTGACCTGGGCGTTCGAATTCGAGGACCAACCCTATTTCGCGGGATTCCGCGCGCTCGCCAGTAACGGTCTCGATCTCCCGGTGCTCAATGTCTTCAGGATGTTCGCCAAGATGAGCGGCGAGCGTCTCGCCGTCCGAAGCAGCGCCGGCCTCGCGGGAGCGGAGATCCAGGCGACGAACGTTCGCGCCGCCCCGGACGTGTCGGCGCAGGCCGATCTCGACGAACACAAGCTCGCCGTCCTTATCTGGCACTATCACGACGACGACGTGCCGGGTCCGGCCGCCGCCGTCGATCTGCACCTGACGGGCCTGCCCGCTGCGGTGGCACGAGCCAAGCTCACGCAGTACCGCATCGATGCGGAGCACAGTAATTCCTACACGACCTGGTTGCGCCTGGGCTCGCCGGCGCACCCGACACCCGCGCAATACGCAGAGCTCGAGAAATCAGGCCAGCTCGCTCTCCTCGGCACCCCCGAAAACATTCGGATGGACCACGGCAGCACCTCGATCCAGCTGCAACTGCCGCGCCAGGCCGTATCACTCCTTGTGCTGGAATGGTAACCGCCGGTGGCTTCTTCCCGTAACGCCACTTGAAGTCATCGTTGGTTATTCGCGTCATGACCACTGCGCCAGCGCGGCTCGGAGTGATCGCCAGCGCCGGCAAACAATGCGGCTTGCTAAAGCCTCACCGCTGCTGCTCGCCGGGAATTTCCGGCGTGCCCGGTTCATCCAGCAGTTGGATGGAGGATGCCGGGCCGAGGTCTGGATCTTTCCATTCGCTCAACGCCCAGACAACTTTTTTCTCCGGCGTCACTTCCAGCACCTGCACTGTGTCGGGCCAGAGCTTCGGGTCCAGGTTGTGCGGACACCAGTTACAGATTACGGTGTTGCCGTTGGCTAGACGGCTCGCCTCCTGGAAAATAATAAACTTATATTCCGGCGCGTCCTCCTGGGAGAATTGCCAGACGATTCTGCCCCGCTTGTTGACTTCCAAAACGGTGTGATCGCCAGAGGTGATCAACGTATTGCCGTTCTTAAGCCGCGTCACCCACCACGGATAATTCGCCGCGTAGGACCAGATTTCTTTGAAGTTCGCGTCATATTCCACGACTTTTTGATCCCTCAAATGCGCCGCGAGGAACGTCCCCTCCTTCGTCTCACGCACCCGGCGGAATTGGATGTGCGGGTTGGCTCCCGGATTTGACACGGGGAACGTGTATTCCTTATCCGTTTTGCCGGTCGTCGTGTTGATGAGCATTAGCTTCGCCGCCGGATTGCCGTTTATCGTCACGAGCACATGGTCCAAGCCGACGGGTTGAATGGAATGAATTTCCGTTCCCTTTGGCGCGTCAATGTTCCAAATAATTCTTTTGTCCGGCGTGACTTCGCTCGCGCCGATTTTGCGGCAGAAAACAATGTTGCCATTGGAAAGCATCGTAGCGTCGCCAAGCTCCTGCAACGTGCCGTCCGCATCCTTGATCGGAATGGAATAGGTCCAAACCACCTTGCCGCCGCGGACGACGAACATGGTCTGGTCAGTTTTGCGATAATCCCACTCGCCGGTGTAGAGAAACGAATGCTGCGCCAGTCCTTTGCCGGGAAGGACGGCGGGGGCATAGGAAATGACATTGGTCGCCTCGGCCGGCGCGCTGGTGGCGGCGGAATTCGTCTCGGTGCAAAAGCCGTTCAGCGCGGTTGACGCGACAAAGATCAAGAACGGCTTCAACGATTCCACGGATTGAGGTATTGTCAGTGTTGCGATTCGCCCGGAATTTCGGGGGTGCCCTGATCGTCCAGGATTTGCACGGCCGTGGCGTCGCCGAGGTCCTGCCAGTCTTGCAGCACCCATACGACCTTTTTGTCCGGGGTGACTTCGACCAACTGCGGGCCTTTCCCGCCGCCACCGCGGGAAGTGAGTATCGTGTTGCCATTGGCCAGACGGGTGCAGCTTTGCGGTGCCTGGACGAACCGGTAAGCCTCCGGCAGGTCGGTGTCCTTAAAGTCCCAAACCGTTTCACCTTTCGGATTCACTTCGCGCGAAAGACTGTCCTGCTCATCGGTGATCAAAGTGTTTCCGTTCTTCAGCCGGATGGCAGCCCACGGCGATTTAATACGATAGCTCCAGATTTTATTAAAATCTTTGTCGTATTCCGCGACGTTGTTCTCGCTGAGATAGGAAAGAAGATAAGTGCCTCTTGCGGTGACGCGCGCGCGGCGGAACTGACCGTGGATGTTCCCGGGATTGAACGGCTGGCCGTCGGCGCTTGGAACCTCATGACTTACCTCCACAGCGCCGGTCTTGGTATTGACGACCATCAGCCGGGGCGGCAGGCCATTCACGACAAACATGGCCCTGTCCAAGCCGATGGGCTGGCAGGTGTGGACTTCCGTGTGATTGGAGCCGCTGCTGTTGTCGCAATCGTAACGCCATACGACTTTCTTGTCCGGCGTGATTTCGGCGACGTACTGCATCCGGGTGAAAAGTATATTGCCGTTCGAAAGCATCCACACGTCGTCGTACTCCCAGCCCGGACCGGTCTGATAAGTCCAGATCACCTTGCCGTGATTGACGAGAGACATCTTGGTGTAATTCTCCCCGACATAAAGCATCGGGTGCTGGGCGAGACCGTTGCCGGGGAGACCGGCGGGCGTGACCGCGCTCGTCCATTTGCCAGCTGGCGACTCGATTTCGGCAGGGCCAAACGCGGGCACATCAGGAGCAGTGAAACGTGCGAGCTGGGCCATGCATGGCGTCGCCGAGGACGAACGGGCAGCGGCACCGGCCGTGTGACAGCCGATTAGAGCAGCGGCCAGGCCGATCGCCGAAAAGACTGCAATCACTGTGCCAGGTATTACTTTCCAATGCTCAGAGGGCAAGCGGGCGGAGGTTTGCAATGGTTTCATGGTGGGCTGAAGGCGGAAAGGACGGGACGGCCAAGGTGTGCAGAACTCCCTTGGCCCACCCGGAAGCGGGCCTCAGTCGCGCAATTTCGCCCGCTTTAGTCCTTTGATGCGGTCAAAATCGCCATCCGCATACACGAGCGTCGCGGAATTTTGCAGCGCCGTGGCAGCGATCCAATTGTCGTTCTCGCCGAGCCGCCAACCCTTGTTCATCAGATCCCTGTCCAAAGCTCCAGCCCGATAGGCGATTGCCTCTGAAAGCGGAAGCTTCCTGAGCTTCCGAAGCAGGACGCGGACCGCGGTCTCGTCTTCGCCGGATGCCAGTTCGCCGACGGTCACGGTGCTGCAGGCCAGGTCCTCTCCCTGGTGCTCTCCCAAGTACTCGCGGACCCGCCCTACCCTCCGCTCGGCGAGCTCATGCTCTAACCCGATCAATGCGCTGGTATCAAGAAGGAGCATCGCCCTTGCTCCTCGCGTGCGAGTTCCTTGGGTTGCGCTGATCCTTCTTCAACTTCTCGCGCCCCTCCTTCGTAAAGAGGCCTTGCCCCTCGAGGGGAGCAAGGGACTCCAACCATTCACCAACCGTCTTCGCGGGCTGGTTGTCGAGCAGCCTGTTCAGGACATCGCTGTAGCTTTCCCCCGGGCCGCGGCTGTTCCGGAGCCTCTTGGCGACATCCTGCCTAAGCGTCACGGTCGTGTACGGCATACATTGAAAATGCATTATGCATTGGGGTTGTCAAGGGCCCGCAATGCATCTGCCGCAATTCCAGAGGGGCCGGTTGTGTCCGGTGCCCGGATCGGACTCGAATCGGCACTTCCCTGCGCAAATCGGCTTTTATGTTGTCCTCTGCCGCCAGCATCGCCTTGCCACGCCAGATGCGGGAAACCGGCAAGGCGCTCGACATCCAGGTGCTCGACCATGTCATCATCGGCTCCGACGTCGACGACCCTAAGCGCCGGGGTTGGTATTCTTTCCGCGAGGCCAGGCTCCTATAGGGCCCTGTTCCGGCGTGACTCGGCTGACTAAACTGCGGTTATCCCGCCACATCGTAGCACATGCCGTCCCTAGACCCCGAGCGAAAGGAAAGAATAACTGGTTACATAACGCCTTGCTTTGCAATAAGCGCACAATTTTGTGGATCTTTCTTTGGGTCGCGGGTTCGAGTCCCGCTGGCCGCCCCACTTAAATCGGTGAATTCCAAAACGGAGCCTGAAGCCCGCATGGCGAAGCCGGCGATTCGGGAGCAGGAACGCAGAATCTTCGCCGGGTCGCTTCGAATGCTTGCTCAACGCGCAGCGCGAGCGGAAATTAAAATTCCGGTCGAAACCTAGACGCTGGCGGGTGGCTGGGTTTTGTGCGGCGAAATGCGTGGATTCTACGCGCAATTGTGAGGTACACTGTCGCTGTGAATACCTCCATTGGCCGGACCATGCGGCTGCTTCATCTGATGATCCTGTTTCTCTTGGCTGCCGG
>Ga0181523_10003134_pt1 | contig 15288 bp, 7 predicted proteins | sample PEATcosm2014_Bin_43_FD_119752 | JGI IMG/M metagenome (GOLD analysis project Ga0181523, IMG submission 119752) | Peatland microbial communities from MTU Mesocosm Facility, Houghton, MI, USA - PEATcosm2014_Bin05_30_metaG | ecosystem: Environmental > Terrestrial > Soil > Wetlands > Peat | place...
CCCGCAGCCAGCATGCCGATGCCGTAGGGTGGCCCGCTGAACAGAGACGTCCAGCCCAGCGTCTTGGCGAGAAACGGTTGTACATATTCGCGCAGCACCGGCACCAGAACGAAAATTGCCCAAAGCCCGTAGACCACGCTGGGGATGGCGGCCAAGAGCTCGGTGGTAAAGGAAAGAACTCCGCGCAGCCGGATCGGACACATCTCGGTAATAAAAACAGCCACGCCGATGGACAGTGGCACGGCGATGGCCAGCGCCAGCAGTGACGACACAATCGTGCCGTAGATGAACGGCAGCGCGCCGTACACATCCTCCACCGGATTCCAGTCCGATTGAGCGAAGAACTTCCAGCCAAAAGCATGCCAGGAGAGCTGCGAGCCCACCACCAGTTGGTAAACGATCAAGCCCAGCAGCGCAACCACCGCGACGCCGCAAAGGCGCATCGCCCAGCCAAAGGCAGCGTCCGGGATTTCGCTGACCTTGCCGTGCAACAGTGGCGTCGTTCGGGCTTCGATTTTCAGGGCGGCCTTTGGTCCCCGCTCCGGTTCGGGAGCGCTGAAACGCGGCCGGGGCAGGGCTTGATTCGACATTCCCTAGTGAGGCTATCAGACGGTTGTTACAAATCGGTTAAAAATTGGGCTACGCTTGCGCCACGCGGCCCGGTTGTGAGAATACTGATCGTTATCATTCGATCGTCACCTCTATGCCCACTTTTGCCGCCATCGACATCGGATCGAACTCCGTACGCCTAAAGATTTCGCGCCTGCAAGCCGGGCGGCTGAAAGAAATCCACGAAGACCGGGAAGTCACTCGCCTGGGCGAAGGCGTATTCAGGAGTGGACTGCTGGCGCCGGAGGCGATGACGGAAACGGTGCGGGTGTTGCGGCGTTTCCATCGGGCCATGCAGGAATGCGGTGCGGATTCAGTGCGAGTCGTGGCCACCGCGGCGCTGCGCGACGCCCGCAATTCCCGCGCGTTTGTGGAGTGGGTGCGCTCCACCACGGGCTGGACGATCGAGATCGTTTCCGGACTGGAAGAGGCCCGCCTCATTCACCTCGGCATAATCTCCGCCAGCCGCCTGGGCGCCCACCACGTGCTGCTGGTGGATCTCGGCGGCGGCAGCTGTGAACTTACGCTTTCCCGCGAGGGACAACTCCGCGATACGGTGAGCCTGCCGCTCGGGGCCGTGCGCCTGACCGGCGAATTCCTGCAGCACGATCCGCCGCGCAAGAGCGAACTGCAGCGGCTGTCGAAATTTGTGGCGCGCGAGATCACTCGCATTCAAGATCGGGTCAAGTCCGCACGGGTCGGCGCCGTGATCGCCACCTCCGGAACAGCTGCTGCACTGGTAGGCATCGGCAGCCGCCTGGCGCGCGGGCGAAAGATCCGCCCGGCGACCTATGTTACGCGCGAGATAATGCGCCGCATTGCCAAACAAATCACTCGTCTATCGCTGGAACAACGACGAAAGGTCCCGGGGATCGGTCCCCGCCGCGCCGAAATCATTAGCGCCGGCGCGGTGGTGTATGCGGAATTGCTGGAGCGCTGTCATCTTCCGGGCTTTCGCTACTCGGCGCTGGGACTGCGCGACGGCATCCTGGCCCAGATGGCGGCGGACTATGATCGCAGCACGAGATCGGGCCGGGCAATCGAGTCAGAACGGTGGGAGTCGATCAAGCGCGCCGTAAATCATTATCGTGTCGATCTTAATCATGCGATGCACGTGCGCGATTCCGCCTTGCTGCTTTTTTCCGCCCTCAAATCCGTGCATCAGCTTCCCGCGCAGTATCGCGAATGGCTTTCGGCGGCCGCCATGCTGTACGAGGTCGGCGACTACGTGAACCGCAACGGACACCACCGCCATACCTACTACATCATCGCGAACTCGGAAATCCTGGGATACACGCCGCAGGAGCGGCGCATCATTGGGTCGATCGCGCGCTACCTGGGCAAGTCGCGTCCTACGCCCGGAGACGGCCCCATGAGCGGCCTGAACCCCGAAGAACAAGAGAATGTGGAAAAAGCGTCCGTGCTTCTCCGCATCGCGCGAGCTCTGAACATGGGAAGGAGCCAGTCGGTCGGGAAGGTGGGAGTCTCGGCGCGCAACGGAAGGGTCGCCATGAAGCTGACCCCGCGCGGCAAGGCAAGCGTGGACCTAGAGGTATGGTCGATTGAAAAAGACCGTTCTTACTTCCGCGAAGTCTTCGGCCGCGAACTCTCTGTAGCCGCGGTGTGAAGCGCGCGCAGAATGCGGGGCGTGATGCACCAACTGAGCGATCCGGCATTACGCCGCATTTCAACCTTGGCTACGGCGCCCTTTTTGAGCTCAATCACCGCTTCGCATCCACTCTCGCTGATGATGCGTCCGAGGAATTCGCCCAGGTTCGGATTGTGCCCAACCAGCAGCACCGCATCCTGGCGAGCGTACTTCTCCAGCATTTTCTGAAAATCCGAAAAGCCGGCCTGCGGACGCAGTGCATTCTCCATCACCAGCTTGCCTTCGTGCCCCATCTCGTTGCCCACTAATGCCGCGGTCTGCGCGGCCCGTTTTAGCGGGCTAGAGACGATGACGTCCACCTGCACGCCGAGCGCGGCCAGGGCGCGTCCGACGTATCCGCATTGCTCGATGCCGTCTTTGTCGAGGCCGCGTTTTTCGTCCTTCTTCGCGGAAATCAATTTTTCCCCGGCACTGGCGTGGCGCAAAAAGTAGAGAAACATTTCGGAGTGACTATTCCTTTCCGATCATGGCTCGTGCTCGCGAAGAGCGGCGCGGAAGGGCGGCCGGAATTTCCTCGGGCGTCTTGGTTCCTTCCGCAACTCCAATGAGAAAATCCTGGGCGCTGAAGGCGGCCGAGCCCCGAGGAGGCCGCTTGCTGCGTCCGCGCAGCGATTGCCAGGGGCGCAGGTAGCGGCCATCGTTTTGCAGAAATCTCGATTTAACGTTATCGGCCAAATAAGCCGCCAAAATCTCATGCACCACGCGGTCGCGCAGCAACGGGCTCTTGAGCGGGAACAGAACTTCGACGCGCTCATGCAGATTGCGCGGCATCCAATCGGCGCTGCCCAGATAGACTTCAGGCTCGCCGCCATTCTCGAAATAGTAGATGCGGCTATGTTCGAGAAATCGGCCCACGAGGCTGCGCACACGGATGCGGTCGCTGATGCCACGAATCCCCGGCCGCAGCGAGCAGATTCCGCGCACGATCAGCTCAATGTCTACTCCGGCTTGCGAAGCGCGGTAGAGAGCCTGAACAATATTTTCGTCAAGCAGCGAGTTGAACTTGGCGATAATGCGGGCGGGACGTCCGTCGCGCGCATGTTCAGCCTCCCGCTCAATCAGCCTCATGCACTTTTCCGCCAAATCCAGGGGCGCCACCAGCAGCGGCCCGTAGCCGGGATTTTCAGCGTAGGCGGTCAGAAAACTGAAAACATCGTGCACCGCTTTGGTAATCTCCGGGTCGGCGGTGAACAGGCTGAGATCGGTATAGATACGGGCGGTGGTCGCGTTGTAATTTCCCGTGCCCAGGTGCGCGTACTGTCGGGTTACGCCATCGGGATCGCGCCGCACCAGCAGCGCCAGCTTGCAATGCGTCTTCAAGCCCACCAGTCCGTGGAACACCTGCACGCCGGCATCTTCCATATCGCGCGCCCAGCGGATGTTGGACGCTTCATCGAAGCGCGCTTTCAGTTCCACCACGGCGGTAACTTCCTTGTGGGCGGCGGCCGCCATCAGAGACGGTACAATCGCCGAATGCTCGCTCGTCCGATAAAGGGTCTGTTTGATGGAGAGCACGCGCTCGTCTTCGGCGGCCGATTGAATGAAGGCCAGGACCGGGTCATACGAATCGTAAGGATGGTGCAGCAGGACGTCATGGCGCCGCAGCTCTTCAAACAGATCGTGCGATTTCGCCGTCAGGCGCAACTCCCGAGGCAAATAAGTGTGGAACTTCAAATCCGGCCGCGCCGCTTCGTCGTAAATGTTGAACAGCCGCGAAAGGTTGATCGGGCCGTTGACGGGGAAAATCTGCCAGCGGTCAAGCTCGAACACGGTTCCCAGGCGCTCGATGATCTCGGGGTCAGCCTCGGACTCGATCTCCATCCGCACCGCGTCGCCCTTGCGGCGGTTGTGCAATTCCGCGCGCACCGACTCCAGCAGATTGCGCGATTCTTCTTCCTGCAGGTAGAGGTTGCTGTTGCGCGTGACGCGGAAGGCAGCCGAAGAAACAATGTCGTAGCCCTTATACATCCGCACCGCGTGATGGACGACCAGGTCGGCCAGAAAAATAAAATCAATCGTCCCCTGCGACGGCAGGCGAACCAGTCGCGGCAGCGCCCGCGGCACGGTTACAACTCCGGTATAGGTGAGCGAGGAGCGGCGTCTACGACGCAACAATAGTGCCACGCAAGTCGCCTTGTTGATGACACGGGGAAAGGGGTGCGCCGGATCCACCGTTACCGGAGTGAGCAGTGGATCGAGCTCGCGCTCGCAATAATCGTCGACGAATGCCCTCGCTGCGTCGTCCAATTCGTCGATGCCGAGAACACGAATTCCCTGCTCCGCCATTTCCGGCCGAAGGCGCTCGTTCCAGCACGAATATTGTTCTTCGACGAACTCGTGGGTTGCGTCCTTGATCAGTTCCCGCTCCTCCACCATGGTCAGGCCGTCGGGAGTTGTGGAGTTGTGGCCATCTTCAAGCTGCTGCAACAGGCCGCCGACCCGGACCTCAAAAAACTCGTCCAGGTTGCTGGCGGAAATAGCCAGAAACTTCACGCGTTCGAGCAAGGGATTGCGGAGATCCCCCGCCTCTTCGAGCACGCGCGAATTAAATTTCAGCCATGATGCTTCGCGGTTCAGAAGCGTGGCGCGATTGCTCAGCGTTGGGCGAACCATATTTGTCGACTATTCGTGGCGGATGGAGGGGTGGTATCCGACCCAAAACAGTATACCAAGATGGCAGCGAGCTACGGGCTTGAGCTCCAGCCTAGCAGGTGCCGTGGTTTGGTCCCCAATTTTGGCGATTGGAACGGGCAGAGCTAGTCAAAATGTGGGTTTGACACAAGTTTCTCCCCGATCCGTACCCGGCACACACCCCAGTTCAACAATTCAACCAGGAGAACCTCTTCGCTTTCCGAACTGCAACCTGCTGCACACTCTGCTCTTCCTAACGTCCAAGCCGACTCCCGTAAGGTATTTAAAAGACGACGGTTGGCCGATACCTGCCATTCCCGCAGAATGGAAACACGTTTGCTATTCCGGTAATGTCAATAAAGTCGATTATTACGATGGACTTTATGGCATAATGGCCTGGCCATGAAAATCTGGCAGATCCAGGCGCTGCGGGCCAATAAGGAAGCGAGGTGAGACTCAGCAGAGACGCGCCGTTGGGAACGTTGAGAATTACTCGCCGAGTCATATTGCGGTCGACAAGAGCGCAAAAAAGTGGAGCACCTTCCCCGAGGGGGCTGCAATTTAACACTCCTTTAATGGGGTTTGTAACACTCCTTTAATAAACCAAGGAGTAGGTTTGTTGGTTTTACATCTCTAGTACCTGAATGCTGATGCTAGTCGCCATCGGTTCGTGGCGGCGTCGGAGAAGGTATGGACAAAACAAGGGTCACCCGAAGTATCAAAGTCCAAAAGGTTTTCTGCCCCATTTAGGGAAGTATGGTTCGACAAAAACTCAAAAAGGAGAGGATTGCATTTTATGAAATCTAGCAAGCACCTGTTTCTCACCATCATGGCGTTGGCCGCTCTTTCAGTCGGCGCTTGGGCACAAACCTCGGATTCGGCCGCACCGCCTCCAAAAAAGAGGCATAAGCCTGTAGCGGCGGCGCCGGAACAGCCGGCGATAACTGCGGCTGACGTTCAGGCGCTGAAGGACGGTATGGCCGCCCAGCAGCAGCAAATCCAGCAGCTTACTCAGCAACTGCAGCAGGCGCAGCAGAACTGGCAGCAGGCGCAGTCTGCCGCCGCCGACGCGGCCAACAAGGCTGCTGCCGCGCAAAGCCAGGCCAGCCAACAACAGCAAACAGTTATGGCGCTCACGAGTGATGTCACCGCCCTCAAGACGACCACTAACAACACGGCTATGACGCTGCAGGAGTCGCTGAAAGACGTCAAGAACGTCAGCTCGGAGTGGGAGACCCCGGCGTCGATCCACCTCAAGGGCATTACCATCACGCCGGGCGGCTTCGCGGCCGCCGAATTTGTGCGTCGTTCGCGGGAACTGGGAGCCGATCTTCCGACTCCCTTCAACTCGCTCACCATGCCCGGCGCTTCGCAGAGCAATCTGTCGGATTTCTTCGGCTCCGCTCGCCAGTCGCGGGCTACGGTCTTCTTCGGGGGCAAGTTGAGCAATGTGGAGCTTTCCAGTTATATATCGGGTGACTTTCTCTCCGCCGGCGTCACCTCCAGCGCTACCCAAACCAACAGCTACACTCTCCGTCTCCGCCAGGCTTGGGGCCAAGCCAAGTTCAACAACGGCTGGAAATTTCTCGGCGGCCAGATGTGGAGTCTCGTGACCGAGAACAAAGCGGGGATCGCACCCAGCGACGACCTCGGCAAAGTCAACGATGCCCGGCCCGCGACCATCGACCCGGGGTACAACGCCGGGTTCACCTTCGCGCGCCAGTACGGGATTCGCCTGACCAAAGACTTTGGCAATAAAGTGTCGGTCGCCTTCGCCGTAGAGAACGCGCAAGGCACGCTCAAGACGTCGGGAAACGAGGCCAATTATCTGCTCGGCGAGGCGGGTGCCAACAACAGCTACAACACGACCAGCACTTACACAGCCAATCCTTCGCCCGATCTCATTGCCAAGATCGCCTTTGATCCCGGCTTTGGGCACTACGAAATATTCGGTCTGGCCGACCGATTCACTGATCGCGTCTTCCCCTGCGTGTCAGGTGGTCCTAACTCCCTCTCGGCCGTGTGCACCGCCACGGGCGCCACCGCCGCGGCGGGCGCATTCAATGCCTCGAAAGAAGGCGGTGGCTTTGGCGCCAACGCCCGCTGGACCTTGGCCGACAAGCACATCGTTTTTGGCTTGCATGGCTTCGGTGGCAGCGGCGTCGGCCGGTACGGGGCAGCACAGCTTGCCGACCTTTCCATTAACCCCGACGGAACGGTTCATCTGATCAAAAATCTCCAGGGTTTGGAGTCGCTGGAGTATCACGGCAAGAAGCTTGACATCTACTCCTATGTTGGAGCGGAGTATGACGCTCGGACCTATGCCTCCTATTTAAACCCTGTAACCATGAAGACGCAGTACGTCGGCTACGGCTCGCCGACCTTCGCCAATTACGGTTGCTACGTCGAAACCACGCCCGCTCCTGGCACAACCGCGGGCGTCACAACCAGCGCCGGATTCGACCCTGGCGCGCTCGCCAATTGCGCCGCCCACACACGAGCGGTGATTGAGGGTACGGTCGGATTCTGGTACCGCTTCTACAACGGGCCCAAGGGTAGGTTCCAGTTCGGTGCGCAGTATTCCTATGTAACGCTTCAGACGTGGTCGGGCGCCACAGCCGCCCCCACCGGGGGTACAGCCACGAATGGAGCGCTCTCGCCGCAAGGGCTGGACGGCATGGTGTTCACCTCGTTCCGCTACTACTTGCCGTAACGCTAGTGGTCCCGCGTCATGGTTTGACGCGGGACCACCAGGTCTCAACACGCAAGGTTTTTAGACAAGGGTTAATGGCCACTCAGCTTTCTGAGGGGCACTTTCCTGAGAGGTGTCCTCCCCTCAGAATCACTGCCGGCCCGGTTTGGGCCACTCTCCTTTTCCGGGCCGGCGGTGTTGAATTATCTTACGACGAGATTTCACATCAGGAAGTGCGTTGGCGGTGGGTCAGTTTGAATCCACAGATCTATTCGGAATCGCGGTCAGTCGTATGGAGTTGGAACCAAGAGGCTCCTCCGAATGGACTGTGGCTGGCAAAATCCGGAACAGGCGGCAGGTAACCACTCTGAACGTTTGAAGTCTCTTGCATCCAACGCGGGTTGTATTGGACGCGTTGCCGGAGATCAGACCAGCGGCATGCGAGATGTCCGGTCTCCGTTTGCCATGACGAGCTCATTCAGCTGACCTCTGACGCCGTTCTGCCCAGGCCTGATTATACCGTCGTTGGCTCGTGGCTATGCTGCTCGTGGTTATGCTGACTCAGGGCCAACTGGTCGCAGTACTTCAGCGGATCTGCTTGATCGCCGCTTTGACTTTCTCCGCCACGTTCTGGGGGAGCGGCGCATAGCTGAGCTGGTTCGTCATCTTCTGGCCGTCGGTGACCATCCAGTTCAGGAAATCAACAATGATCTGACCCTTTTTCGGGTCCTTGGCTTGCTCCGGAACCAAAAGCCAGGTAAAGCTCGAAATCGGATACGCCGTCTTGCCCGGTGCATCCGTTATAGACACGCGAAAATCGGCGGGCATTTTTGGCGCCGAGGCCGCCGCTTCCGTCACACCGTCGAGTGAAGCTTTCACAAAATTGCCCGCGGCGTTCTTGACCGAGCCGTAGGTAATTTTGTTCTCCACTGCATAAATCAACTCGACGTAGCCGATTGATCCTTGCAACTGCCGGATCTGTCCGGCAACGCCTTCGTTGCCCTTTCCGCCTAAGCCGACCGGCCATTTTACCGATGTCCCCTTCCCAACTGCCGCTTCCCACTCCTTGCTAACCTTGGAGAGATAGTCGGTGAAGATAAAAGTGGTCCCACTTCCGTCCGAGCGGTGAATCACGATAACCGACTGGTCGGGAAACTTGAGGCCGGGATTGGCCTGAGTAATGGCAGGATCGTTCCACTTCTGGATTTTGCCCAGAAACATGCCAGCCAGAGCTTCGGGAGTGAACTTGATTTCGCCGCTAATTCCCGGGACATTATAGGCGGGCACGACCGCACCGAGCACGGTGGGGATGTGCACGATTTTCGTCTTCGCCTCTTTTAGCTGCTCGTCGGTCATCGGACCGTCACTAGCGCCGAAATCAACCGTGCCGTTCAGCACCTGGCGGATGCCGCCGCCGCTGCCAATCGATTGGTAATTGATCTGCACACCCGGGTGAAGCTTGTTGTATTCGCTGAACCACTTGGAATACATCGGATAGGGAAATGTGGCCCCGGCTCCGTTCAGTTGAGTTTGCCCCAAAACCGGCAGCGCCAGTGCAAGACCTGCCAAAAGCAGCCATAGACGACATATCAGACGGATCACTAGACGAGTCCTCCTCGTGCTTAATAGAAAGTATGCAAGTCTTCTTTTATGGGCCAAATGTTAAGGGAAGGTTACAGCAGGGTGAATTTCTGATAAACCCGCTGTTTTCCCAAGTACTTAGCGGCTGACGCTTTTGTCGAGCCAGTTCCCGTCCAAAGAGGGTGTTGTCGGGAAAATCCTTCTGCAGCGCCAGCAGGAGCTCGCGAGCCAGCAGAGATTCGTATCTTCTGGCAAACTGCTTGTTAGTGGGGACGACATTCTGTGAGCACTGACGTTGCGAGTAGTCTCCGTTATGCTCCCGGCTGGCCCGGAATCGAACCACGCTGGACGTCGAGCGCCAAGACGGGAGTGGGCACCGCGCTGAACCTCCACAGCCGGGTATGGTTCACGCTCAGTCATGGCATTCTCAATGAGATTTACTTTCCTCGGGTTGACCAGGCCTGCACCCGCGACTTCGGGCTGATTGTAACCGACGGCCGGCAGTTCTTCTCCGAAGAGAAACGCCATTGTACCTTCGAGAACGTTCCGATTGAATCGGGAGTACCTGTCTACGAACTCACCAATACGCACGTGGAGGGCCGGTACCGGATCGAAAAAGAAGTGCTGACCGATCCGTGGCGAAATGTGGTATTGCAGAAGGTTCGCTTCATACCGCTCCAAGGCAAGCTCGGCGACTATCGCTTGTACGCACTGTTGGCGTCGCACCTGGCGAATTTCGGATATGGCAACACCGGCTGGGTGGGCGATTACAAAGGCAAGCCAATGCTTTTTGCCCAGCGCGATTCCTGCGCGCTCGCCTTGGCGTGTTCCGCGCCGTGGCTAAAACGTTCGGTTGGATTCGCCGGCACGTCGGATGGCTGGCAAGACTTGTCGCGAAATTTCCAGATGCGGTGGGAGTACGACCGCGCGGAGAACGGAAACGTTGCGCTGACCGGTGAGATCGATCTGGCCGCCTGCCACGGCGAATTCATTCTCGCTCTTGGCTTTGGCGGAATCTGGGCAGAAGCCGGCCAGCAAGTCGTCTCTTCCCTGCTCACTTCTTATGAAACCACCCGCAAGGACTACGTTTCTCACTGGCAGCACTGGCAAAAGAATCTGAAGAAGCTTGACGAGAAACCACGGGAAAAGGACCTGTATCGCTCGAGCGTGGCGGTTCTGCGCGCACACGAATCCAAGGATTTCATGGGCGGAATCATAGCCAGCCTTTCCATCCCGTGGGGCTTCAACAAGGGCGACGAGGATCTCGGCGGGTATCACCTGATCTGGCCGCGCGACCTAGTCGAGAGTGCCGGCGGATTGCTGGCTGCGGGCGCCGGCGAAGATGCTCTCCGCGTCTTGCATTATCTCGAAGCGACCCAGGAATCCGATGGACACTGGGCGCAGAACATGTGGTTGGATGGGCGTCCCTACTGGAGCGGATTGCAGATGGATGAAACCGCTTTTCCCATCTTGCTGGTTGACTTGCTGCGCCGCGAGTCCCCTCGCTGTTTCAAGGGCAACGACCGCTGGTGGCCGATGGTGCAGAAAGCGGCCGCATTCATTGCGTCTAACGGCCCGGTCACCCAAGAGGACCGCTGGGAAGAAGACGGCGGTTATTCGCCTTTCACCATGGCCGCGGAAATCGCTGCCTTGCTGATTGCCGCCGATCTCGCGGAGTCGATGGGCCAGCCGCAGCCGGCGGAATTTCTGCGCGACATGGCTGACACGTGGAACTACAACATGGAGCGCAGGACTTACGCCGTCGACAGCGATCTTGCCCGCCTCGTCGGAGTCGAGGGCCACTACGTCCGCATCGCGCCGCCGCCCACCGGGGACGGAGCCGCTTCTCCTCTGCAGGGATTCGTTCCCATCAAGAACCGAGCCGGGGTCAGTTCGAGCGCGTTGGCGGTAGAGCTTGTCAGCCCCGATGCCCTGGCGCTGGTGCGCTTCGGCTTGCGCGCGCCGGACGACCCCCGCATTCTGAACACGCTCAAGGTCATCGACCATCTACTGCGCGTAAACCTTCCCCAAGGCCCGGCCTGGTACCGCTACAACCATGACGGCTACGGGGAGCACGAAGACGGATCTCCGTTCGACGGCACTGGGATTGGCCGCCCATGGCCGCTGCTGGCGGGGGAACGAGCCCACTACGAACTGGCCGCCGGTCACGCCGCGAATGCCGAAGCCTTGTTGAGTGTGATGGAGAATGCAACCGGATCGTCCCGCCTGATCCCGGAACAGGTTTGGGATAAACCCGACATTCCGGAACGCGAACTGTTTACGGGAAAAGGTTCTGGCTCGGCGTGTCCGCTGGTGTGGGCGCATTCCGAATACATCAAGCTGCGGCGCTCGCTGCTCGACGGAAAGATCTTCGACCAGCCTCCACAAACGCGAGAGCGTTATCTGGAAAAGAAAGTCTCTGCTACGTATTTCAACTGGCGCTTCAACAACAAGCCGCGCACAATGCCCTTGGGAAAAAAGCTGCGCATTCTGTCGATGGACCCAGCCATGGTGCACTGGAGCTTTGATAACTGGCAGACTGTGCACGACAGCGATACCGAAGAAAGTGGATGGAATCTGCAGCACCTCGATCTGGCGACAGAAACTCTGACGACCGGCCGCCGGATCACTTTCACGTTCTTCTGGAAAAACGCCCAACGATGGGAAGGACGAGAATACCAGGTGACGGTCGAATAGTTAGACGATCTCGATAGTCAGGCCTTGGGCATCACGAGTTTTGGACGGCGCCAAATGTTGACTCGATTTGGACTTCATGTTTAAAGGGTCAACCGTTTGAAGAGTCGATAGACAAGCGCGGCAAGAATTCTGAAAGAAGTCTTTCGGCAGGCTTCTACAGCACCACACTGCTAAACTTTCCGTACTCACGAATCCACTTCGAGGCAGCATGCGCACTTTTGGACTATTTGTTATGGTCGTACTAATGAGCACACTGACGAGCGTCCCGACCGTATCCCAGACCTTGCCTGCTCCCCAGGCCATCACCGATCCCAAACAAATTACCTCCAAGGCCGACGCGCGCGTGGAGAAGAATCTTTCCATCGAGAAGCTTTACATGACGCGCCAGGTGGGCGGTTCCACCTGGTCGCCCGATGGGAAAACGGTTGCTTTCATCAGCAACCTCAGCGGCCGCGATAATCTTTGGCTGGTGCCTTCCGAAGGCGGATGGCCGATGCAACTTACGGTGAGCGATGAGCGCCAGACGAGCCCAACCTGGTCGCCCGACGGAAAATGGATCGCCTACATGTCCGATTATGACGGCGACGAGCAGTGGGACATTTTCCTGGTGTCGCCCAAGACTGGACAGGTCTTGAACCTGACTAACACGCGCGAGATCGCGGAGGAGAGTCCGGCCTGGTCGCCCGATGGCCGATATCTTGCCTACATTGTCAAGCCCAGGACGTCATCTGTGTTCGAGATCGATGTTTACGATACGGTGCTGCGCGACATGAAACACGTGACCAGCGGGACCGCCAAAGATCGCATGAACGTCGCGCCCATCTGGTCGGCGGATGGGAGGTCTATCGTCTACACGCAGGAGCAGTCGAAAGGGACCGACTCGAATGTGTTTCTGGTGGAAGTTGAGAGAGTGCAGAGCACGCTGCTGACGCCGCATGAGGGGGAGCGGACTTACTCGGCCAACGACGTTTCTCCTGATGGCAAGAGCGTTCTGATCACATCGAATGCCGGTAATGGCTATGATAACGTCGGCTTGCTCGACATCGCGAGCAAGAAGATCCGCTGGCTGACAGACGAGAAGTGGGAGATTGCTGGTGAGAGTTTTTCCCCGGATGGCAAGTTTCTTACTTACAACGCGAATGTCGATGGTAACACTGACATTTACCTTCATGACGTCACATCCGGAAAGGCGCGCGTCTTGACGCTGCCGAAAGGAGTCAACTATGCGGCGGGCAGGCCATCGCCTTTCACTCGCGACAATTCTCGGCTGCTTTATCACCATACCGGCCCGACCGCTCCGGACGACTTATGGGTCTACAACTTAACTGATAGTAAGTCGCATCAACTTACGCATTCTCTTGTAGGTGGGGTTCGCTCTGAAGATATGGTTGAGCCATATCTTGTGCACTATCCCAGTAAAGATGCCAAGTGGACGATCTCGGCGTTTGTGTACGTGCCTTATAACTTGCCGCGCAATGGCCAGCATCCGGCGATCGTTTTTGTTCACGGCGGTCCGACGGCGCAGACCATGAATACTTTTAACCGCTTCGTCCAGTACATGGCGAACCAGGGTTACTTTGTGATTGCGCCTAACTATCGCGGATCGACTGGCTACGGAAAAGAATTTCAGAATGCGAATCTTTTCGATATGGGCGGCGGGGATTTGCAGGATGTGCTTGCGGCTGCCGACTGGATCAAACAGACAGGCTATGTTGATCCGAAGAAAGTTATTCTGATGGGCGGCAGCTATGGCGGCTACTTGACGATGATGGGCGTCACCAAGGCTCCAGAGCTGTGGGCGGCGGGCGTGCCGATTGTGCCTTTTGTGAACTGGTTCACCGAGATTCAGAATGAAGATCCGGTGTTGCAACAATCGGACCTGGCTACCATGGGCGATCTCGTCAAGAATAAGGCGCTGTATGAGGACCGTTCGCCTATCAACTTCGTCGACCGGATCAAGGCGCCGCTTTATCTGTTGGCGGGCGGCAACGATCCTCGCTGCCCTAAGGAAGAAGCGCAGCAGGTGGTGGATGCGGTCAAGAAGCGCGGCGGCGTGGTCGAATACAAGGTCTACGAGAACGAAGGGCATGGCTTTGCGAAAGTCGAGAACCAGATTGATGCTTACAAGCGCGTGGCTGACTTTCTGAAGGCGCACGTTCCGCCAGCGGATTGCAGCTGCTCGCTGAATGAGTAAAGTAGTTCTCAGTTCTCAGTTCCCGGTTCTCAGTGAGGACGGGAGCGATGCCGGTCTAGGCGACAGCGTGTCGGGCCACCCGGCTTCCGCGGGTCGAACCCGGGGGTTGCTCCCCGCCATCGCAGAAATTCACGACCAAGAACCGTGACCTATGTTACTTGTGGTTGTTTCCTTCAGAACGTAACCTTCAGGACGTAATCTGCAACGAAAGAAAAAGGAGCACACTCTTGGGTACATCGGCGACTCCTGCTGTTGCCAATTCTGTTGCGGCCGCGAAGGCGGCGATCCCTACGCCGGGCTTGCTGTTGACGATGCTTCGGGTCTCGAACCGCGTGAGCGACCTCATTATTTCGCCGGGAACCTTGCCGCACGTCGAGGTGAGCGGCCAGTTGGTCCCGGTAAAAATTCCAGGGTTAGAGTCGCTAACCCCCGATGACACTCGTCGTATAGCTCAGGAACTCATTGGCAGCAACAAACAAGCGACGGCGACGCTGCAAGGGCAGGGATCGTGTGACATTTCATACAGCCTCGCTGGCCACGCTCGCTTTCGCGTGAATATTTTCGTGCAGCGAGGGAGTTACGCCATCGTGATGCGAGTTATCCCCAAGAGCATTCCTACGTTCGCCGATCTCAAACTGCCTCCGCAACTGGCCGAGATTACCAGTCTTAGAAACGGCGTGGTGCTGGTTACCGGGCCCACCGGCTCGGGGAAGTCCTCTACCCTGGCGGCGATTCTCGACAAGATCAATGAAACTCAGGCGTATCACATTGTCACCATCGAAGATCCGGTGGAATTTCTGCATCGCCACAAGCGGTCGATCATTCACCAGAGAGAACTGCACAGTGATACTCCCAGTTTCGCGCTGGCCCTGCGGGCAGCCCTGCGGCAGGCTCCGAAGGTGATTCTGGTGGGCGAGATGCGGGATAAGGAGACGATTGAGATCGCCTTGGAAGCGGCCGAGACCGGTCACCTCGTGCTTTCAACGCTGCATACGATCGATGCCTCAAAGACGGTAGAGCGCATTGTTGGAGTCTTTCCGCTGGCGGATCAGCACACGATTCGTAACCGCCTTGCCAAAAGTTTCCGCTTTATCGTTTCACAGCGCCTCATACCCCGGAAGGACGGAGCCGGCCGTATCGCTGGGATAGAAATCGTCAAATCGACGCTCCGGACACGGGAATACCTGGAGCGGGGCGAGCAGGAAGGTAAGACTC
>Ga0181523_10003139_pt1 | contig 15268 bp, 7 predicted proteins | sample PEATcosm2014_Bin_43_FD_119752 | JGI IMG/M metagenome (GOLD analysis project Ga0181523, IMG submission 119752) | Peatland microbial communities from MTU Mesocosm Facility, Houghton, MI, USA - PEATcosm2014_Bin05_30_metaG | ecosystem: Environmental > Terrestrial > Soil > Wetlands > Peat | place...
CTTCCGATACCTGATGGCAGTCGTAGCCATAAAAGCGATTGTCGAAAATATGCTGAAACAGGCAGGCGCGCTGCCCGCGCAGGATCGGGTTTCCGGCGACCGGCTTGAAATTGCCATCCGGGACGTTGGCAGCAAAAACCTTCACTTCCCATTCCCCTTCGGGATTTTTTGAGTAGCGGTGCGGGAAAATTTCCGTGGCCATGTAATAGATTCCATCTGGCGCCTCCTTCGTCTTCAAAAACAGAAGATCTGGTGCGGCCACGGTTTCCGCCGTGCGCAGCAGGACCTTTTCCGGGGCCTTATCGAGTTCCATCACCGAAACCGCATTTCGGCTTACGATTTCGAACTGGTTCTGGTCATTTCCGCGGTAATACGTCAGATAAAACCGCCCCGAGCGCGGATCACGAAAAAGATTGGGATTCTGATTCCGCTGATTTGGGACACCAGCCACCAGGATCTTCAATTCCGTCAACTGGATGCCGTCCGTGGATGATGCCAACACGATATGGCTGCTCGGCGTGTCGTACTCCCGCGTGATGGCGAAGTACAACAAATCTTTCTTTTGCGGGTCCGCGTTCGCCAGTACCGAAGGCCAGCGCGCATTCAACCACAACGGGTTCTTAGCGTACTTCGTCCAGTGCACCAGATCGTTGCTCCGTGCTAGCCCGATCCCTCGCCCTTCATTCAGTCCATACCAGCCCCAATAGCGGAATCCATCGCGGTTGAGTTCTAGGACGCTCATCGTGTGCGGGTATTCATCGCCCTCCCAAGGTTGTTCCTCGATCAACACGTGCTTCGGCGTGCTCAGCTTCAAATACGGCCCCGCCGCAAGTGTTTTCTGTTCCGCGGTCGTCTGCGCCCAGAGCGTTACAGGAATGACTAGTGTTGCCGCCAGGAACAGATTCCGGACGGTTTTTGGCGTGAACATCATATCCTCCTCAGAGCTTCCAGGAACTCAGGCCGATGCTTGTTTCTTGATATTGATTGTGGCGTTCGTGATGAGAGGCTTGGCCCAGAAACCCACACTCAGAACGCAGCCAAACGTTATGTAGAGAAACGACATCCCTGTTCGCAGTCCGAAGATGTCTCCCAGACGGCCGATGATCACCGGGACAATCGCCCCGCCCATGATTCCCGTGCACAAAATCCCCGAAAACGAGCCGTGATATTCAGACACAGAGTTCAGTGCCAGTGACGAAATGACCGGCCACATGATCGAAGCAAAGAAGCCCATGAGCGGAAAGGCCACCAGGGAAACCTTTGCCGGCCCAAACAGTGCCGCCGTCAAGCAGATCAGCGCGGCAATGCTGAAGCCAATCAGCACGCGCCTGCTATCGAACAATTTCAAGAGAAGCAGCCCGAGCAGACAGCCCAGGGTCAGCAGACCCCAGAAGGAGGAGACCGCAGCAGCGCCGGTCGTGTGCGGGTCGGCGTGGTGATAGTTCACCAGGAATTGCGAAATCCAATTCGCCGTTCCCTGTTCGGAGCCAACGTAAGCGAACACGCATCCGAAGAACAGCCAGACCATCGGTTTGCGTAGGAGGTCTCGATACATGTGCAAGGCACCGGCTTGTTCGTCTTCCCTTCGATCGACTCGCGGGATGCGAGTGAACGCAATCACGCCGACCATAAGAACGCAGGCCAGTGTGAATATCCAGTAGATGGAGACCCAGGGTAGATGCGTAGGTGTCGCGCTGCTCAATGTACGCAGCAACGCATTCTCTTTGCCCGGCGCCTCGCCTTGATGTTCCACCAGGTAGGAATAAACCCTGGGACTGAGAAAGGATGCTGAGCCAAACACTAATTGGGCGAATGCTGAGTTGAACGCAAAATGCTCTTCGCCGCCCGCGACGCGCATCAGCGGATTAATGGCTACCTGCAGCGATGCCATGCCCGCCCCGATTACAAAAGAACAAGTGATGGTGACCAGAAAAGTGGGATGCAGCGAAATCGCCAGGGATCCCAGCAGGCCGGCAGCGAACGAAAACAACATAACCGGTTTTTCCGAGTAGCGATCCACGAGAAATCCAGCGGGAATGGACATGACTCCGTAAGCGCTGAAAAAGAAAAATGGCAGCAGCGCCACGACGGTAAGGCTCACCCCAAAGCTCGTGATGATGTCCGGAATGATCGCGCCCGGGATATTCGTGAGGAAGGACATCACGAAGAAAATCAGGAACACGAGCGCCACAAGATAGTAATTCCTTGGCATCGGGCCTGTCATGGTTCCTCTATTCTTTCGTCGTTACTTTTGTCGCCAGAGCAAAGCGCCCGGGTTTGACGCCCGCTCGCAGCGCCAACGCCAACGTGATCATCTGCACCGGGAGTATTTCAAGAATGGGTCCAATGCAGTTTGGCGCGGCCGGGAGCACGCACGGTGCGAAAGTGCCGTCCTCTCCCACCCATTCGGCTTGGCCATGCTGTTCGCGAATGTCGCGCAGCAGCCCGGCATTCAGATTTCGGCTCCTCCCACTTCCCGAAAAAACCAGCACGAAGAGTTCGTCTCCGAGCATTTCAAACGGCCCATGCCGGAAAGCCGCGCTGCTCATTCCCTCCGCGGGAAAATGAGTGGATTCCTTGATGATTAACGCGCCGGTCCCCACTGCCGCCAACGATGCCCCTCTTCCCACGAGGATCAAATTGCGGACGTCGCGGAGAACACCAGCAAAACTTCCCACATGCTGCTTCCACGTGCTCAGGTACTCGCGCACCGCCGGCCCCGCACTCTGTAGCTCGTTCCGGCTCTTTTCCAATTCGCGCCCGCACATTACGTCGCCCAGCCACTGCAACGCCGCCAGCGCCGTCACATACGTCTTGCAGGAAACGGAAAACTCCTTCCCAGCTCGCGTCAGTACCACTGCTTCGGCGCGCCTCGCCAGCGGACTGTCCTCTGTGTTCGTGATTGCGATTAAAGGCGACTTTCCCTGATTCATGTCCAGCAGCCGTATGACTTCCGCGCTCTGCCCCGACTGGGACACGGCCACGAGCAGCGTTTCTGGCGAAAGTAGGTTCTCCTGATGATGTATCAGCTCCGACGTTTCCACAGCCATCGCCAGGATTCCGCATTGGATGAGCTCCAATTGAAGTGGATGTAGCGCGTGGAACGAGGAACCCATCCCCGTCAAAATAACTAAACGAAACTCTCCTTTCTGTGTGCGTTCGATCAAACGCTGCAGTCCAGTAGGCACTTCCAACTTGGCGACAGTCTCTTCCAGCGCTCGCGGTTGATCCAGAATATCGCGACTGTATTCGCCATCTACCGCTGTGATATCAGATACCACGGCCATCTCCCTTGATGCCGAACCGGTGATGCCACACTCGCGCCGCCCCGATCAGGTTGGCGTCTTCTCCCAGCGAAGCCAGCGCCAATTCCGTCTTCTCGTAAGGAACAAATGCGCAACTCGACGCAATGATCTCCCGCATCCTTCCTAAAAACAGATCCGCGCTCTTCATCACGCTCCCGCCCAGCACGATGACGTCGGGGATAAACGTCGTAACCAGATTGGCCATGCCGTAGCCGAGGTAGCGGGCTTCGTTCTCAACTGCGCGCATCGCCCACGCATCCTTCTCTCGAGCCAATTCGCAAATTCGTTTTGCCGTCAGGCCGGATAGATTCGGGTAGTCCGCGGGCGCATTTTGCTGCATCCATGCGACCATCGCCGGCCCCGCCGCCAACGATTCCCAGCAGCCATTAAAGCCGCACCAGCACTTCGGCCCCGACGGATCGATTATCACGTGGCCAATTTCGGGGTGGCTTTGCGCCACACCGCGGTAGATCTTTCCGTCGAGAATCAATCCCACGCCGATGCCGGTTCCAATCGTTACGTAGATCAAGCGCGGTCTGTTCTCCCCCGCGCCCCAACTGGCCTCGCCCAATGCTGCGGCATCCGCGTCATTTTCGATGGCCACGGATACTTGGAAGATGCGTTCCAGGTCCTTCACCGGATTTTTGCCCTTCCACGTCGGGAAAAAATTGACCTCGCCGATTTCTCCCGTAAATGGATCAATCGGTCCCGTCGACCCGATGCCGATTCCTGTAATCTCCGCATTTGCGCCGGCCGCTGCGTCCCGTAACATTTGTGCCGTCCGCTCCAGCGCTTTGCCGTACCCCAAATCCGCGGATGTCGGTGATTCGAACCGGGAGCGTACGCGCCCGTTGTTGTCGACCATGCCCACTGCGATTTTTGTTCCGCCGATATCAACGCCGGCAATCATCGCTTCCACTCCACGATCGCTGCGTCAAACGGCGCAATCTCCAATTGCCAACTGGATCCATCCATAGCAATTGGTTTCGGCCCGTCCACCGCAATCCGGGACACGGCACGTACAGGCGATGCCGCATGGACCGTTACTTTCTGCGTTTCAAAACTGTGATTCACCGCGACCACATACCCGCGTGTTGTTCCTACGAGCACGGACAATTCAACGGACGGGTTGTCCACACGGAACGCCGGTTTCACCTCCACCCATTCTCGGAGAGCGGCATACAAACGGTATGTGTCTTCCTGCTTCTCAAACACTGCCGGCGCTTCCGCTAGATAATGTTCCAGCGGATAAGCGCTCAACAAAGTTTTGCCCGAACCAATTTGATTCGTAACCAGCGCCGGATGGCCGTCTTGATCCACGGCGATCACTTTTCCGCTGCTCACTTCCAGCAGCGTTCCCCAGGATTGAATCGAAGCCGAGGGCACCGCGTAGTGCAGGGTGTCTCCCGGCTTGAAATCCCCGAACGGTTCTGTAAATTTCAGGGTCACTTCCGAACTGACAATCCGGTCCACCATGCGTGCTCCAAACAGCGAGTCCATCTCCGGCGCCGCGGAATCCGCCGAAAGCGAGGCATACAAAAATCCGCCGCTCTCGACATACTTGCGCGCCTTCGCATAGAAATCGCTGTGTACGTGCGTCAGAAATGGATCACCCGTACCAGTCACGGGATAGGGAAGAAAAATCATCGCGTGCTTGTTCCAATCGGAATACTCGCGCGGGAAGTCCGCTTTCAGACCTGCGCGGCGCCCCAGCACAAACGAGGTCAGCGCCGATCCCATCAGCAAGTGATTCCCGGTGCTGATGTCCGCTTGTGGCCTCCCCGGTATCGCATCGCCATCTGAAATGGAAGCGTAGGGAGTAACCTCCGGTCCGGTCAGCCCGAAACGCGAGAAATCGCCGTGGATTTTTGCCCACTCGTCCGGAATGATCACTCCGATGTCAGCAGCCGCGGGCGAAAGTCCCGTCAAGTCAAGTTGCCCCACTATTTGCGCAATCTTCTTGAACTCCCGGGCCAGCGGCTTGTCCTGCCGGTCCCAAGTGGTCATTCCCCATCCCGTTTCCTGCGGCGTCCGCAAATATGGCGCCTTATGAAACTGCTCGGGCGAAGCGTCCGTGTAACACCACAGATCCACTCCGATGCTTCCCGCGCCGATCCCGGAATAGATCTGTGCCCGGTCGTACGTCGCCACGCGCTCCGGCGAAAACTGCGCAGTCGATGCCCCCATTTCATGAATCATCACCGGATGCCCGGCGCCCTGCGAAAGCGTAATTTCGAACGCCGCTCCATACGTTCCGCGTACGGATACCAGGGGATCCGGGAATAAATCCGTCACATACAGCGTGAACGGATGCACGCTGAAAAAATCCACGGAGCCCGCAATCATGTCGGCGCGGAATGGCCCGTGCGTTACCTCCTGGCCGCTTGTTCCCACAACGATCGGGTGCAGCTTGTCGTATTTCCGGATTCCATCGGCGATGAGTTTCGTCCAATTGATCGCCATCGCATCGGTTGTCTGGCCGTCCACGATCCAGAACGGAGGTTCATCCGTCAGGTCCCAGCCGATGATGCCAGTCTCCTGCGCGTACCTACGGCCAAACTCCGTCGCCAAATTCGTTTCCAGCCTTAGCATCTCCGGGTCCGCGTGCGGGTGACGCCCATGCCGCCAGGGCACATCCCAGTAGGCTTCTCCCACCTCGCCGCCGATGAACAAACTGGGGTGCAAGTAAATCTGATATTTGTGCGCGAGGGAAACCAGGTAGTCCAACTGCTGGAATGCGATCGGGTTGTAATCCCCCGGGCGCGGCTCAAACCACGGCCACACCATGTCAAAGCGCACGATCGTGTATCCAAGTTCGTGCATCTTGGCGAAGTCCGCCTCAATGTCCTTGGGATCCCACTGCACCGGCCATTGCATCGCGGCCTTCGCCGGCACCCAGTGCGCCCCCACGGGAATAAAGCGCTTGCCGTCATGCGTGAAATACGTTCCGTCAAGATGCACCGCGGCGAGCTTGTGAGTCTCCTGCGGTTTGGTATCTTGAGCGATTGCAACCGAGCCAGCGAAGAGCAATACCCACGCAAGCAAAATCTTTCCCAGCCAACCATTACTGTGATGATTCATAGGACCTCGTGGAGCGAATACTTACAGTGGATTCTCTCAGAACCGGAAGAGCGCAGCGACCTGCAATTGTCTCGATGAATGCACCGTGCTGCTGATGGACCCGGACAGCCCTGGAATATCAACGGTGTTATTCGGCGGAGCGAACTGTGGAGTATTGAATAGATTGAAAGCCTCGCCGCGAAGTTCCAGGCTCAAGGCTTCTCTCAACTTGAATTCCTTAAATGCGGAAAAGTCCACGTTGTACTGCGCCGGGCCGCGAAGACTTCCGGGGCCGGCGTTTCCATAGAGGCGCGCGAATGTCTGGCCTGGAGCAAGCGCGGGGTAATTGAACGTTGTGGGACTGACCTGGCCGTACGCCACGGGGTTGTACCAGCATTGCAATGTCTGTGAATTCGTGGGGCATCCCGCCTCGGTTGCGTTGGTGAATGCGTACGGATTCGCATAAACATTGGGGCGTGCGCCCCCGGAGCCGGTATTGGTGTCGTCATAGGACAACAGAGGCGTGACCGCTTGGCCGGAATACATGGTGATGATGCCGTTCAGTTGCCAGCCACCCGCGACCCAACGAACAGGTCCATCAGAATTCAAATACCGTTTGCCAGGGCCAAAGGGCAATTCGTAGGTCCACGCGGCGGTGAACTGGTGCCGAAAATCCGGGCTCACGTCGCCCCGCTCTGCGCGCATGTCGTAAGTGTTCTGCGGCTCAGGGCCAACGACTTCATCTTCGTCTGCAACGCCGATGCTGTGCTGGAAAGTGTAACCGGCCAGCATCGTCCATCCCGCGGAAAACCTCTTCTCAAATCGCACCTGCAGGCTGTGCGAAATCATGCTGGCGTCATTTGCAGACGTGCGAATCGCGGCAATTTGCGGGACCGTATTGTAGAAAGGTCTGCCGTAGTTTGAACCGAGGCCGTCCGCGCAGTACGGATCCGTCGGTGTCGGACACACCTCGAAATTGGAATCCAGCGGCTGCAGCGCCTGATTCAAATTGCGCAAATAGGTCAGGTGGACGCCATGCACTCCCACGTAGGCCACTTGCAGAATCGTGTCCTTGGCCAGTTGCCGCTCCACGTTCAGGTTCCACTCCTGTATGGATGGCGTGGGATTGTGGAAGAGGATGGCGCTCGCCCGGCCGCTCGGATCGCTCAAGCTGGAAGGTGGCAGGCCGCCGGAAGGATCGGAAGGCGTGGCGAAACCCGTCGAGAGCTGCAGGTTCGGAATCGAATTGGCATTGAACTGGATCGTTTGATTGCCAAACAACCCGGTGGGATTGTAGGCGAGTTCCGCGTCATTCTGATCCGCCTGCAGACTGTAGAAAATCCCATAACCGCCGCGCACGACGGTTTTTGAATCGTTGAATGGCGTGTACGCAAACCCGATGCGCGGCGCAAAGTTCTTATAGTTTGTTTGCACATCAGCGGTGTCGCTCGCTCCGGCCAAGCTGGGAGCGACGAACTCGCCCGTGGCAAAATCGAAATTCGCAATGCGGTTGTGCTCCTCGACCATCGGCGTATAAATGTCATACCGCAAGCCCAGATTCAGCGTCAGCTTTGGCGAAACTCGAAAATCGTCCATGAAGTACGTGCTGATCTCCCACCAGCTCATCCCAAATGAACCCGCAAGCCCGTCGCGGAACGAATAGATGGGATTGCCAAGCAGAAAGCTCGCCAGCGAACTGCCGGGATCATCCGTCGTGTCGTTGATGTTTTCCGTGAATTGCTGATCGAATGTGAAATCTCCTCTTGGGTTCTGCGTTTGAAAGAAACCATGCTGCCGCCGGATAACATCTCCGCCAACCTTGAACGAATGCCGTCCATGGGTCCACGTGAAGGAATCCTTCAATTGATAGTTGTTCTCGTTGAGAATTTCGGGAAACCAATCCTGGTTCCCCAGCGCGCTGTATCCGGAGATCATGATATTCGGCATTCCGCCTGTGTTGGGATTGCTTGCAATATTGATTCCAGGGATTCCCAACTCCGTGGCCAGGTCCTCGTTGGCAAAGAAGGGAACTGCATTCACCGTATAACGCGTATAGCCAATCTTGAAGTCATTGATCTTTGTGGACGAAAAGGAATGCACATCGTTGATCCCCGCCACATACGCTTTGTTGTGAATGTTCCCGGAAAAGGATCCTCCACCAGCCTTGCCGGGGAATGGATCCGGCTGAGTGGAAACCACGTTCCCAAAGCTGAACGTGGCGGAAATGCTCTCGGAGCGCCACTGGTGATCCACGCGCGTATCGACCGAGTCCTGATTGTTGCTGGCTACCGGGTTGTACAGAAAATTGTTGGCATTGCCCGCGCCCGGGATGTTCGGCTGCGGGAAAAGATTCATCACATTTAACGCCGCTGGGTCCAGGCAGCTCCCGCCAGTCGCGCTACGGCGCGTGGTACCCACACATGGTGGGATGATGTTCCCCGGGAAGGCCACTCGCTGGTTCGTGACGGGGTCCGTCGTCAGCGGATCGTAAATCTGTCCGCCAATGATATTGCCCTGCGTGTCTTGAACGAGGAGGTCGGAGAAGTCACCCGTTCGTTCGGCGCCCGTCGGCACCGTGGAAATAAACGTCTGCGATTCGCGCACTCGCGTCCCCTGATAGTCGGCGAAGAAGAAGGTCTTGTTCTTGAAGATCGGGCCGCCAAGCGTGCCGCCAAATTGATTCTGCTTGAATGGCGCTATGGGTGAATTCGGATCATCGAAGAAATTCTTGGCATCCATGTAGGAATTGCGCAGAAACTCGAAAGCGCTGCCGTGGAAATTGTTTGTCCCGGACTTGATCACCACGTTTACAACCGCTCCGCCTTTGCCGATATCCGCTCCGAAGTTGCTTGTCTGCACCTTGAACTCATCAATGGCTTCCACAGGTGGTTGCAAAACCTCGAAACCAATCTGCTGCTCGTTGTTGTCGAAGCCGTTCAGCAGGAAATTGTTGTTCGTCGCCATCAGCCCATTCACGTGAATCGAGCCGTTGCCTCGCTCGTTCTCCGGGATTCCACCCTGCTGTACCGCGCCGATCTCGCCTTGATTCACGCCCGGGCTCAGATAGGCAAGTTGCACGAAATCGCGTCCGTTCAATGGAAGATCGTGGACCTGCGTCTCTTCAATCACTTGCCCCGTGGAAGAGGTCTGCGATTCGATGAGCGGCTCGACAGCCGATACCTCAATGTGTTCGGACACGACGCCTGGCACTAACGTCACGTCGACGCGAACAACTTGATTAATATCCAGCTTGAACGCCGGCTGCACCGCTTTCTTGAACCCTGGCTGTTCCACGCTTACCGTGTAATTCCCGGGCTGCAACTCCGCCACGGCATATTCCCCGCTGCCTCCCGTAGCCACTTTGTGTGTCACACCCGTGTCCACGTTGGTGACGGTAACCTCAGCCCCTTTAATGGCGGCTCCGCTGCTGTCCAGCACTTCGCCGAGCACTTTCCCCGACTCTACCTGAGCCAGAAGGTGTGGTGTCCCCGCAAGAGTCAGCAGCATGACCATTACTGCGGTCGAACGAGAAACGTTCCAAAGGGAACGTGCAGCCTTCAGTAAGCGCATATGTTGTGTCTCCGAGAGCGAACTTCGACCCTAATACGCCGCTTGAACTACATATATGGATATGGTGTCAAGAGAATTTTTCGTGTTTTCCTTCTGATCTGGGACCCTAAGTATGATTTCTTGTATTAACGTGCAAATACGTATGTTATACAGACAATGAAAATCTTCTCTCTTCATTTTGACCGCCGTGCCAATGGTCACCGTAAGATAGACACATAGTATACTATGTAGCTAGGCGCTGCTTTTGTGGAGGCCTCCTGTGACTACCTCTCGCCCCTCTTTCCCCCCTATCCCCGTCGATAAGCTGCAACTCGCCCTCGATAACCGCAGTTTCACTCCCTACTACCAGCAAATCGTCGATCAAATTCGCTCTCTGGTGGAAAAAGACAAACTGAAGCAGGGCCAGACGTTTTGCTCCGAAGGCGAAATCGCTCGCCATCTCGCCATCAGCAAGATGCCCGTTCGCCAGGCCTTCCAGAAGCTTCGCGCGGAAGGCATCCTCGTCATCGCCAAGGGGAAACGTCCCGTCATCGGCTCCGGCCGAGTTCCCTGGAATTTCCAGCAATTACGAGGTTTCAGCGAGGAGATGCGCAGGCGTGGCCTTCATCCCTCCGCAAAACTCCTGCACATGGAGGTTCGTAGCCCGGAATTAGATGTCGCGCAAGCCCTGAAACTGACGCCGGGCGAGCGCGTCTATTGTGCACGACGTTTGCGTTACGTAAATGGCGAACCTGTCGCCGTCGTCACGAGCTTTCTTCCAGCAAGGCTCTTTGCGGGCATCGAGAAACAGGACTGGGAGAAACAGTCGCTCTATTACGTCTTCGAGCATGTTTACAATCGCAAGTTGCAGTGGGCCGAAGAATTGATTGGCGCTGTGAATGCCGCCGAAGCGGAAGCGCGCGAACTCGAGGCACAGGTCGGAAGCCCCTTGCTTATTATCAAGGAAACGACGTACGACGAGCAGAATGTGCCCATCGAATATAGCGTCTCCTTGCTCAGGGGAGACCGTTATACAGCCTCCGTAATCTCCGTGCGCAAACCAGCCGTGCGTTCCTGACGCTAATCACGGATGCCCTAGCGGAAATAGATGAGAACTCCCCGTCATTTCTAGTAACGTAGTGGTCAAATCGGCTCTGCGCCACAATTCACCATTGAAGTTCGGCACAAGCCCTGATGAGGAGCGTCAAACGTGCGCATCCGAAAGGCCGTCATCACTGCAGCGGGAGGCAATCAGCGGGCTCTCCCGCTTCAAACTCTTATCCACGACGGAGTGGAAAAATCCGTTCTGAGCATCCTGATCGAACAGGTCCTCAACGCGAACATCGACGAGATCTGCGTGGTGGTCTGGCCCGGCGATGAATCTCGCTACGCTCAAGCGGCAGGCAACCTCGCTGGCGCCGTGCGGTTCGTCCCCCAGCAGCATCCGCGGGGCTACGGCCACGCCATTTATTGCGCGCGTGAATTTGTAGCCGGTGAGCCCTTCCTCCACATGGTCGGAGATCATCTCTACGTAAGCGCGGCGAAGCCTGGCGTTCAGCGGTTGGTGGAGTTGGCGGAACACGAGTCCTGCTCTGCCTCCGGCGTCCAGCCCACGCATGAACGTCTACTCTCCCACTTCGGCGCCGTCGCGGGGCGCCGCATGTCCGGCCAGCCCGGCGTCTATCGTGTGGGGACCGTCGTCGAAAAGCCCACCCCCACCGAAGCCGAACAGCGCCTCATGGTGCCGGGAGTTCGAGCCGGCTACTACCTCTGCTTCTTCGGAATTCACGTTCTCACTCCCGCCGTGATGGAAATCTTGGGACGCAAGTTGACGGATGAGCCAGACGGTTCCGTTACGCTGTCCTCAGTACTCGTCGAACTCGCCCTCCACGAGCAGTACCTGGCTCTGGAAGACACGGGACGCCGCTACGATCTCGGTGCTCGCTACGGTTTGCTCACCGCGCAATTGGCTCTCGCGCTGAACGGTCGCGACCGCGAAGAGGTGCTGACCCATTTGCTGGAATTACTGGCCGAGCGTGAACTCAAGAATCCGTCCGCCGGAGGCGAGCGGTGAGTCTGTTCACGGATGTCATCACTTCATGCGATACGCAAACTCGCAATCGCCCTCTGGACGCGCTATGCCAGAACGCGACACTCGATGAACTGCTCCAGGAATGCCAGGCCCTCGATCGTTTTCGCCGTACCAGCGACAATCTTTACGAGCGCGTTCGTGCTCTCTTCTTTCTTTATGCCATCCATCGCTTCCACATCTCTTCGCGCAAGTTGCCCGCTTCCCGCGCGTTGATTCCTTTTCCCGGTTACACCAACCTCCTCAAGCGCAGGTTTGAAGAAGCTCTTGATATTTTCCTGGCTGCGCAGTCCACCACGGGGCCCAGTGCCGCCCTCTCCAGCGCCCTCGCCGCCGGCTACCGTTCGCTCGGTTTCCAGACTCTCGCGGACCAGGTACGGCGCAGCGTGCGCTCGGTCCGCGGCAATCAATGGATGTTTCGTGCCGCATATCCGGAAGATGCACAGCTGCGCATCCGTCCCGAGCTTCTGAACCGGGAAACCGCAGATCATCTTTTCCCCATCCTGCGCGAAGCCACGCCGGTCCGCATGGACCTCAGCCACAGCGGCTGGAGCGACATTTTCTTTCTTGGAATGGATTTCCCCGAAGGCGCCCGCGTGCTAAATATTTCCATCGACTTGAGCGCGCGCAACCTCGGCTCTCCAAAGCCTCCCGTTGAAGCATGCTTCCGCATTATCGATCAGCCGGTACTCCGCCTGGTCAGTGTTGACCTTCAGTGCAGTGCGGAACTCGCTTCCATCGCGGAAGTTTTCGATTTCGCCCACGACTATCTCGGCCTGCTCAAAGCCGCAGTCATCGCCTCAGGCATCGTTCCTCCTGGCATGGAAGGAGCCACGCAGCCTCTCACCGATGTTCTTACTCGTCTGACGGGCCGGCCCGGCCTCGGCATCGAAATCGTCAGCAAAGTGAACGATATCCCCCGTGGCTCACGTCTTGCTGTTTCCACAAGCCTGCTGGCCTGTCTCATCTCTTTGTGCATGCGCGCAACCAACCAAATTCGCACCCTTACCAGCGGCCTCTCCGAGGACGATCGTCGCTTGGTCGCTGGCCGCGCCATTCTGGGCGAATGGTTGGCAGGCTCGGGCGGCGGTTGGCAGGATTCCGGTGGCGTGTGGCCGGGAATCAAACTGATTCATGGCGTCGTGGCCCAGGAAGGTGATCCGGAATTCGGCATCAGCCGCGGCCGTTTGTTGCCAGATCATCAAATTCTCGGCCCTCAGGAGGTCTCTCCCGAAACGCGCGAGCAACTTCAACAAAGTCTCGTGCTCGTCCACGGCGGCATGGCACAGGATGTAGGCCCCATCCTGGAAATGGTCACGGAGAAGTATCTGCTTCGTTCAGAAAGGGAGTGGCACGCCCGCAGCGAAGCCGCGCTCATCCTCGATGACCTCATTGCGCGCATGAAGGCGGGCGACATCCACGCCATCGGCGCTCTTACGGAGCGAAATTTCAACGGCCCCATTCAAACCATTATTCCCTGGGCCGGAAACCTCTACACCGACACGCTGATTCGCCGCGTGCGCGCGGAAATGAGCAACGACTTCTGGGGATTCTGGATGCTTGGCGGAATGTCGGGCGGTGGCATGGGATTTCTTTTCGCGCCGGATGCGAAAGCCATGGCAAAGGATCGCCTGCAAGCCATAATGAGCGCCACAAAGCACGAGATGGAGCACGCCGTTCCCTTTGCTATGGAACCTGTCGTCTACGATTTCGCCATCAACGAACATGGCACCCAATCCACTCTTCTCCAAGGCGAAGCTGCGCTGATGCCGGTGAGCTACTACCAAATGATCGTGCCCGCGCTTCTTCGCATGGAATCCCGGCTTCTCTCGCCCGGACGCCTCCTCGAACTCGAACGCTTCACCGCCGCTTGCCACTCCGTGCCGGAATTCCGAGGGATGGTGCAACAAATCTTTGAGCGCCTCATTCCCCAGCGCCCGCAAAAGGCCGACCCCTCCCAGAGCCTGGACGCACTCCTCGATACGCATGGATTTGATCGCGCGGAGCATGAACAGATCCAGGCGGGCTTGCGCAGCGGTCGAGTGGGTCTGGCGCAGAATCGGCTTCCCATCAGCAGCCTGATCACCGACGCCCGCCCCGAAGATCTCTTTGACGCTACCGAGGGCGTCTCACCCAAATTCCATCAAATCGGCAAGGATGCCCTGGCAGAAGGGATGGTAGCAGTCGTCTCCTTCGCGGGCGGCGCGGGCAGTCGTTGGACGAAAGGCGCGGGCGTCGTCAAAGCCCTGAATCCCTTTTGTCGCCTCGGCGGCAAGCACCGCAGTTTCCTCGAAGTTCAATTGGCCCACAGCCGTCGCACCGGTCGTCTCTGCGCCACGCCTCTGCCTCATATCATCACCACCAGTTACCTGACGCATGACGCGATTCAGTCGCACCTCGCCGCCCAGCGCAACTACGACTACCCCGGCCTATTGTTGCTCTCTCCCGGGCGCTCCATCGGCCTCCGTTTTGTCCCCACGGAACGCGACCTTCGCTTTGCATGGGAAGAGTTGCCGCAGCAATTGCTCGACGAACAAGCCCAAAAAGTTCGCGAGAGTCTGCATTCCACTCTCATCGCCTGGGCCCACCAGGTGGGCGAAGGTGCCAGCTATACCGACAACGTTCCCATGCAATGTCTCCATCCCGTCGGCCACTGGTACGAAGTACCCAACATGCTTCGTAACGGCACTCTCCTTCGGCTGTTGGACGAAAGACCTCGTTTAAAATACCTCTTGATTCACAACATCGACACCACGGGTGCCGATGTCGATCCGGGCCTGCTCGGCTACCACATCGCTGAGGGCGCAGCGCTCACCGCCGAAGTGATTGCGCGCCAAGTAGAAGACCGCGGCGGTGGCTTGGCTCGCGTCGATGGCCGCCTTCGCCTGATCGAAGGTCTCGCGCTTCCCAGCGAAGAGGCCGAATCTCTCCTCTCTTGGTACAACAGTGCCACCTATTGGATCGACCTCGACCAACTCCTTGCCGCATTCGGTCTGACGCGCAACGATCTTACGCACAAGGAAAAAGTGCACAGCGCCGTGCGCACCCTGGCTGTACGCATGCCCACCTACATCACTCTGAAGGACGTAAAGAAACGCTGGGGCAAAGGTCAGGAAGACATCTTCCCGGTCGCGCAGTTTGAAAAGCTGTGGGGAGACATGACCAGCCTTCCCGAGTTTCCTTGTCGCTTCGTGGCTGTCCCCCGCAAACGTGGCCAACAACTCAAAGAACCGGCGCAGCTCGATGGCTGGCTGCGCGATGGCTC
>Ga0181523_10003141_pt1 | contig 15266 bp, 14 predicted proteins | sample PEATcosm2014_Bin_43_FD_119752 | JGI IMG/M metagenome (GOLD analysis project Ga0181523, IMG submission 119752) | Peatland microbial communities from MTU Mesocosm Facility, Houghton, MI, USA - PEATcosm2014_Bin05_30_metaG | ecosystem: Environmental > Terrestrial > Soil > Wetlands > Peat | place...
ATCTTCGAGCACCGACCAGACCGAGGACGCGCTGCACGGCGTCGGCGTGGTTGACCTTGACCGCACCAGCCGCGCGGAACTCGATGTGCCAGAGCGCGTCACCGGCGCGCTCGTCTCCCAAGTTGAACCCGGCTCCGCCGCGTATGAAGCCGGCCTGCGCACGGGCGATGTGATCACCGAGATCAATCGCAAGCCCCTGAAAAACGCCGAGCAAGCCGTCGCCGCATGCGCAAAGCCGGCGGACAAACAGACGTTGGTCAAAGTCTGGAGTCACGGCGGCAGCCGCTACGTCGTCGTAGACGAGACCAAGGCCAGTTGAAATTGCTGACGATCCGCTTCGCCCTCCTGTCGCACTGATCAGGAGGGCGAATCTTTTTAAAGATTTCTTAGCGCGAAAGTCTCGGATACTCTTGCCCCACTTGGATTATGCGCGTACTTGTGGTTGAAGATGACAGTAAAATCGCCTCGTTCGTCGTCAACGGGCTGAAGCAAAACGGCTTCGCCGTGGACCATGCGCCCGATGGGGAAAAGGGCTTCGGGCTGGCGCAGGCGGTCACCTACGACGCGGCGGTGCTCGACATCATGCTGCCGAAGCTCGACGGGCTTTCGTTGCTGCGTCGATTGCGCCAGGACAAAATCCTCACGCCGGTGCTCATCCTCAGCGCGAAAGCCAGCGTGGACGACCGCGTGAAAGGCTTGCAGGCGGGCGGCGACGATTATCTCACCAAGCCGTTTGCGTTTTCCGAGTTGCTCGCGCGGGTGCAGGCGCTCATCCGCCGCGCCACGCAAACCGCCGAGCCAACACAACTCTCGGCGGGCGGCCTCACGATGGATTTGCTCACGCACGAGGTCACGCGCAGCGGGCAACAGATCGAACTTCAATCCCGCGAGTTCGCGTTGCTCGAACTACTGCTGCGGCATCCCGGTCGCGCGGTCACCAAGACCATGATTTTGGAGCAGGTCTGGGATTCCAGCTTCGACCCGCAAACCAACGTCGTGGACGTGCTCGTCCACCGGCTGCGCGCGAAGGTGGACAAGGGTTTTCCCGTGAAACTCATCCAGACCATCCGCGGATTCGGCTATGTCCTCAAACCCGCTTGAACGGCTGGCCCGCAGCTTCACTTTTCGCCTGAGCCTCGGCTACGCGGCGCTGTTCACGCTCAGTGCGGCGATTCTCTTCGGCCTGCTTTATCTGCTGCTGGCTTCAACGCTGCAAGGCAAGGATCACGAAGTCATTGAAGCCCGGCTCAGGGAATGCGCGGCGGTCTATGACAATGGCGGTCTCGCTGCGTTGCAGGACCTCGTCCAGCGCAGCCGCGATTCGGACAAGGACAAATCCTTCTTCGTGCGCCTGGCCGGACAGCGCGGCAGCGTATTGTTGCTGGCGGCTCCAGACGATTGGGTTCAGTTCGACACCTCGGCGCTGGACCGTGGCGGCGACCTGTCGCGACTCGTCTGGTTGCGCATTCCGAAAGACGAGGAACGCGACTTCACCGTCGCCGCGATGCGGTTGCCCGACGGGTCGGTTCTGCAAGTCGGCCGCAGCACGAACAATCGCGAAATCCTTCTCCAGGCGTTCCGCCGCGACTTCCTGATTGTCATGACGCCCACCCTGTTGCTCGGGGTGCTCGGCGGCGCGTTTTTTGCCCATCGCGCCACCAAGCCCGTGCGCGAAGTCGTGGCCACGGCGCGCGCCATCATAGACACGGGCAACCTGTCGGCCCGCGTCCCCGCCAGCGCCCGCCAGACGGAACTGGAGGATCTGGCCCGCCAGTTCAACCGCGTGCTCGACAAAAACCAGGCGCTGATCCAGGGCATGCGCGAAGCGTTGGACAACGTGGCGCACGATCTCCGCACCCCGCTCACCCGCCTGCGGGGCACGGCGGAAATCGCCGTGCAAGCGACGCCCGATCCTGCCGCGCGCGAAGCCTTGGCGGATTGCGTCGAGGAATCCGACCGCGTCCTCACCATGCTCACCGCGCTCATGGACATCACCGAAGCTGAGGCGGGTGTGATGAAGCTAAACCTCGAAAAGACTTCCATCGGCTCGCTGCTGACCAATGTGCTTGAACTCTACGAACTCGTCGCCGAGGAAAAGCGCATCACCATCACCACTGACTTCGCCGCAACATGCGAAGCCGTTGTGGACGCGACCCGCATGCGCCAAGCCTTCGCGAACCTCCTCGACAACGCGCTCAAATACACGCCCGAGGGCGGGAACGTCCGGCTCTCCTGCGCCGTTGCATCCGGTCGCGTAACCGTGCGGGTGCGCGACACCGGCATGGGCATCCCGCCAGACGAGCAACCGCGCATCTGGGAGCGGCTTTACCGCGGCGACAAGAGCCGTTCCCAACGCGGCCTGGGCCTTGGATTGAGCCTGGTAAAAGCCATCGTTGAAGCCCACCACGGCGCAGTGTCGGTCCAGAGTCAGCCGGGCGAGGGTTCGGAGTTCGCGGTCGTCATTTCGCAGTCTGGCCCCCTGGCGTGACGATTTGCCTTCTGCGGGAATGTCTTTGAAAATGTCTTTGGGATTTTCAACGAAAGACACGTTGGCCCGCGTGGCGGATGTGAAGCCGATGCGGTGGCTGGCCGTGCAGTGGAACAAGCTCAAAGGCCTTGAGGACTCACCGCGCGCCGTGGCCGTGGGTGTCGCGGCGGGAATCTTTTTTGGATTTACGCCGTTGGTGGGTTTGAAGACGCTGCTCGCCATCGGTGCGGCCTGGTTATTGCGCGGAAGCCGCCTGGCTGCGGCTGTCGCTGTGACCTTGCACGATATTCTTCTCCCGTTAATGCCGGTGTTGTTGCGCTGGGAATACGATCTGGGTTACTGGGTGTTGAGCCATCCTCACGAAAGTCCGCCCTCGATCGATCTGGCGCTCCAACTGCACCCGAGCGTTTGGCTGCACTGGTCCACCTTTTTGACGGTCGGTCGCCCGGTGCTGCTCGGTTCGTTGTTTTTCAGCACGCCGGCCTGCGCGGTGTCGTTCGTTCTAATGCGAGCCTTCCTGGAACGAAGGCAACGCCGCCGCCGGAGGGCGCGGGCGACCACGGACCATCAGCAGCCTGCGATGCAGGACAATCCATAAAAGATTCGGGAGACGCAGACTGTGGCGGCTGGCACGGCCAGCCATCACCGCGATACGCCAACTACAAGAAGGCCGCGATGCACCATGCCACAGCAGCCTGCGCTCCCGAAATTCATTTTGCCTTGGCCAACTCGGTTTGCCCGTGTTCGTCCAACTCGCGAATAGCAGGAAAGCCAAGTGTTCGGAGGCCAGGCTCGATTTTAGCGCGATCCCCGATGACGACCCAAACGAGTTGCTTTGGATGAACCACCTCTCGGCCGGCGGCTTCAACATCCGACACGGTCAGGTCGGCGACTTCTTCCGGGTAGCGGGTGAAGTAATCGGCAGGCAGGCCGAAAATTACCATCTCGGCGACAGAATGCGCGACGTGTCCGAGCGTTTCCCACGCGCCGGCCAGTTTAAGGGCCTGGTCCTTTTGCGCTTTGGCCAGTTCATCAGGTGTGATGGGGCGTGAGCCAACGAGGTCGTCAAGTTCGCGCTGGAGTTCAGCCACGGATTCGCTAGGGCTCACGCTGCCGGATGGGTTGGCAGCACCTGGGCGATGGTTTGCTCATCAAGCTCCATCGGATGGCCAGACCAAACCACCCGGCCGTCTTTGTCCAAAAGCCAGGCCTGCGGGATGGTCTGAACCTGAAACTCAGTGGCCAGCGCCTGGTCCCGGTCCAACGCCACGGCATAATGCATCGGCGTGCGCGCCCGGAAGCGCTCGACCACCGTGTTGTCCTCGCCGGTGATACTGACGATTTCCAGCCCGCGGTTGTGGTATTTTTTGTCCAGGTCGTTCAGGTGCGCGATGCTCGCACGGCAAGGCGGACACCACGTCGCCCAGAACTCGATCAGCACCGGGCGGCCCGTGAGGGAGGGTGTGTCGCCGAGAAACTCGAGGTTCTTGGCAAGCGACTTCACGTTGACGCGAGCGGATGGCTCTGTTTCGGCGGGCACGGCCGCGGTAGCGGCTGGTTTCAGCGTTGCCCCGCCCACGTCAGCGCGAGCATGAGTCAAGGTTGCGTAGGCGCCAACGGCTGCGAGGCCGAGTGTGACGGTCAGGAGCAAGAGCACAGCTTTTGTTGTCATGGATTCCAGGGTGTTGGGTTGCTTCAGGTTTGGTTCGTGGATTAAGAGCGGTCGCGGGATTGCGGCACGACGCGCGCGAGATCCGCGCGCGCCACCCAGCCCGAGCGGCCCGCTGAGGTTTGCACGAGCGCGAAGTCCTGGTGCTCCGCGCGCATCGTCACGGTTTCGCCTTCATGCAGCTTAAACGCCGCTTCAGCGGCCGAGACAGGCGCAATGCGGGCGGGCGCCTCGCGAGAGATGACGACAGCTTCGTTGACTCTTGGCCACGTCGTGATCGCACTGCCGATGGCGGTGGCGACGAGCCATACGCCCGCGAAGGTCAACGAGCGGAAAGCCAGACGCCGCTGCGGATACAGGCGCACAAGGAGCAGGCTCATGCCGGCGAGCACCAGGCCAAGGCTTCCGAGCCAGGCCAGCGTATTCGGGCGGACGTAGCGCAAGCTGCGGGCGAACCAGTTCTCCGGCGCGTCCGGCAGGCCGGCCTTCGCGCGAACGAAGTGAAGGTTCGCGGCGATGTCGGCATCGTTGGGCGCGAGCAGGAGCGCGCGTTCGTAATTCAGAATGGCCAGGCCGGATTTGCCCTCGCGGGCGCAAGCGTTGGCCCGATTGAAGAGCGCCGCGGCGGAGTAGCCGCTTGTCGCAATACTGCTCCCCCTCGGTTGTGCGCCGGCCGCTGCCTGTGCGGTGACGAGCCAGATCGGCAGCATCAATACCGCCACAAGCGCGGCGCAGAACGACCCGGTGAATCCGCCACGCTTTCGTCGGTGCGGTTTCGTCGGCTTTGAGCAGGGCTTGCCGCCGGCTTCACGGCACACTCGGTCGATCAGTTTTCGCGTGACCTTCGTCTTACCTGTAGCCACGCGTCGCGTCAGAATCTGAAACAATGTCATAATTCCTCCGTATGGTTAAGTTGGCCGCGGACGGTTTCCTTCCACTGCTGGAAATCCCCCGCGCCCAGGTGTTGACCGGAATAGGCGGCCTGATCCGCGAGGGCGAAGATGCGGCGCATTTCTGCGCCTTCACCGTTCAGGCGCGCGTCAATTTCCGCAATGGTGATCGAGGCGGGCACGACGTGCCAGCGCGTGGCCAGCCGCTGCTGCAACGCAGCGCGCGCGCATTGGAAAAACCGGACGGCATCGCCGGCGATGGACGCCGCGTCCATCTCAGCCAGGCAACTTGCGATCGCGCTGGATGCCACACGCCTTCGCGCGCCGTCGGCGTCATTCATGCGGTGTTCACGACGGCGCAAAAAGATCAAACCGCCGGCGAAACAAAGAACCAACGCGCTCTGACTGCCGACAAACCACGTCTGAAAATAGAGAGGACGGAGGGTCGCAACCGTGCTGCCCGTTTCGACGTGGTCCGGGCACAGTCCATCGCGCGGGGGCTTAGGTGCCGGAATGGGGCTTGCGTTCGAAGCGGAGGCAGTGGCCGTGGCCAGGCTGCCAGCGGGGGCAGTGGACACCTCCACGCTCAAGGGCGCCGTCAGTTTGGTTTCGTACTGGCGTGTGTCGGGATTGAAAAAGCTGAACGCCAGCGCGGGCACGATTTGCCTGCCCGTCTGGATCGGGATGACGGCTTGCTCAAAATGCTTTTCGCCGCTGTAACCGGCGCTGTCGGCCGGCTCGAACTTCGCCGTCGGCTTGTAGGTCTTCCAACCTCCCACCTCGCCGAGCATCGTACTGTTGACACGGTCAAAATTCCCCGTGCCGGTCACTTTCAAGCGGAGCGTGAGCGGGTCCCCAGCGACGGTCTTGGCGGTGGAGAGTTCGCTGCCGACCCCGAACTTTCCAACCGCGCCGGCAAATCCCGCGGGCCGGCCCGCGGTGGGCAACGCCAGCACCTTGAGCCCGTCCGGCTCGCTGGCGAGGGTGATTTGCTTCTCGGTCGTGCCGCCGAAGAAACTTTGAAAAAACGAGTCGTTGAAGACGTCGTCGAACAGCGAATCATCAGACGCTCCTCTCGGCATTCGGGGGCGCCGCTGCGGCACGGTACGCATCCGCACGGTGAGCGGCGTTTCGACGGTGAGGGAGAAATCGCCCGGCTTCACGGCGGCCAGGGCGCTGTGCCAGGTCAGCACCGTATAAGGTTTGCCCGCGACCACCTCCTGCGTCTGCTCCGGCTGGGGGGTAAGTTTATTCAACGTGAAGGCGTCCCCGTTCAGCGTTGGCAGACCCTCGAGCGACGCCTCTAACCCAGGGCGCAGCCCGACCTGGATGTCCATCGGAACGGTTTCACCCACATACAACTCGCGCTTCGGCAACCGCAGTCGCACGAACGCCGAGCCGTCCTGCGTCAGGTGCGTTTCCCCGGCGGACAATCCGCCCGTGGCCGGGGGCGGCAGGCTGGACGCGCCGGAGCTGCTGCCGGCCGATGCGCGGCTGCGCCCGTTGGCGGGTTGGACATGCAACACGACCGGCTGCGACCCGCGGCTCAGGGCCGGGATGGTGAAGGTGCCCGCGCGCTGCGGAATGACCTCATAGGTTACCGAGGAGGTCGAGGTGGCGACGCCGTTGATGGATTGGTACTGGCTTGATTGGCCGGCGGCCACGAACTCCAGCCCCGGCACGGCGGGTGGTGCGACCGCGTCATCGCCACCGCCGGAAACCGTGATCGTGAGCTGCGCGGAATCACCGAGCGCAATGTCGGCGCGGTCGAGTTGCGCGGTGACGGCGGACGGCGCGGCGGACGCCGTAGCGGCGAGAACGATGACGGCGGCAAGAGCCGCGGCCATCGGACGGAAGCGAGATAAGTTTGTTTTCATATCACCAATCCTTGATGGGTTGATCCGGCCGCTGGTCGTCGTTGCCGTTGCGCGCGACCGGCGCCGCCGGGAGACGACGTGCTTCGCCTTTCATCGAGTCGAGGAGTGTGCGTGCGTCCTCCTTGCTCATCTGGCCGGGCTCACGCTGGGAGTCGGCGGCTTGGGCGGCTTCGTCCTTGTGCTGGTCCGCGCCGGCCTGGGCTTGAGCGTTGCCTTGCGGTTGACCGTTGGCCGGCTTGGGCTGCTGTCCCGGTTGATCCGGCTGCTTTTGCTGGTCCGGCTTCGAGCCGCTGTTGCCTTGTTGCTGATCCTTCGGTTGGTCGGGCTTGGAATCCGCACCGGATTTCTGATCTTTGTTTTCCTGGTTCTTCGCCTGGGAATTTTGACCGGACTGATTCTGCTGGTCCGGCTTTTGGTCTTTATTCGGTTGGTTCTTCTGGTCAGAATTCTGTCCTGACTGGTTCTGTTGATTCTTGCTCTTCTGATCCTGTTTTTGATCCTGTTTTTGGTTCTGCTGGCTCTGCTGCTGTTGTTTTTGCTGCTGCTCCTGCTGCTTCTTCAATTGGTCCAGCTTTCGCTGCACGAGGTCGCGGTTGTATTTGGCGTCGGTGTCGTTGGCGCGGAGTTGCAGGGCGGCGTCATACGTTTTCACCGCCTGTTCCCAGGTCTGGATGGTTTGCGGCGCGTTGCTCGGCTCGGTCTTCTGGCCGCTGCGATAAAGCGTGTTCCCGAGGTCGTAATAGGCGTCCTCTTGCGCGGCCAACCGCTTGGGGTCGGCGGACGGTTTGCCATCGAGCGATTTCTGAAACGCCTCGGCTGCCTGCGCAAACTGGCCCACCTTGTAAGCCGCCGTGCCGACGTTGAATTGCAGATCGGGTGTCTTCGGGTCGCGTTGAGCGGCCGCAGCATACTCGCGTTGAGCCGTGGCAAAGTCGCCCTTCTGGTAAGCCTTTTCGGCGGTCGCGGTCGAGGCCTGCGCGTGATTGAACGGCAGGCACAACATTGCGCCGAGCATGGCCGCCGCGGGTTGCGCCATAAGGTGCGGCCGCACTGTTCCCGTCGCCGACGCCGGCACCTGGTTCTTTCGCGGGCTGCGGCGCCGTGTGCCGACGAGCAGGCTCGCGAGCAGCAACGCGAGTGATCCCGTGAGCGGCCACTGGAATCGTTCCGTGTAAACCCGCTGCCGGCGCGACGCGAGCTCATGTTTGGCCAGCGGCGCGAGGGCTTGCTGGTAAATGGTGTCGAGTCCCTGGCCTTGCGCCCCGAGCGGCGCGTAGAGTCCGCCGGTCGCCTCGGCAATCGCCTTTAAGCCGGCCTCACCGAGGTGCGACTTTACGAACTGGCCGGAGTCGTCCTTTACGAAGCTACCACCTTGTTCCGCCGGAATCGGAATCAAGTCACCGTTCGCCGTGCCAACACCGACCGTGCAGATCTTCAGGCCGTCCTTAGCCGCCGCGTTCGCCGTGGCGAGCGCGCTGCCTTCGAGGTCCTCGCCGTCGGTAAGCAGGATGAGGATTTTGTCTTTGCCGGGGCGGTTTTGCAGCGCGGCCTGCGCCTCGCGAATCGCGCTGGCAATGTCCGTGCCGCCACGGGGAATGATGGTGGTGTCGAGCGCCTCGAGCGACTCGTGGAATGCGTCGTAGTCGAGGGTGATAGGGCATTGCAGGAAGGCGTTGCCCGCAAAAGCGATCAGGCCGACGCCATCACCATTGAGATGGCTCACGAAATCATCCACGGCGAGCTTCGCGCGAGTGAGCCGGTCGGGCTTCACGTCGGGCGTCAACATGCTGCGCGAGGTGTCCACGGCAAAGACGACTTCGATGCCACGCCGCTTCACTTCCTCCCAACGGAAACCGGCCTGAGGCCGCGCGAGCGCAAGGAAGAGGCAGCCGACAGCGGCGAGCAACAACCCGCGTTTCCAGTGTCTCTTGGCGGCGGAGAACGACGCGGTGAGTTGCGCGTGCAGGTGCGATGACGCGAAGGTGGCAAGCGCCGCGCGCTGACGGGCATCGTAACGCCGCCACGCCCACACGAGCGCGCCGCAGGCGATCAAACCGGCCAACAACCAGATGGGTTCAGCGAATTTCATATTGGTTCTTTCGAGTGTGAGTGGAAATGGATTTGTTCCGGGTCATGGCAGCCTCCGATAGCGCGTTTGCTCCAGCCCCACGGCGAGGCCGAGCACGCCGAGCGCGGGAATCAAGGCCCAGGCGAACAGTTCCTGATAACGCTCGAACTTGCGGACGGTCTGCGTGGTGGTTTCGAGGCGGTTGATTTCCGCGTAGATGTGTTTCAGCGAATCGGTGTCCGTGGCGCGATAGAATTTCCCCCCGGTCTCGGCGGCGATTTTCTGGAGCGTCTCCTCGTCCACATCCACTTTGGCCATGACGAGTTGCGTGTTGCCGAAGTTGTCCTTTACCGGCACGGGCGCTTCGCCGCGCACGCCGGCGGCGATGGTGTAGACTTTCACGCCCAGCGCCTTCGCGGCCTCGGCGGCAGCGGCGGGCGAAATCTTGCCGGTGTTATTCATGCCGTCGGTGAGCAGCACCACGACCTTCGATTTGGCGGGTGTACTCCGCAGGCGGTTGACGCAGGTGGCGATCGCCGAGCCGATGGCCGTGCCGTCTTCGACCCCGGCGACCTGGACACGGCCGAGGTTTTGCTGAAGCCAATCGTGGTCGAGCGTGAGCGGACTGACGAGGTACGGCGCGCCGGCAAATGCGACCAGACCAATGCGGTCGTTGGGGCGCTCTTGAATGAACTTCGCCACGACGGACTTCACGACATCGATGCGGTTGGCCGGCTGGCCGTCGAGTTTGAAGTCGAGCGCCTGCATTGAGCCGGACACATCCAGGGCGAGCACGACGTCAATGCCGCTCGCCTGCGCTTCGGTGCGGCCGTGGCCGAATTGCGGTCGTGCCAGGCCGACCACCATCAGTGCGCCGGCGAGGATCGGCAGCAACCAGACCCAGCGGCCGGCGCGGCTGCGCGTTTGGCGGGCGACCTGCCGGGCCAGACTGACGTTGGAGTATTGGACGGCCGCCACCGCGCCGCGTCGTCCGCGCCAGAGCAGCGCGAGGGGCAGCAGCGTGAGCAGCCACAGCCATTCAGGTTGAAGAAATCGAATCATAGTAACCTCCGATCAAGCGGCAAGGCCTCTGCAAGTTGATGCGAGTCATGCGCCATCGACAAAGAAACCGGCGCATCCAGCCAGGCATCGCCCGTTGCGGGCAAAGAGGGAGTCCCGACCGTCTGCGCCGGAGAGTTTTGGATACTGTCGATCGGCTGGCCTGTCTCCCGCACAAATCGGCAGGCGCTTTCGAGCATGGTGTCCATTTCCTCGCTCGAGAGAATCCAGCGGGCGAACTTCGCGAGGTCGCAGTGGCGGAGAAACTCCGCCAGCAAACTGCGATGGCTCGTCAGCAACGCATCGGATGGTTCGAGCAGGTCGTGAAGAAACTCCTCGGTTGTCCGGCGCGCGGCCCAGACCCGGAAACGCTGCTCGATGTAATGGCGCACGATCTCAGAGACGGCGATGGAGAATTCGCGGGCATTTTCCGGCTGCATCAGCGCCCGGGCTTCCTCCAGCCGGGCGAGCGCGATTTCATACGGAAGCAGCGCGGCAAGAGCGCGACGACGATTCCAGAGCCATCCGGCGTAAAGCAGCGCTGCGAGCGCCGCACCGCCAGCCAGCCATAAGGGCCAGAGCCAGCTCGACGAAATGGGTTTCGGCCCGCGGATGTCGCGGATGTCCTCAGTCATAACGCTCGGCGTGGTGGTGGGAGCAGCTTTCGACAATCCGGGCGCAGTCATTTTGGTGGCCGGAGCGAGGGGGCTGCGGGCAGAAGCCGCCAGATTTGTTTGAGTCGCACTGGTCAGCGCGAGACTATTTAAACCTGCAAGCGACAACACGGCGGCGGTCAAGGCCAGTCCGCGCCCCAGGTTCAATTTGAATTTGTATTTCATTAGTGTCTCCGTTCCCGATTCTTGAAGAAATGTTGCAACGCCGGCAAAAACGGCGAGGCGGTGTCCAACTCCAGAGTGTCGATCGCCTCGGCGCGAAAGCCGCGCACGAGCCGTCGCGTGCGGTCGTTCACTTCCTGCTCGAAACGGACGCGGACCTCTGGGTCGGCGGTGTCGAGTTCGACCACCTGGTCGGTCTCAGCATCCTCGAGGGCGAGCACGCCCACGTCCGGCAGCGACTTTTCGCGGGCATCCTGGATGTGCAACGCGACGAGGTCGTGGCGGCGATTGGTCTGCCGCATCGCGCGGCGCAGGTCGGCGAGTGCCTGGTCGGGATCGCCGGACGACTGAAAGTCCGAGATGAGAAACGCAATCGCACGCCGATGCAGGATGCGATTGGCGAAATCGAGCGCCTTGACGGTGTCCGTGCCGCGGCCGCGAGGTTCGTAATACAGAATTTCCCGCACGACTCGGAGAACGTGGCGGCGGCCTTTCTTGGGCGGAATGTATAGTTCGACCTCATTGGTATATAGAATTAGGCCGACCTTGTCGCTGTTGCGAATGGCGGAGAAGGCCAGCACGCTGGCGAGTTCGGCGGCGAGTTCGCGTTTGGTGTGCGCGGCCGAGCCGAAATTCCCCGACGCGCTGACATCTACGAGCAACAAGATGGTCAGCTCGCGTTCCTCGGTGAACTTCTTCACGAATGGGCGGCCGGCGCGCGCGGTGACGTTCCAGTCAATCGTCCGCATTTCGTCGCCGGCGACGTATTCGCGGACCTCGTCGAAGTCCATGCCCCGGCCTTTGAAAACCGAGTGGTATTCGCCGGCCAGAGTGTCGTTGACCAGGCGACTCGTACGGATTTCAAGCTGCCGCATCCGGCTCAGGATGTTTTTGGCTCTTTCGGGGTTCATAACAATTTCTTCGTTCCAAGTTGGCCGCCGGGTCACGGCACCGGCAGCGTATCGAGAATTTTCTGGATGATGTCCTCCGAGGTGATGTTCTCGGCCTCGGCCTCGTAACTCACCGCCACGCGGTGGCGCAGCACGTCGGGCGCGAGCTTCTTCACGTCTTGCGGCGTCACGTAACCGCGGCCTTCGAGGAACGCGGCGGCACGCGCGGCGAGCGTGAGGTTGATCGTGGCGCGCGGCGAAGCGCCGGTTTGGATGTAACCGTTGAGGTCCAGCCGGGCGGCTTTCGGGTCGCGGGTCGCCAACACCAGGTCCACGATGTAGTCCTTGATTTTGTCGTCCACGTAGATGGTATTGACCACGCGGCGGGCGCGAAGGATTTCCTCGCCCGAGACAACCGGCCGGACCTGGAGCGATGGTTCGCTGGTAGCCATCGCTTCGAGAATGGCGCGCTCCTCGACGCGGTTCGGGTAGCCGACGATGACCTTCATCATGAAACGGTCCACCTGCGCCTCGGGCAGCGGATACGTGCCTTCGTGCTCCAGCGGGTTCTGCGTCGCGAGCACGAGGAACGGGTTGGGCAGTTCGTAGGTCGAGTCGCCGAGGGTTACCTGCCGCTCCTGCATGGCTTCGAGCAACGCGCTTTGCACCTTGGCCGGAGCGCGGTTAATTTCGTCAGCCAGAATGAGGTTGCTGAAAATCGGGCCGTGCTTGGTGCGAAAGCCGCCGTCCTGCGGATTGTAAATCATCGTGCCCACGATGTCGGCGGGCAGCATGTCCGGCGTAAACTGGACACGCTGGAAGCGGAGGTTGACGCCGCCGGCGAGGGTTTTGAGCGAAAGCGTCTTTGCCAAGCCAGGCACGCCTTCGAGCAGGACGTGCCCGCTGGTAACGAGGGCAATGAGCAGGCGGTCGATCAGATGCTTCTGGCCGACAATCACGCGCCCCATCTCCTGTTGCAGCGGGCGCACCCACGCCGAAGTCTCCTGCACCGCGTCATGCACCGCCTGAATGGTCGGGTTCGGCCCGGCGTCGGGCGAAGCCGGTCTGGCCACTGGTGACGGGGCGGGTCTAACGCTGGGCCGTGGGGTGGGTCGGTATCGGACGTTGTCGAAGTCAGCGTCATTCGTGGCTGGCGCAGGAGCGGGCAGCGTGGCGACGGCGGCATCGCGGTCTTGAACTGGAGAATTCCATTGCTTGTTTTGCATAAACTTTAATCGGTCATTTGCTTTGTTTTAGTTCCGCGGCATCACCTCGACACCGCTTCGTTCTATAGGTAATAGACCATAGGGACATGGCTGCGAGGTTGCGGCAGACTTACAAATGTGTAATCCGAACGCGCTGTTTTCAGTCAAAAGCGCCACCCGGACGAGCGGCACAAGTGCGGGCCTCTCGCGCTGGCGTGGCGCAGGCTCGGATCGGCCGCATACTTGGGTAATTTCAACCGGGAACTGCGGACCATCACACCATTCGACTCTCAACCGGGAAGCGCGCTGGCCTGTCAGCTCGCGCGCCGCAGGAGCATGGCCAAGCGTGCTTCTCCGCCAATGCGAGCGGAGACGAATCAAGAACAGCAGATTGCTTTTCATATCACCGGTCTCTTAAAAGAGGTTCTTCCTGTGGGTGGCCTGAGCTCGTCTGGTCTTCGCCAGCGGGCGAGGGCGCTAGCTTGGGCACGTGGGGCGGCTGGGCTGCCAGCGCAGCACGCATGCGCTTGGAGAGAGGGATACTAGCTTTTTACGCATATTTTTGATCTCTTCCGTTGCCTTATTTGTGTTCGCACTCTGCTTCATTGGACAGAACGCCTCTAACGGGAAACTGTCCGCAGCATTACATTTTTGACAGGAATAAATGGGTCGTGCCGGCGCCGAATCTAAACTCCTGGAACAGACTCCGGTGACCAGAAGGAGTGCCGTTCAAAAGGCAGGAATGGATTTATGGAACAGACCTCGTTCGACAGGGCTCCTGTTGCCCGACGGATAAGCTTAGAGGGATGATGCAAAGGATCCCGTGTTCATTTTACAGGTAACAGCGATGTGGTTCGGAGTGATGGCCCACAGACTTGGCCGCAACTGCGTGACCCTGATTGCCAGTATGCCCAGATGTGTATCCGTGACGGACGCCAGCACGGGCAGCGACCCGATTTTTTACCGGCTGAACCTCTATCGCAAGACCATTCCGCACGAACGCCCAGTGAGCGGTGCCGGAGCCAAACTCCCCCTCAAAATGCTCGTATGAAATGAAGGTTGACGCTGCCCCGCGTGAAGAACGCTTTGAACAGATTCACCTCACTCGCTCTCAAGAACGTCCATCCGGCCTTTCCCTCTTCGGCGATCTTGGCCTCCATTTCTTTCCCCCTGCCGCCGCGCCACCATGATGAGGCGAAGGCCAGGTAAACCACCTTTTGCTCATGCCGGGGCATCTCTGCCAGCAGCCTTCTCGCATGCCGCTCCATCCGTATCCGAGGGATAAGTGCGATCCAGATGAACGGAACGAGCAACGCCGGAATCCCCAGAAACATCAGCCAGAACAGATGGTCCAATAGACGGTCTAACATAACCAGGCAGCGGTTTGAGCTAACTTGGCGTCGGCGGGCCATTGCTCGACATGAAACTCCGTCTTCATCTGAAAATGACTGTATGGTCTCGGCTTGCAATGGCAAGCACGCTTTATGCAGCAATTCTCATTTTGAGTTGAGGTAGTGGGAAGCGGTGGGAGTTGGCGAGGGAGAGGGTGGTGGGCGCCACGCGATGGCCATCATTGTCACACAATTGTAACTTGTACTCAGGGATCCGTACTGGCATTGCTGGTCCCGTGAACACGCGATGCTTCGATCACATTGTCGAACGCCTGCGCACGGTCGCCGCCGCGCTGCCAGACCGGCGCACCGGCGAGAACACCCGCTACAGCATGGCCGACATCGTTCTGTCGGCTTTTGCGGTGTTCTTCACGCAGTGACCCCTAACAGACCCAGCCCTCTTGAGCGATGATTTGCCGCTCATAAAGGCAGTTTATGCTCGCTTTCAAGCATCCTAGCTGAAGACCTCATGGTTTGTTCTTTGCTCAGATCCACTTCAGACGCAGCAGCCACATCTTCACGCCCTGGGTGAGCAGCATGTAGCAAACGATCGTCAGCCCCAGCAGCGGCCAGTAGAGACGCGGCAGCATTGAAAAACCCAGGTAGTGGCCTAGCGGTGAAAGGGGAATCGCCACGCCGACCGCCATGATGACGGCGGTCGTCACCGTCAGCGCCAAGGAAGGACGACTCTGCAAAAAGGGAATTTTGTTGGTTCGGATGACGTGGATGATCATCGTCTGCGTTAACAAGCTTTCGACGAACCAGCCGGTCTGGAACACGCTGGCGCTGTGAGCCGCGGCCGTTGGCGTTGATGTGTCCCAGCAATGAAACAGATAAAGCATCATAAAGTACGTCGTGTAATCGAAGATCGAGGAGCACGGACCGATGAGGAC
>Ga0181523_10003143_pt1 | contig 15260 bp, 14 predicted proteins | sample PEATcosm2014_Bin_43_FD_119752 | JGI IMG/M metagenome (GOLD analysis project Ga0181523, IMG submission 119752) | Peatland microbial communities from MTU Mesocosm Facility, Houghton, MI, USA - PEATcosm2014_Bin05_30_metaG | ecosystem: Environmental > Terrestrial > Soil > Wetlands > Peat | place...
AGCGATCATGGAGCAAGGTCGCGAGGTCGGGCTGCTCGCCCGCCAGATGTTCCCCGGAGGCGTGGAGGTCGACAGCTCCGATGGAGTGGAGCGGGCGATTCGCGCCACGCAAGAGCTGATCGCGAACCCGGAGGTCCCGGCCATCTTCGAGGGCACCTTCGAAAACGGCGGCGTGCTCGTGCGGGTGGACATGTTGCAGCGCCGGAGGGACGGCCGTTGGCGGCTGCTGGAGGTCAAGTCGACGACCGACCTGAAGGAGCACCACCTCGACGACGTCGGAATCCAGGCCCGCGTCGTTTCCCGCTCGGGGCTGGACTTGGCATCGTCCTGCCTAATGCACGTCAACCGGAACTATGTCTTTCAGGGCGGCTCCATTGACGTGCGACAGTTCTTTCGCATCCGAAACCTGACCAGGCGAGTTAAGAGATTGCAGCCCAAGCTCACGTTCCAGCTGCGGGCGGAGTTCACCGTCCTCAACATGCCAAAAGCTCCTGACCTCCCTCCGGGAGGCCATTGCACCGAACCCGTCACCTGCGAGTTCTTCGACCGCTGCAATCCGCCTCGCCCGGACGACCACGTCGGCTACCTGCCGCGAATCCAGGCAAGCGCCGTCGAGGAACTGGAGGAGATTGGCGTCGAGTCCATCCACGACATCCCGGACGACTTCCCGCTGAACGAGCGCCAGCGGCGTGCGTGCGCGAGCGTGCAAACTGGCGAGCCCTGGTTCAGCGCAGAACTGAAGAAGAAGTTGGGTGAAATCAAGTACCCCATCTATTTCATGGATTTTGAAACCGTGAATCCTGCAATCCCGCGGTTTCTGGGCATGCGACCCTACGACCAGATTCCTTTTCAGTGGTCGGTTCATGTGCTGACGGAACCTGGGGCGGAACCCGAGCACTACGAATTCTTAGCCTGCGACAACAGTGATCCACGCAGCGAGTTCATCGCCTCACTATGCTCCGTCCTTGGCAAGCGCGGAAGCATCTTGGTGTACAGCGCATTCGAGTCGCAGCGGCTCTCAGAGCTTGCGGCATGGCTGCCCGAGTTCGTGGAGCGAATCAAGAAAATCCAGCGGCGTCTGTGGGACTTGCTTCCTGTGGTCCGCAACCACGCCTACCATCCCCGTTTTGCCGGATCGTTCTCGCTGAAGTACGTGCTTCCTGCGCTGGTACCCGATATGAGCTATGCAGGCATGGAGGTCGCGGATGGCACGGACGCAGGGCTCGCTTGGGAATCGCTCGTCAAAGGAAGCTTGAATCAGTCCGAACGCGAGAAGACAAAGAAGGCTCTCCTAGATTACTGTGGGCAGGACACGCTTGCGATGGTGAGGCTGGTGGAAAAGCTCCGACTGACCGCGGAGGATAGATGGCACTCGTGAAACAGTTTGAGGACGACCTTAAGGAATTGTTCTTGCGGCGAACTGCTTGGCTGCGTAGCGCAGTAGGAAAGAAGCGTCCGGGGCCGCCTCCCACTTTTACGAAGAAGAAGGTGAAAAGCGCATTAGAGCGGATGGTGTTATCCGCCAGACAGATTCTAATCAAGAAGCGCGGGCAGAAGGCATTCAAGTCACACGTCCTCCTGAAGCGACAGTGGCAGGTGAACAGCGGGAAAGGCTTCGGCAGGAGGGCCAAGAAAACTGCGTTTCGGCTCTGGTACGACAAGTCCGTAAGAAGCAACAATTGCGTCTACGTGTTCTGGTCGGGACGCAAATGCGTATATGTTGGTCGCACGCTACGAGGAAAAGGACGGCCTAGTAGTTCGTTTGATAAATTCTGGTTTAGCTCGGTGACCCGGATCGACGTCTATTCTGTCGCGAGTCCGTCTGTGGTGCCTACAGTAGAATGCCTCGCCATCGATCTTTTCGATCCAAGCCGGAACGTCTATTCTTCATCCAAGCCCAAATTCTCGAAGAAATGCCCAATCTGTTCGGGAGAAAAAAAGATAAAGGCGGAATTGAGGCGTGTCTTCCCGCTACGCCGGACGCGCATGCGACGCAAGCGTCACTAGCGGCCCTGGTCTTACAATCGGTGGGCATGGCTGACTCATACGAAATCTGGCTCGAAGAGGTCAAGGACGCGCTGCGCTCCATCAACATGCCGATGGAGGACTGGCAGGGCGTATGGCCGTTCGACTTCTCGGGCGAGCACGACGCGGGCGCGACGCCCGACGAGGCCGCCATGAAGGCCAACCGCTACTGGTGGCACCAGCAGAACAAGTCCCTGAAGCAGGACTGCCACAAGACGCCCAGCTGCTGGCTGCCTCGGGACCACCAGGGCAAATGCCAGCCTGCTTACGAACGCGGCGATTACGTCAAGGTCGAATTTCCCGACGAGACGAGTGGGATCGGGGAGTGGATGTGGATGGTCGTTGACCACATCGACGACAAGAAGCGGCTGGTCTTTGGCACGCTGGACAACGAGTCAGTGAATGACTACGGCGGCAAAGTGAAGCTCGGGTCGCAGCTGGCTGTCGGCTACGACAACATCCGGGAGCATAGGAAGGGTGCGGAGTTCAAATCCCCTATTTGAGATCGTTTCGCACATGGCTCTTGTAGCGAATTGCGAATAATCAAGAAACACACGGTGCTAGGCCCAATCCCAGACGAGGTTCCTCACTCCTCCTCAAACCCCTGAGAGTTGAATCGAAGAGTGCGGCAGTTCTCGTTCACCGTGCGGGCCACATTTTCTGGAATACCGGAAGGAACATCCGCTTGGATCTCAAGAGTCACTCGAACGTTTGCGCCGGGCAGTGCGGTTATGTGTTGCAGCACTTCCTCCGCGATCTTACCTGCGTCACGCCCTACACGTCCGGAGTCCAGCTCAACAGAGCCGTGAAACCGCGTTGGCTTTTTCGGTTGCTCGGCGCTCGACTGGGGTCCGGCCTTTGTAGCGCCACCAGGCTGAAGTCCTGGTGCTCCGGTCACTGATGGGCCCCCGCTCGAAGTGACGATTCCGACAGAACCAGTCACGACAGCTCGCGCAGCCGCCTCAGCTTCCAATTGTTCGGTTGCTTTGAGCGGCTTAACGACGAGGCCACTCGCATGAACAGAGGCAAGCTGACCAGCCTGAAGGCCGCGATACCGTCCGGTGCTTGAATCGAACGTCTCTGCGTATGCGAAAGCATCCGTCGCCCAGCTCAAGAGTCCAACGCCCTCACGAACTGCGCTCAACAATACTTCCGTATCTCTCAGCCGAGGCAGGTAGAGGTATTGGGCGAAGTCTTCGATCAATTGCTTGATCTCGACGTGCTCACCGCGCCAAAGAGGTACGCGATCAAGTTCCAGTCGAAGCCGTGTGGGGGCGAATGCTGTAATCAGCAATTCATCGTTGTGGAGCTTCTTGGAAGCGCGTACAGCGAGCGGATCCTGACCCTGTAACCTGATCTCCTGCCACTCCAGTTTCGGGGTCCGCCCCTCGTCGGAAGCCTTCTTGGGATCTTCTTGCCCAGGTACTAAGAGCCATTGGAATGTCTCAGGAATACGCTGGCGCACGGTCTCTTCTGCCTGTTCGCGTTTCGTGTGAGACTGCTTCTTTTGGAACGCGTCCAGGTTTAGGGTTTCATGCTCATCCTCAATCGACTTCCACGCTCGGTACTGCCGTATGGCGTTCTCCAATTCAGTGAGACGTGTGCGATCCGCCGCGAGAAAAACGAGCGTGTTGGGATACCGCCGTGGCCCCGCGTCGCGTTGGCCGAGAATGACTGCTGCTTGCTTCATCGCGGGGCTGCTTTGATCAGAGCGTGTGTGGGGCCAGTCGGGTCCCAATATCACGAGGCGAGCCTCGCGTTCATCCGGGATATCAGCGGCGGTTTCGGGAGAAGTGTGCACACGGAGGAAATCTCCCCGGCTACGCTGTTCATCGCGGAGGTGGCTCTTGATCTCCTCTGCAACGGCGTCGGCGTCTTGTTGAGCAGCACGATCCTGTGCGAGTCGTGCGACGCTGGGTTGCGTTGAATACCATTTATCTTAGGTAGGCCCGTTGGACCAAGCGTTCTGGGGACATCAATTCTACTGCAAAAGAGATATTCCGCCTGTGAGCCTGAGTGCGCCTCACAAACTTCTGGCCGTGATGTCAGTCACAAACATCCAATTGCCACAAGAGATTCGGTACTGAGGTTCCTTACGTGGTCCACTGAGGTGGTCACAAAGGCCACCTGCGCCTCTGAAACAGCCGGACTGACCCAGAACCCTGTCCGGGAACGCAAGTGGGTCGTCATGTCGGCGGCTCGCTCCGGCCTTCCGCGCGGAGCGCTACCAAAGCTCGGATTCCGTGAAACGCGGGTAGTAGCGATAGATGCGACGGTAGGTCTGCAGGTCTGAGGTCGGTACACCAGCTGCAGCGAGAGCCTCAGTGCCCCCACACGGAAGCTGCTTATCCAGAGATTGAAGCTCCCTTAATGTAAGGCTGGGTACAAAAAGAAGGTACGGATCTGAACCTGATTTGATGAAGTCCAACTTACTGGCGAACTGGCAACGCTCAAATTGCTCCGAATCCCTGGCGGAGTGCAACACTCCTCCGACCGTAAACATTTTCGCAGTGTCAGAGTAGTAGAAGTTGTATAACTGGCGATAAGTCAACTTGTCGGCAGTCTCAAGTACTCCGTTTCTTCGCGCCAAACTCTCATTTATTTCGTTAGTGATAATTCGGTAGTAAGTTTCCGCTGTCCCCCACTCCTCTAGCGTGTCTGGCGAAGTGTCGGCAGGAATTTTTGTAGAATCTTGTATCCGATCATGCAACTGTTTCATCCTCTTAGAACGTTGGCCGGGGTTAGCATTGAGACTGATTACAAGGACGCTGCCGGAAGGGGCCAGATCAAAAAAGAAACCAATGTCAGCCAGGACATGGTCGCTGAGCTTGCCGTCATAGTCCAGCCATACGATTGTCTTTTTCGTCCAGTTGAGTTCTGGTAATACTTGCGTTGAGGGTCTCAGATCGAGGCGGATACACTTGAAGGGCCTGTTGAACTCGAAGCGCTCCTTTTTCTCGACATCCTTTTCTATACTCAGGAGATCCGTAATTCCCAAGCTTCGGTGAACGAGGGAGAAGTCTACGAAGAACGTTGATCCGAAACCCACATACGTATACTTCTCAACGGGGCCGAACGGCCACAGGAGCCTGAACGACTCGACCAGCATTTTTCGTTCGATGCTCTTGGCGGGCCTGATCGTGTAGTTTATTGATTCGTAACTTGGACGTAGACTCCCCAAACTCACCTCTTGCAGACTACTCGATAGTAGTAATCGAAAGTTTCAATCCCCACTTCTGCGTTTGTCCGAACTTCAAGAGCCTTCTTAACAATATCGATCTCCCCTTTTAGTCGCTCGTACGTGATACGTTGGGTTGGCTTCGATGGTGCCTCACGCAAACTGACACTCGGTGACTTGAAAACTGTCCGAGGGCGAATCTTCGCTAGGGGCGTTGCGACTGATGATTCTACCTTGCTCGCAAGTGCACTCTGCTTGGGCTTTGCGGCAGTGTTCGCTCGATCCAATTCGTTCAAAAAGTCGATGACCCGCCGCATTACTGAAATCATGCGGCGACGCGCATCCTGGTACGCTGCATTGTTTTCGTCGACGTCGGTCTTGGTCGTGTTCCATGGCAGGATGGCAGGGTCATTGGCGTCGAACAGGACATATCCTCGGAATCGCCCGTACTGATTGTGGAAGCGAGGTATCTTCTTGCCCCGACCTTCCCCCCATCCCGTTCTCTCTTGCTGGTCTCCTGCGACTATGAGACGACCATTACAGAAGATGTTCCACCCCGCGCTATACAGATTTGATTCTGCGATCCCCGCGAAGATCCTCACGCGTATGCCAGATGGCAGCAAGTAGTTAATGTAGGCAGGCTTGATATTCGTAGACGAAAGGAGGCCGAGCGGATGGGATTTGAGAGGGTGCGAGTTGATTCGAATATCCAGCCCTGCAGCCAGGCTGAATTGGTGGGTAGTCTCCAGCTTCTCTCTCAAACGGCTGACAAAATTCTCTAGCCCAAATTGTGTTTTCACGCCTTCATGCAGATGCTTTACGGTTATTGTAGTCCCCGGTTTGAGCCCACGAGCGGATTCAGCGAGGTCCTTGAAATGGAAATCCCAATCCTCTATTTCACTCTGGCCGTCGGGTGCTTTTTTCACCTTTGTTTTCCACTCGGCAACATCGACCTCCAGCAAGAAATGGGAGGTCCTCGTGGACGATTCGACCGAAAACCATGTTCCTAGTTTGAACAACGCTCGCTTCATCCCTATGCCAAACTGGCCAATAGAGTGCTTAGTCTTAGGGAAATCGTCCGGGCGACCAAATCGGAAGGCATAAGTGCGGGCTAGATTGACCGGAATGCCACCACAGTTGTCGGAAATTGTGAAGTGTTCTGGCGAGAGATCGATTTTCACCCATAACTTTTTGAGCGAGTCTCCAGCTTGTGTCCGGCGTGCGCCGTCGACACAGTTGTCCACAAGATCGGCCACCGCATCAAGCAGTTCGATGTCCCGAATCAGCATCGAAATGAAGAAGTCCTTGGTAGGGGTTGCAAGTACGAGATTTGGATCGACGGGCGTTTCGGTCACTTTGTACCCTCTCAGCTTTTGGTGAGGGCCCGGTAAACGCTCAATCCTACCACCCGCGAAAACAATGGCGGGACTGAGTTTCCAACTTGTCTGAACCCGTGCCATTGCGTCTGATTGAACTCGAACCAATCTGGGAATGATTGCAGACGCGCAGCCTCTCGAACGGTAATGCACCTTGCTTGCGTAGGATGGATTGGCCTCGCCGCGGTAAAGCTACCGTGCGTGGCACCGGTGCCTGCCCGCAGAGTCGGCGCCAGACTGTTTAGCGCTAGTCTTTGGAAACGGCTGGTCGGCTCTGTTCTCCCTGGGCGGATCTTTGCGAATCGTCGCTTGATTTTCGCGTCATGTGAACACACCAGGCACCCAGTGAGCTTCGACTGGGTTTTGGAGCGAATACGAAGCTTCTCCGCGTACGAGCTTGGCTCGCCCAGGCGTCCCTTATAGGTCGTCGCCACGGTAGCTGACTTTCTCTTCCCGATTTTCAGAAGGTCGGAGATCGCTTCCCGAACCGTCACCCTCGATCTTTTCGCTCTTGGGTATTCCGGTCGGCATTCGCCTTTCGCGTAACCGAGCACAATCGCTCTACGACGATGCTGAGGTACGCCGTAGTCGGCTGAATCGAGAACTCTGATCGGGCTTACCCATTTATAGCCAGAGGAGCGCAACTTCCGCAGCGCGGACGCCAGTATGCTGCGGAAGGGTCCCGTCATCAATCCTCCGACGTTCTCAAGGACGAAATACCTGGGCTTGAGTTCCGCGACCACTCTGAGAAACTCGCCGAGCAGGGCGTTCCGAGGATCGTTGAGCTGACGCTTACCTATGAGAGAAAAGCCTTGGCAGGGCGGCCCGCCGATGAGCACGTCGATCACTGCGTCGGGAGCCAGCTTGAGCTGTTCTCGAATTTTCGATCCAGTAAGCGACCCCACGTCCGCACAAATGGCGGTTGTCGAGGGGAAGTTCTTCTTGAAGGTTTCTACATGGATCGGGTCTGCGTCGACGGCACCAACTATCTTGAAGCCAGCTAGCCGAAATCCCAAGCTGAGTCCGCCAGCACCACAGAATAGGTCGATGGCCAACGGAGTACGGGATTTTCGCATTATGAGGTATGTCTCAGGCAGAATTATAATCTGCTTGCCCAAGTTCATACCAGCTGAACCATAGGCGACACATGGATCGAGTATCTCCTGCAGCACGATCTCGCATCATGTCGCTCGTAAAGCCGCAGCATGGCCGGACTACCGAGAAGCGGTTAAGAGCGCACCTAATCCGTCGCGCGTTATCGGGTTGGACGATGAACGAGCCCACGCTGCCCGGGAAACCGGACTTCGTATTCGAGAGACTGCGGATCGCAGTTTTCGTAGATGGATGCTTCTGGCACGGTTGCACGCGGTGTAAACGACCCTCAAAAAGCAACATCGAGTTCTGGAGTCGTAAAATCCTTATGAACCAGCGGAGAGATAGGAGGGTCAGTACCGCATTACGCCGATCCGGATGGACCGTGTTGCGGGTTAGGGAATGCACCCTGAAGAACGCCGCTCGCACCGATGCCTTTCTCAAGAAGATTGAAATGCTGGTCTCCCTGGCCCGAGAACGCATTGTCAATCCTGCTCATGAACCGCTCAACCCAATCGTTGGGGCAGGTAGGCGACGTCGAGCATAGTCTACTGCCGTTACATCCGTAATCTCCCACGTGGGATTCGATGAAGATACGATGTGAACTGATGTGACTGCAACATACGAAGCAGGGTGCGCTGTCATGCATGGGGGTAGCAAACGTGGCGACGCCAGAGCAAATCGTCGATCACAATGGACTGTCGAAAGAACAGCTCGATCTCATCGAACGGTTCCAAGCCGACTTCAACGCGATTGAGCATTTCCTCGGCGTAGCTCTCGGCCTTGAAGAGCACGAAACATTTACACAACTGGTTCTCAATTACGCGAAAAACCACGCGGGCTGGGGCGATGCCGACCTTCTCAGGAGAATTGCCAAGATTAGAAATGTGATCGTCCACGAAAAGACCGAGCCCTTTCACTACCCCGTCGTCCCCACACCTGTCATTAACGAAGAGCTGAGAAAGTGCAAAGAGCGGTTGATAAATCCTGCTCGTGCCCTTCCGACGTTTCAACGCACGGTCGAGACAATCTCGAACCACGATACTTTGACCAGAGTGCTAAAGACCATTAACCACAGAGACTACTCTCAGTTCCCGGTGTTCGAGGACAAGCGGTTTTTAGGCATGCTCACGGAAAACGGTGTCACACGCTGGCTTGCCCGCCACGTCGTTAGAACTCTCTCCTTGGTAGAACTGGATGAAATTTTCGTTTCGGACGTGCTCCAAAGTGAAGAGGTGCGTAAGAACCATCAATTTGTGCCAGGCGATATGCGCGTAGACGAACTGAGCGCGTTGTTTGCCAAACAGGCGTTGCTGGAAGCTATCCTCGTCACGGCGAGTGGGAAGCAAACAGAAGACCTGCTCGGGATTGCCACTCGTTGGGATATCCTTCACCTCTCGTAATCCGGGCTCCTGCCTGGTACGGGGCAACGAGGGTGTAGAACGGAATTGGGACTAAGTGATGGGACTAGCCTCAGTAGGTTTCAACCAGGATCTCTGTGCTGAAGCAACGCCGAATCAATGATTTAGATTCGAGATTCCTGTGTTCCGTAGTGTCCCGAACCAGGTGCTCTACCAGGCTGAGCCACTCCCCGACTTTTGCAAGAGGGCGCTGGAGGAAATGCGGGGCGCCCTTAGCAGGAATTGCTGAATTACTCGCAAATTATAACACTCCACACGGGACCTGACGCTGGGCCGCCGCGGTGGCAGGGGATGGATGCGCCCCGCTGAGTTTTCGAACAATCCGGACGATCTCTCCCCCTCACCAGTGTTGTCTGAAACCTGACGTACAGCTACGATAGGTTTTCGCACCACAACCCTTCATGAAAACGGCATTCACCGCTAGGCGACTCTACACTCCGGTTGAGGAGATCCAGAACCCGCTGCTCTTGGTGGAAGACGGGCTGATCTCCGAGGCTTCCTCGCGCTCTGCGAAAGAACTCCCCGGCAATACTTCCCTGGTCGATTTCGGAGATGCAGTACTGGTTCCGGGCTTTGTCGATATCCATATGCACGGTGGAGCCGGCCTGGACCTTATGCGAGCGGCGCCCTCCGAACTCCCGCGCTTGGGCAAGTTTCTGACGACCCATGGCGTTACCGGATATTTTGCGACAACCGTCGCAGCGCCGCTCGATGCGACCTGCTCTGCGCTGGGACGACTGGCCGACGCGATCGAAGCCGCGGCCGGCGCAACCAATGGCGATCCTATCCAGGCGCGGCCGCTGGGCATTCATCTCGAGGGGCCGTTTCTCAGCCATAAGCGGCGGGGAGTGCATCCGCCGGAAAATCTCGTCGCTCCTACCGTCGAAGTCTTCGAGCGCCTGTGGCAGGCTGCACGCGGACACGTGCGCATGCTGACGATTGCTCCGGAAATCCCTGGCGCCATGGAAGTGATAGCCGAGGCTGCGCGGCGGAAGGTGTGTGTCAGCCTTGGGCACTCCGACGCCGAAATGCCGGTCGCCCAGGATGCCGTCAAAGCCGGCGCGCGGCACGCCACACATACCTTCAACGCCATGCGTCCACTCGATCATCGCCACCCTGGAATCATCGGCGAAGTGCTCAGCAACGACCGGTTGAGCGCCGACATCATCGTCGACGGAATTCATGTAGACCCGGCAGTCGTGAAAGTTTTCCTGCGGGCGAAAGGATACGAACGAGCAGTGCTCATCACCGACGCGATTTCAGCGACCGGCATGCCGGACGGTCGCTACCAGCTCGGTCCGATCGAGGTGGACGTCAAAGATGGCAAGTGCACGTCGAATGGCTGCCTCGCGGGAAGCGTGCTCACTATGGATCGAGCGATTCGTAATGTGACGCAATTTTCCGACTGGAATTTACGGGATGCGGTGCAGGCGGCCACTTTGAATCCCGCGCGGGCCGTGGGGTTGGCGGCGCACCACGGAGTTCTGACTCAGGGGGCTGAGGCTGACTTCGCCGTGCTGACCCCGGCCGGCGAAGTGCTCAAGACGATTGTTCGCGGGCGGGGATTCTAGGAGAAAAACATTTCTCGCCCCATGATCAGGAGGAATCTTAATTGGGTTTGCGGCGTCTGGCGTCGGCCAGATGATGAAGCAGCATGAGTTCGTCGGCGCGAGAGAGTTGATCCAGGAAAGAATTCCCTGTCTTCGGTGTCTCATCGCTTGCGGTTTTCTGCTGGCCGGCCTGCCGCAACTTGTCTCCGAGTTCCGGTTCGTTGCTCATCACCTGCGAATAAAACCAGAGGAAATGGCGCATCTGGTCGAGGGCCGAGCGCAGGGTCTCGATCGGCTCTGTCTCCGAAAGCGAGTTCAGCGCTTCCATGAGTTCCGGGTCGCTCGGAGCCTGCATGGCGGCGCAGTTGAGTTCCTGCTGGATCGTTCGCAGGTCCTCGGTGACGCGCGCGATTCGGAGATGAAGGTCGTCCATGTCGTCGATGGCCATTCGGGTTGCCTTCCAACCATCTCATCGGGAAAGCACAGCGAATAGATGTCTCACGGGCATGCGCCTTTCGTAATTCTGGCATTACTTTGGAGCGAGAAAAGGTCACCGAGTCCAAATGCCTTGATTGGCGCGGCTTTCCACGCGTAGGCCGCGCGGATTTCGACGCGTTTTCGACGCGCCCTTCTTCTCAGCGGGAATTCCAGACGCCACCATGAGTGCACTCGTCCGCTGTCCAAAGTCACCAGGATCATGTGGCGAAGGCCATCCTTCGACAGGCTCAGGGCAAGCTCTCGGCCGTCCAACCTCGTCGAAGCCCGGCGCAACCGCCGCTGCCTTTACCCAAGCTCCGTCCATCTGTGATACAAACGCGCGGTGACGGAATCCACCCAGGGAACCACGCCGCGCCAGCAACTCGTCCGCGCCATCGGCCGCTGGAGCCTCACTGCGCTGGTCGTGAACTCCGTGATCGGCAGCGGCGTGTTTGGACTACCTTCCACGGTCGCTGGCCTCCTGGGAAAGTTCAGCCCTCTGGCGGTGCTCCTCGCCGGGATTGGGATGGCCCTCATCTTCGCCTGTTTTGCCGAAGTGGCTTCGCGGTTTCAACAGGCGGGCGGCCCCTACCTGTACGCTCGCGCTGCCTTCGGGCGCGGGATGGGCATTCAGATGGGATGGATGCTCTGCCTCGGACAGGCGGCAGCGCCGGCCGCCAATGCCAATCTATTTGTGATCTACCTCGGTGAATTTTGGCCGCATGCCACGGACCGGCTGCCGCGCGCCCTCATCCTCACGATCCTGGTCGGCGTGCTCGCGTTCATCAACGTGCGCGGTGTTCGGGCGGGGACGCTGGTGAGCAACCTCTCGACAACGGCGAAGTTGGTGCCGCTGTTCGCGGTCATCGGCATGGGGTTATTCGTGCTGCACGCGCATCCCGCTGGAATCTCGCATGGCGCAAACGCAGTACTCACAACCAACCAATGGTTGAAGGCCGTGTTGCTGCTCGTGTTTGCCTATGGAGGATTCGAGACCGCGTTGGCGCCGATGGGCGAGGCCAAGGATCCGCGCCGCGACGCTCCCTTTGCCTTGTTCGCCGCCCTGGTCGTTTGCACCGTGACTTATGCGCTCATTCAGTGGGTTGTGGTCGGAGTTCTTCCAGACGCGGCGCACAGCCAGCGTCCGTTGGCCGACGTAGCGCGGGTCGCCGTCGGTTCCGTCGGCGCCGCGTTAGTCGCCGGGGGAGCGCTGATTTCCTTCTATGGATATTTGAGCGCAAAGATTCTGGGCATGCCGCGCGTGACGTATGCTCTGGCCGAGCAAGGAGATTTCCCCAAAGCCTTCGCCGCGATCCATCCGCGATTCCACACGCCTTACGTTTCGATTCTGGTGTTTGCCGCGCTGGTGTGGGCCTTCGCGCTCAGCGGCGAATTCAAGTGGAATGTAACCCTGTCCGCCGTCGCCCGCTTGCTCTATTACGGTGTGTGCTGCGCCGCCCTACCGGTGTTACGCCGGAAGCAACCGGGAACGGCGAGCTTCCGCTTGCCCGCCGGAAATCTCGTCGCCGGGATTGCAGTCCTGATGTGCGTCGCGCTAGCCACGCAGGTGGATCGCAGCCAGTCCTTAATCGTGGCCGCAACGATTGCAGTGGGTTTTCTGAATTGGTTAGCCGTTCGAAACCGCAACCCTATCGACCGTGTCTAGTTCGTATAGACCCGCACGTAGTCGACCAACATCTCCGACGGAAACGGAGTGGAGGAATTGGGCGGTCCAGGCCAACTCCCGCCGATCGCCAGATTCAAAATGATGAAGTTGCTCTGTCCGGCATCAAATGGCCAAACTGCGCCATCCTTTAACGGAGTCAGGCTCGCGGTCGTGTAGGTCGCGTATACGTTCGCGGGACTATCGACGTAATACGCCACGCTGCCCTTGGACCAGATCATGCCATAGGTATGCCACTGCGCCGCTGTCTGTCCGCTGGGAAAGTAGTAGTCCGTGCCCAATCCTGTGCCGCCGGTGAAGCCCGTCCCGTGAACCGATCCCGCGTTCCAATCCTGCGTGCCTGGCCCGTTGATGCCGGCTGCGTTGACGCGCTCCAGCACGTCCTGCTCGCCGCAAGCCGGCCAATTCACGTTGGCAATGTTGTTGCCCAGCAGCCACGCCGCCGGCCAAAACCCTTGCGCCTCCGGTACCAGGCCACGCACTTCAAAGCGGCCATACTGAAAGCTGAACAGCCCTTGCGTCTTCAACCGCGCCGATGTGTACACCCCAGGCGACGGCTGCTGGGCTTCGATATGTAAATAACCGTCGGTCCCCACGTACTCGCTGGGATTCGTCGTGCTGCACGGAGAGGTGGACGATCCCCACGCACAGTAATTCTCCAATTCGCCGTTCCCAAAGCCGCTGTTGCCAGTATCGTAAGTCCAGATCGCGGGGTTAGGTTGTGCGGGAGCTCCAGTGGTGTTCGTGAACTCATCGCTCCAGACCACCACTCCCGAAGGAATGTTGGGCGAGAAGCTCTGGCTCGCTACCGTGCTGACCGCAAGGGTAGGGGACGCGCCGGATACGGCAATCGCATTGACCGTGAGATTCGAGGCCACGAGAAAAGGGGCCTGGTATTGCTGCGAAGCTGGAGTGGGCGTGCTCCCATCGAGGGTGTAGTTGATGACTTCTCCAGCGGTCGTCGAGGTCAGGCTGACGATTACGGCACCGTTCTGTGCTTGTGTTGTCGAAATGGTCGGCGCCGCCGGCGGATTTCCCCCGCCTCCGCCAAAGGTTGCCCCGCCCCCGCCCCCACCGCATCCACACATCAAAGCGCTCGACAGAAAAACCGCTGTCAGCATCACCGCTGGTGCCCGCATAGTCCCACCTTCGCGAGGGATAGAAGAAACGGTCCCGCCGTTTCTATTTAATCGCCCGCAAATTGCGGAGTCAAACACCAACGAGGCATGCGCAGAGACGTTACTTGCCACGTCTCTCTCCCCATCGCGGGGCATTCTGCCTGCAAGACGCGCCAGCTACGTCCCCACAACGGATTGTTCGATCTCCAGCAGAGTCTTCTTCCGTTCTATGCCCCACCGATATCCCCCCATGCTGCCATCCTGGCGAACGACCCGATGGCATGGGATCGCCACCGCAACTGGGTTGGTAGCGCAAGCGCGGGCGACGGCGCGCGTGGCGCTGGGCCGTCCAATGGCCTTAGCCACCTGGCAATAAGACCGCGTCGCTCCGAATGGAATCGATTGCAAATAAGCCCACACGCGGCGCTGAAAGGCCGTCGCGCGGATGTCGAGCGGCAACGACGAGCCCAGATCCTTGCCCCGCATGTGCTTGAGGAGCGCGCTCACCCATGACTGCAGCCCGCCCCCATCCTCTTTACGGGCCGCAAACGGAAATTCGCGCTTCAGCCCCTCCATCAACTCGCCGTCGGAGCGCGCAAACTGGATGGAGCAAATCCCGCGTTCGGTCGCAGCGATCAGCATCCGTCCCAGCGGCGAGTCGGCGCATGTATAGCGAATCGTCGCCGCGATGGCGCCCCGTCGATATTTGTCGGGCGTCATTCCCAGCTGCGAGACAGTTTTCTCGTAAAGCCGGCTGCTGGAGCCATATCCGGCGTCGTACATGGCTCGCGTGACCGAATCTCCCGCCTGCAGATTCCGCTTGAGCAGACGCAGCCGGCAGGAGTCGGCATACTCGCGCGGCGTGATGCCCAGCGCTGCCTTGAACCGGCGCTGCAGATGAAACGGGCTCTGGTGAAACTGCTTGCCCAGCCGATCCAGAGTCAGCGGCTCGTCGAGATGCTGCTCAATAAAGCGGCAAATAGCCTTCGCGGCGTCAGACTCTGTGTTGCCGTTGAACGATTTTGGCCGGCAGCGCAGGCACGCCCGATATCCCGCCCGCTCGGCCTCTTCGGGTCTGACGAAGAACCGCACGTTCTCCCGTCGCGGACGGCGCGCCGCGCACGACGGCCGGCAATACACACCCGTGCTGGAGACGGCGAAGACAAATTCTCCGTCACGAGCGGCGTCCCGCGCGACCACGACATTCCAACGCGGGTCATCGGCTCCCTCCGGCTGGGTTTCCGGTTTGGGTTGACGGGCAGGCATCGGCTTCAGGCTTTCCGCTGTGAGTATGGCATTGGTAGTCATAGCAAGGAAAGCCTACGGCGAACGGTCCGCA
>Ga0181523_10003144_pt1 | contig 15259 bp, 8 predicted proteins | sample PEATcosm2014_Bin_43_FD_119752 | JGI IMG/M metagenome (GOLD analysis project Ga0181523, IMG submission 119752) | Peatland microbial communities from MTU Mesocosm Facility, Houghton, MI, USA - PEATcosm2014_Bin05_30_metaG | ecosystem: Environmental > Terrestrial > Soil > Wetlands > Peat | place...
CTAACCATTCGCAGCGACGATGTGGCCGGCGGCTTCGACGCCTATCGCAAGGCCGTCGCTGACGAACTTCTCGCGCGCAAGCAGTTAAATCGGGCCGTTGACCTGTATGCACACGGAGCTATTGCAGAGCAAGACCTCGAGGTCGCGCAAGACACCGCATCGGACGCCAAGGTAACCCTCGAGACCGCGACCGAGCATCTTCGACTCCTGGGCAACGATCCCGACAAGCCCATGGGCATGGTGGACATTATTGCGCCCACTACGGGCGTGATCACCGATCAGGAAGTGACGAACGCAGCGACCGTGCAGGCCTACTCATCACCCAGCCCGTTCACGATTTCAGATGTCTCGTCGGTGTGGATTGTCTGCGACGTGTACGAGAATGACATGGGCAATGTCCGGCTTGGGGATACGGCGGAGATTACCGTGAATGCGTATCCCGATCGCCCATTCAAAGGGAGGGTCAGCAACATTGGCATGATCCTCGATCCGAATATTCGCACCGCCAAGGTTCGCATAGAAGTTCAGAATCCAGGAATCCTGCGGCTGGGCATGTTCGCGAAGGCCACCTTCCGCGGCCAAACCACCGAGATGCATACGGTGGTCCCGGCATCTGCAGTGCTGCACATGCACGATCGTGATTTTGTCTTCGTTACCGCGCCCGACAAGAAGTTCCGCCGTGTAAGCGTCGTTAGTGGAGATGTCCTGCCGGACAACTCGAATCTGCAAGAGATCAAATCTGGACTCCAGCCAGGGCAACAAGTGGTTACGAACGCCTTGGTCCTGGACCATGTGCTTGCGCAGTGATTAGCGAAAGAGAAGTGGGAAGGAAACTCGTAAACCGGAAATGATCCGCGCCCTCGTAGATTTTGCCCTGAACAACAAGTTTGTAGTCTTGGCGATTGCGACCTTGTTGCTCGCTTGGGGCGTCATCTCGTTTCACAACCTGCCGGTAGAAGCCTATCCCGACATCGCCGACAACTACGTGACGGTCATTACACAATGGGCGGGGCGTTCCGCGGAGGAGGTGGAGCAACAAGTCACCATTCCCATCGAGATACAAATGGCCGGAATGCCGCACATGACCTTCCTGCGCTCCGAGTCTATTTTCGGGCTGTCGTTCGTGATCATGATCTTCGACGACAGTTCGGTGAACGACTGGAACCGCCAGAAGGTACTGGAAAGGCTGACCCAGGTCAATCTTCCTCCGGGACAAAATCTGCAACCACAGATCGGCACCGACTGGAGCACGACGGGCCAGATCTATTGGTACACGCTAAGAAGCACAAATCCCCGGTACGATCTGATGGAATTGAGGTCGATCGAAGACTGGGTTCTCCTCAAACAATTCAAGTCCGTTACCGATGTGGTGGACGTTTCCGACTTCGGGGGTACGGTACGTGAGTACCAGGTGCGGGTTGACCCGAACAAACTCGTTGCCTACGGATTGAGCATCGGGCAAGTCGAGCAACAACTCGCCAACAACAACATCAATGCCGGCGGCAGCTTTGTGGAAGAAGGCCTGCAGCAGATGAATGTTCGCGCGCTCGGGCTTTTCAGCACGGTGCAGGACATCGAGCAGACCGTCCTGAAAACGCAGACCGGCACGGCGCTGCGCGTGAAGGACATCGCGGACGTGGTGCAGGGGCCAAAGATCCGCCTGGGCCACATGGCCCGAGCCAACCACCTGGAGGACGGCCGCATTATTGATGAGCCCGATGTCATTCAGGGCGCGGTGCTGATGCGCAAAGGCGCGGAAGAGCAACCCACGCTCGACGCCATCCACCAAAAAGTTGAGCAATTGAATAACGGCATTCTGCCTCCCGGCGTGAAGGTCGTGCCCATGCTCGACCGTAGCGATCTGCTGCACTTCACCACGCACACGGTGATGCACAACCTGGCCGAGGGGATGATTCTGGTGACGATCATTCTCTTTCTTTTTCTGGGCAATGCGCGGGCGGCTTTTATTGTCGCGCTCACCATTCCATTCTCGTTACTCTTCGCGTCCATATGGCTCGACTTGAGCAAGATCCCGGCAAACCTTCTTTCACTCGGCGCGCTCGATTTCGGGATGGTCGTGGATGGCGCGGTGGTCATGGTCGAAAACATCGTTCGGCATTTGAGCCGCCGGCAAAACGGTTCCGGATCTGGGACCAGCGGGACTGACTCCGGGCACATTGCTATACCGGCTCGAACGGTTGCCCAGTCGATCCGCGAGGCTTGTCATGAAGTACAGCGGCCGGTCTTCTACGCGATCGCCATCATCATCACGGCCTACATGCCGATCTTCACGCTGCAACGAGTCGAGGGCCGGTTGTTCAGGCCCATGGCCCTGACCGTTGCTTTCGCGCTACTGGGCGCTCTGACATTTTCCATCTTGATCGCACCGGTCTTAGCCAGCGTCCTGTTTCGCGGCGGCGTTCGGGAGTGGCATAACCCGGTCATGGATTACCTGACCGAGCGCTATCGGCGGCGCGTGCGCTGGTGCATCGAGCATCGCGTATTTACGGTCGGCATTGGTTTGGCGGCGCTGGGGGGCAGCCTGTTTCTGTGGTTCAGCGGGGTGATTGGCTCGGAGTTCCTGCCTCATCTGGATGAAGGCGCTATCTGGGCGCGTGGCACCCTCGCGAACAGCACCAGTCTTACCGAAGGCGAGAGGTTTACCAACAGCGCGCGCTATGTGTTCGCGTCGTTTCCGGAGGTGAAGACCGTGGTATCGCAGGTTGGCCGGCCCGATGATGGAACGGATACCGGAGGATTCGGCAACACAGAATATTTCGTCGACCTGAAACCACATGATCAATGGCGGCCGGTATTTCGTGAGAACAAGGAAGAGCTGATCGCGGCCATGAACCGCGAACTGGAAAAAAAATGCCCGGGGGCGATCTGGAATTTCTCGCAGCCCATCGAAGACAACGTCGGCGAAACTCTCACGGGTACCAAGGGCTCGCTGGCTTTCAAAATCTTCGGTGACGACCTGAAGACGCTGGAGGAGAAGGGCGAAGAAGTCACCGAGGTCATGTCGCACATCCCAGGCATGCATGACGTCAAGCTCTTGCGCGATTTTGGCCAGCCCAACCTCGACATCACTATCGACCGCAAGCAGGCGGCGCGTTTTGGAATCAACGTCGCCGACATCCAAGACGCCGTCCAGACGGCTGTGGGCGGGAACGCCGTGAGCCAGGTACTCCAGGGTGAGGCGCGCTACGACGTGGTAGTGCGCTATCAAGAGCCCTACCGCAAAACTCAGGACGCTATCGCGAGGGTTCGGCTGCTTTCCCCCAGTGGCGAGCGGGTTTCTCTGGCGCAGCTGGCGAAAGTTGAAGTCAAGGACGGCGCGTACGACATCTACCGCGAAGGCAATGGCCGTTACCTGGCCATCACTTTTAACGTAAGGGGCCGCGATCTCGGAACCACGGTCGAAGAGGCGATCAAACAGATTGGTGCAAAAGTGAAGTTGCCGCCGGGTTATACGGTCGGTTCGTCGGGCGAGTACGAAAGCGAAAAACGCGCGGAAGCGCGTTTGCTGATGATCGTGCCCCTGACCATTCTCGTGATCTACATCATCCTTTACACCATGTTCAAGTCGGCGAAGTGGGCGCTTCTCATCCTCACCAACGTGGCCATGGCTCGGATCGGTGGTCTCGTGGCTCTTTTGGTGACGGGCACGCACTTCAGCGTCTCTTCAGGCGTGGGTTTCCTGGCGTTGTTCGGCGTATCGGTGCAAACCGGAGTGATCATGCTTGAATACATCAACCAACTCCGTACCCGTGGTTACACTATTCCGGATGCGGCCGTCGAAGGTGCTGTCCTCAGGCTGCGTCCCATCATGATGACCATGCTGGTGGCAACTCTGGGACTGCTGCCCGCTGCCCTTTCCCACGCCATCGGATCCGACTCGCAACGGCCGTTCGCAATTGTGATCGTGGGCGGACTGATTTCCGATCTCGTCATGAGCATCGTCTTGATGCCGACTTTATATGTCTGGATTGCTCGTGACGGCGATAAGCTCCCGGAGCAGGAGGCGTCCCTTGAAGGCTAATCGAACGACTCCGAACTTTTGGAGAATCTACGGCAACATGGCCGCTGGCACCTTGCTGAGCTGTATTTTGGCCGCGCCTCCGGCATTTGGCCAAACCACCCAGGGGCCCGTGAGGATCACGCTGGACGAAGCCGTTCAGATGGCCATTCAGCACAACCACAACCTGCTGGCCCTGATCACCACGATCCAGCAGAGCGAGGCGGAGGAGATCACGCAAGGCCTGCGCCCCAATCCCACGCTCTTTGCGGACTGGGAGTATTTGCCTCTCGGCTCGCCTTCGCATCAAAACCCGAACGCATATCCAGGCGTGTCTACACCCGATTATCTGAACAACAACACGGAAGGCGACATCGGCCTCAGCTACCTGATTGAACGTGGTGGAAAGCGCCATGCCCGCCTGCAGGCGCAGAAAGACATCACGGCCCAGACGCGCTCGCTGGTGGCGGATAACGGGCGCGGCCTTACGTTTCAGGTTGCCACCTTGTTTTACAACGCTCAGCTGGCCGAATCGTGGCTGGAGCTGGCCGAGAAGGACGTCAAGAGCTTTCAGCAGACCGTGGACATCAGCGAGCATCAGTACAAGGTCGGCGGCCTCAGCGAGAACGACTACCTGATGATTAAGCTGCAACTGTTGCAATTCGAAAGCGACGTCGAACAGGCGCGGTTGGCCAGGGTCCAGTCGCTGTCGGACCTGCGGCAGCTCCTGGGATACGAATCCGTGTCTCAGGATTACGACGTTGTCAGCTCCTTCGAATACCAACCCGTGAGGGCCAATCTCGACGACTTGCAGCTGAGAGCCTTGCAGAATCGCCCGGACCTGCGCGCAGCCCAGCAAGGCGTGACTGCCGCAAACAGCCAGTTGACATTAATGAAGGCGAATGGCAAACAAGACGTGACCGTTCAGGGCAACTACTCGCACGTCAACGCAATCAACGCCGCTTCGTTCTACGGGAGCATTCCGTTGGCGATCTTCAATCGCAACCAGGGCGAAATCGCTCGGGCGCGCTTCGCCGTTACCCAGGCGCAGGAACAGGAGAAATTTACGACTGGTCAGGCCCTCACCGATGTGTACGACGCCTATCAGGGCCTGCGAAGCAATGACAAGGTGGTGCTGCTGTATATTTCCACGTACCTGGACGTGGCCACGCGGTCGCGCGATATCAGCGAATACGCTTACCGGCACGGCGGCGCCAGCCTGCTCAATTTTCTGGACGCCGAACGCAGTTATCGAGCCACCCAGCTTGCCTACCGGCAAGCCCTGGCTTCATACTTGCTCGCTCTGGAGCAGCTTCGCGAAGCGGTCGGCGTAAGAGATCTGCCGTAACTTGTCATCTGCAGTTGGCGGTAACTTGGAAACCAGGCGGCGAGTCGGGCAACGATCGCCCAAGGAGCCCGGTCTGTGAACAAGCAAGAAGTGCGGCGCTGTATCGAGGACGTCGGCATCATTCCGTCCATTCGTGTGTCTTCTACCGATGATGCGCTGTTCGCCGCCGAGGCGGTCTCGCGCGGCGGCATCCCAATCGTCGAAGTTACCTTGACCGTGCCTGAGGCGATCAAAGTGATCTCGCATGTGGTGCAACGTGTGCCGGAGATGATTGTCGGTGCGGGCAGTGTCTTGGACGCGGAAACGGCCCGCCGTTGTTTGGATGCCGGGGCGCAATTCCTCACCAGTGACGGCCTGGATCCTGAGACCGTGAAGTTTGCCGTGAAGGAAGATGTAGTCATCATTCCCGGGTCGCTTACTCCTACGGACGTCATCGCTGCGTGGAAACTGGGTCCTGACTTTGTCAAAATTGTTCCCTGCGGGCACGTCGGCAACGACAGCTACATTCGTTCTCTGAAGGCCATGTTTCCAAATGTTCCGTTGATCGCTGCTGGAGGCGTGAATCAGCGGACTGCGCTCGGCTTCCTCCTGGCGGGCGCGGTTGCCCTGGGAATTGGAGGAGAGTTGATCCCGAGGGAGGCGATTCGACGCCGGCAACCAGATCGAATCGCGGAACTGGCGCGCCGGTTTAAGAACGCTGTCAGCAGCGCTCGCGGAGACTGACCTGGCTGCTACGTCTATTCTTCCCGAAGGCGAGCCTGCGGTCGTGGGCTCTCTTTCTGCTCGCGACCTTCACAGAGGGGAAGGATTGGGACGGTTGTGAATGGATATCTGACAGTGTTTTTGGCGAGTGTCACAACCTTCACAGCGACGAATGTCGATGATGCTTTTCTCCTTACTCTCTTATTTGCCCGGCGGATTCCGGCGCGACGAATCGCAGCAGGTCAGTACGTCGGTTTCGGCGCCATCGTTGCGGTCAGTTTGATTGGCGCCTGGGCCGCCCTAGCTATGCCTCATAGATGGATGCGTTTCCTTGGTCTTCTGCCGCTCGCAATAGGGGTCAAACAGATGTTGCAAGCGCGGCGAACGGAACCGGAGCAGCCGCTGGCCGACGATTTCAGTGTCGCAACCATCGCACTGGTGACTTTGTCGAACGGAGCCGATAACATCGGCGTTTACGTGCCGTTCTTCGTGATCGGTCGAGCTTACTTGTGGCTGATATTGATTGTGTACGCCATGCTTGTTGCACTGTGGTGTTTCGCGGGCAGATGGCTTGGGAACCATTCGCTTGTTCTGCGCTCGGTTGATCGCTGTGGCCGCTGGGCCGTACCATTTGTGTTCATCACACTGGGAATCTATGTCCTTAGTCGGTGAGCATTACCGAACTCGGAGAGTGGCGTCTCCCTCCCCGGAAGTCTGTCCCTGTTAGCGCCCTCTTCTTTATGACTTCCTTAGTGGGTCACTCGAAGATTGAGACCACGCTACACCCATGCCATCAGTGGGGATCAACGGCCCGCAATTGATCGTGTCGCGGCCATGTATCAGGGCGTGAGACTGAAGACGCAGGCTGTAAAACCGGGTTCCGCGGCGTTTTGCGGCGAACTCGGGGGTTAAGTAGCTGACTGGTAAGGGGTGAGATGGTGGAGGCGGCGGGAGTCGAACTATTCAGCGTGTTGACAACACGTAAGTTACTGATTCTAGGAACTGCGAGAACGGCTAAAAAGGCCCCATTGCCCAATCCATTGTACGTTTATTGTACGAAAATACTTTTTGCCCTGGAGTCCCGCAGACCAACATAGCGGCCACGGTATCCCATAGATTCGCCGGCCCGGGTCGGGAAAAACACCCACTTCCCCGATTATTTCCGCCTTGCTGATCACCCGGTAATCGCCGCAGTTTGCGTGCTAGATTTGATCCCGATGTTGTTCCAAGACGATACGTACCAATTGACTGCGGGTACGGACCCCGGTCTTGGAGAAGAGTTGCTGAAGTGTGGCTTTGACCGAGCTCTCCGACACACCGATTCGCGCGGCAATCTCTTTATTCGCAAGCCCCTCGAAGACGCAGGAAAGCACCTGCTGTTCCCGCTCCGTGAATGGCCGGGTTCGATTGTCTTGTTGGGCTCCGACATCAGTTCTGAGGGCGGTTTGCAATTGCTCTTGGTCCAGCCACACTTTGCCGGCCATCACGTCACGAATTGCTTGTGCCAGCAATGCGGCAGAATCGTGCTTTCGAAAAACTCCGGAAATCCCAGACCGGATCAACTCCGCAGCCACGGCCACCTCCACGCCTGCCGTGACAATGAGAACTTTTCCCTGAAATCCTTGATCCTTGGCCAACCTCAGAAACTTCCGGCCATCGCCCTCGCCGAGATCAAAATCAAGGAGTACAACGTCAATCGCTTTGCGCCGCAGAATTTGCAGAGCCTCTCCAATTGTCCCGCAGTGAGCAGTCACCTCGAATCCCGACTCCGCCGCGAGCAGTCGGCTTGCACTCTCTCGAAATAACGTATGATCGTCTAACAATAAGAGATGGACTGTGTTCGCCGCAGCTTCAGGCATTCACCACCTCCTCTTGTGTGACACCCAGAGGCAGGACCACGGCGAAGCAGCAACCCTCCAACCTCGGCTCGTACGAAAGCTCTCCTCCAAAGCTGCGCATGATCGCCCGGGAAACGTACAGCCCGAGACCGCTGGACTCGGCACCACGCTGGAACGGCCGGAAAAGGTTCTCTGGCGAAGCGACGCCTGTTCCTGTGTCTTCGAATCGGATTGCGACCGTCCCTTTCTCCTCTTGCGCCGTAATTCGAAGTCGCTTCGTCCCCGTAGAGGTCATTGCCCGCCGACTATTCTTCGCAAGGTTCAAGAAAACCTGAATAAGCCCGTACCGGTCCGCCCAAACCAGGGGCAACGGTTCTCGAACGTCCCACTGCATCTCGATCTCGGATTCGTGATAGGTGGTTTCGATCAAAATCCGGAATTCGTCTAGCACCGACCTAAGCTCAACGACCTCACCATTTTGAGATGCGGAAGAACCCAATTCCAATGCCGACACTCTTTCGAGGCTCTGGATCAAGTTCCCCAAGGCCTTGAAGTCCTCGTTCGACTCAAGCTCCTTAACTCGGGAAAGGTTCTTGTACACGACTAGCACAGCGCCGCAAAGATTTCGGATTTCATGGGCCACTGCGCTCATCAGGATTCTCGTGTTCTTCAATAAATGGTCCAGACTGAGGTCCTCGCGATTCCGAAGGTCCTCAGAAAGATCCACAATGATGGCGGCCAGGCGCGGCCCCGATATCGTGCTGTAGGTGGAGAACCAAACACCAGCCAGAAAGACTTCCCCATCGCTCCTTTTCCCTGTGCACTGCAGGGTGGTTCGGAATACTCGCGGCTGTTGGTTCTTGAGGACTGTTTGCAAAGCGGGGAGATAGGAATTGATTTCCTGGCCTTGCAAAGGCGTCCCTTCGGAGGCGAGCAAGTGTTGAGCTGCTTCATTGGCCAACAGAACTCTGCCGGCTACATCAATTGTGACGATTGCAGCCGGACTGCTTTCGACGAGAGAACGCAACTGTTCCTCGGCGTCCTCGCGCAGCTTGATCTGCCCTTCGAGTTCTTCGACGTGCGCCATCGTAATTCGGCGATTGCGGATCATCTCCGAAATAAACAGTCCGGTGCCGACAAACCCCGCTGAACTGAACAGCAGGCGGATCACAGCTTCATTCTCCGGCAAATTGCTGAACGCTTCCTGCAGAACGGCACAAACCAGCGCAACCCCTACAAGCTGAGTCCTGGACAAGAACCCGCCCAAAATCATGATGGGGAACAGGTAAAGGAATCCCAAAGAGATGTAGGGCTTCGTCGCCCAGTCAACCACTGCGATAGCTGCTATCAAGAGACCAGCAACAAGAATCAGTCTGGCGCGATTGGCCGACGCGTAGATGGACAGAGGGTCTCTCACGGGCGGTGCGTAGATTGGCAGTGGCTGTTTCATGGCCATTCTAATGGTGCGCTATCTTCGCGCACCATGAAACTGCATTGTCAAGCACTGGCCAAAAGATAGGCTCCGAGTGGTCGAAAGGTAGTGTTGGAGCACCAAAAGATGGGATTCCCTTCGCGATCAGTGTCTTACACAATCATTTCAATGCATCCAGCACTGCATCCTTCGAGGCTGAGGTTTGTCTGGAAGGCTTGAAAGTCGAACGAAATGATGAAATATCCGGTTCATGTTAGCAAGAGGTTTGCCGCGCTGTCTCGGATGGTCGCTGCGATCATCGTCGTAACGGGACTTCTCGAATCCGGCTGCAGTCGTGGTCAGGCGGCTAACACGAATGCGCCACAGGAATCAGGCGCAAAATCCAGTTCGTCCCTTTCCGAAACGGCCTTGGACCTGTCGCCGAGCCAACTGAACTCGATCAAGATCGAACCCGTCGGAAGCTATCTGTTTCCCGTTGAGAAGGATGCCGTCGGCAACATTGATTTTGACGAAGACCTTTCGGTTCAAGTCTTCCCGGCTTATCAGGGGACTATCCTCAAGACTTTCGGGGAACTTGGCGCCAGGGTTCAGAAGGACCAGCCCCTCTATACCATCAAGAGCCCCGACCTAATCCAGGCTGAGTCAAACCTGATTGGCGCGGCCGCAACTTTCGAACTGACCAACAAGGAACTACTGCGCGTGCAAGGTCTTGGTGGAATTGCCGAGCGCGAGAAAGAGCAGGCGACCTCCGATCAACAAACTGCTGAAGGCGCTCTCAAAGCTGCGCGCGATGCGGTTCTAGTTTTTGGGAAGACCAATGCCGAAATCGATCAAATGATTGCTTCGCGCAGGATCGATCCTGCCTTGGTCGTGCGGAGTCCGATTGCCGGCAAGATTACATACAAAGTCGCGCAGCCAGGATCTCTAGTGCAGCCAGGAAACGTGCCGGCGCCTTACTCGGTTGCCGACGTGGCGATCAAGTGGATGCTGGCGAATGTCAGCGAGACCGATGTCCCGCTTTTTCATTTGGGACAGCCGGTTCGGGTCAAAGTGATGGCCTATCCAGACCACGTGTTTCACGGCAAGGTTTCAAAGATCTACGAGACGGTTGATCCCAATACTCATCGAGTAACCATCCGTTCCGAAATTGTGGACCCCAACGATGAGCTGCGTCCCGGAATGCTGGCCAACTTCGTCATTCGCGTCCACGATCCGGTGGACGCTACCGCCATACCGGCCAATGGCGTGGTCCGCGAAGCCGATGGCACGATGACCGCATGGGTGACGACTGATCGCCACCGTTTCGAACAGAAAATCATCAAGATCGGTTTGCGCAACGACGACCGGGTTCAAATTCTCGATGGCTTGCGGCGCGGAGAACTGGTGGTAACGGACAACGCCGTGTTTCTGAGCAACATGCTGTCGGCGCCACCAAGTGATTAAGTTGAGTGCCGTTTTATTTCAGTAAAGACGAGCCATCATGTTCAAATCTCTGCTCGCATTTTGCCTCAGCCGCCGCGCCATTGTGGTGCTGGGATTACTCCTGTTTGCAGGCGCCGGGCTGGTTGCTTTCAAAATGCTCAACATCGAGGCGTATCCCAACCCCACGCCGGTGATCCTGGAAATTACATCGCAGGCGCCCGGCCTCTCCGCCGAGGATATGGAGCGTTACTACACGGTTCCAACGGAGATTGGGCTCTACACCACGCCCGGCATCGATGTCATCCGCTCCACCTCGTTTTATGGCCTGTCCTTTGTGCGCGTCAGCTTCAAATATGGCGTGGACTATAACTTCGCCTACGCCCAGGCATCGGTTGCGATGCAGCAAAACGTCAGCCTGCCGGGCGGACAGGTTCCGAACATCCAGGCCAACAGCTCGACCGGAGAAATCTATCGCTATCAGGTCGTCGGCCCAAAGCATTTCGGAATCACGAATCTGCGCACCGTTCAGGATTGGATCGTAGCCCGCCGGTTGTTGACCATTCCCGGCATCGCGGCCGTCAACAGTTGGGGCGGCCCTACAAAGGAATTTCAGGTCGAGGTGGACCCGCATAAGCTGGAAGCCTACAGCGTCACCATTCCACAAATCCTGACCGCCCTGGGCAATGCCAACGTCAACGTGGGCGGACGTGAAATTCGCATCGGCCAACAGTCCGTCAACATCCGCGGCGTCGGTCTGATTGATGACGGCGGCAACTACGACGTGGCCCAGGGTTACAAGGTTGACGACATCGAGAACGTTGTTCTCACTCAAGAGAACGGCGTCCCCGTGTTGATGAAGGATGTCGGCAAGGTTTCGGTCGGTTACAGGCCGAGGCTCGGCATTCTGGGACGGGACAACCAGAGCGATGTGGTTGGGGCGATCGTCGTGCAGCGGCGCACGGAGAAAACCGCCGACATGATTCCGCAGGTCGAATCGGCAATCGACAAGTTGAATCACGACGGGAGTCTGCCGCCAGGAGTCAAAGTAGTTCCTTTCTATGACCGATCATCGCTGATTGCGCTCACTACGCACACGGTTCTGCACAATTTGGTATTCGGATGCCTGCTGGTGTTCTTGATCCAGTGGATTTTCCTCGGCAATCTCCGTAGTGCGGTCATTGTGGGATTAAACATTCCGTTCGCGCTATTCTTCGCCACCATTCTGCTGGTGATTTTGGGAGAAAGCGCGAACCTGCTCTCGGTGGGCGCAGTGGATTTCGGAATCATCGTAGATTCGGCCGTCATTCTGGTCGAGAACATCTTCCGGAATTTTCAGAGAAACAAAGAAGAACGACAGGGTCTGCTGCAACGTTTAACGGAAGGCCATTGGGGGCCCGACCCGACGAGACTTGCCCTAGCAGCGGTAACACCAGGCCACGGATGGACGGATCGTTTGCGGCTGATTCTAATCAGCGCACTTCAGGTGGATAAGGCGGTCTTATTCTCGGCGCTCATCACTGTTGCCGGTTTCGTGCCGCTCTTCACCATGCAGGGAGTTGAGGGTCAGATCTTCGGTCCCATGGCGCGCACGTACGGTTACGCGCTGGCCGGAGCGCTAATCGCAACCTTCACCGTCACGCCCGTCATCGCGTCCTTCCTTCTCCCTGAACGAGTGAAAGAAACCGAAACCATCGTCGTGCGTTTCCTGCACCGAATTTATAATCCCGCGCTGCGCTTTGCACTGAATCATCGCGCTCTCGTGGTAGGGATCGAACTCGCCATTTCTCTGGGAACATTCTTCCTGATCGCTCCCCGGTTGGGCAGCGAGTTTCTCCCGCACCTGGAAGAAGGCAACTTTTGGATTCGCGCTTCTATGCCGACCACGCTTTCACTCGAAGACGGCGAAGCCGCTTCGAAAAAAATGCGCGAGATTCTCCTGCGGCACCCTGAAGTCCTTACCGTGGTTTCTCAGCATGGCCGGCCGGACGATGGCAGCGATGCCTCTCCATTTTCGAATGTGGAATTGTTCGCGCCGCTGAAGCCGCTTGACGAGTGGCCACGTGGCTTGACCAAGGAGAAACTAACCGAGCAAGTGCAAGCGGAGTTTGACAACGAGTTGCCCGGAATCGTCTTCAATTTTTCCCAATACATTGAGGACAACATCGAGGAAGGAATCTCGGGGGTGAAAGGCGTCAATTCGGTCAAGATTGTTGGTCCCAATCTCGAAACGCTGACGCAGTTGGCCGAGAAAATCCGCGACCAGATGAACCAGGTTCGTGGCATTACCGACCTCGGCATCTTCCCGGTACTGGGCCAGCCGAACCTGAACATCAAGGTAGATCGTGCCAAGGCCGCGCGTTATGGCCTCAATTCCGGAGATGTCAATTCAGTGATTCAAGCGGCGATGGGCGGAGCTGTGGCGACTTCGGTCCTGGAAGGCGACCGCCAGTTCGACCTCGTCGTCCGCTATACCCCTGCATACCGCGACACCATCGACAAAATCCGCAACATCAAAGTTGCTTATACAACCAGCAGCGGCGCCAACGCCTATATACCGTTGAGCGAACTGGCCACCATCTCATTGGATACGGGAGCAGCCTGGATTTATCACGAGAGCGTGCAGCGTTTCATTCCGGTCAAGTTCAGCGTGCGTGGCCGCGACCTTGGCGGCACCGTCGAAGATGCACAGCAGCGAATCGCGAAGAACGTTCAGCTTCCGTCTGGATACCGGCTGGTTTGGGCCGGCGAGTTCGGCGATCTTCAAGAAGCCAAGAAGCGCCTGGAAATCATCGTGCCCATCAGCTTCATCCTGATCGCCGGCGCGCTCTACAGTTTGTTCAACAACTTTCGTGACAGCATTTTGGCGCTCGCGGGCATTCCCGACGCGGTGGTTGGCGGCATTCTCGCACTCTATCTCTCAGGTCAGAATTTCAGCATCTCCGCTGCCATCGGTTTCGTTTCCCTCTTCGGAGTGTCTGTCATGGACGGCATCCTGATGATTACTTTCTACAACCATGAACGATCTCAGGGCCTGACGCCGGTGGATGCGATGTACCGCGCCGCTTCAACCCGGATGCGCCCACTCTTGATGACGTCCCTTTCAGCCTGCATCGGCCTCTTTCCCGCTGCAATCTCCACGGGGATCGGCAGCCAGGTGCAGCGTCCGCTCGCCACTGTGATCGTGGGCGGCATGCTGCTCGGCCCCGTCATGTTGCTTCTTGCTGTGCCCGCGCTGAGAATGATATTTCTAGGCCGCGACGAGCACCCGCACACGCAGTCAGAGGATCTACTATGAAGGTCACCTGCCTTCCGTTTCTACTTCTGACGGTGAGTTGTGCCGCGTTAATGCAGGAGACAAGTTATGCGGCCTCACCGCAGCACGCCTCTGACAAGAATCAGCCGCACAGCCGTGCAGGCCTGATCGCGGCAAATCGTTCTAAGCATCTTCCGACTAGCCGGAAACGTCAGCTGCCTCGGAACGCAGCCAGCCTTCGTCAGCCGGCCTTAGCTAGATCCGGCGGCGTTACAAAGAGTGGATTAATCCAGAACGAAACAACCGGCCGTGGTCTGCCCGTTCGGCGGGCAAGTCTTCCGCCCAGCGTGGCATCACTCAACTCGTCGCTCAACCCATTACCGGAAAATGTGCGCCGTCGCGGACCTAGCCCGGCGGTCGTTAGCGGATCGGCAAACTCCAGGAACAGCAATACCGGTGCAATCAACGGAACTGGTATGCGCCGCAGGCCTTAAGGAAATTATTCGTATGATTCGCAAACGCAAATCGTGCCTCACCAGCTTCATCGCGGCCTCAGCCCTGCTGCTCACGGCAGGGTGCGCGGTTGGGCCCAGGTTCAAGAAGCCCGTTGTTCCGGACGTTTCTGGTTATACTCCCGCGCCAATTTCGACCACGAGCAGCACGAGTAACGTCGCCGGTGGAGAAGCGCAACACTTGGTTGGAGGACACGACATTCCAGGCGAGTGGTGGACATTATTTCACTCGAAGCCGCTCAACGATTTGATTGAGCGATCGCTCAAAGCCAATCCCGACCTGAAGGCGGCGCAGGCGGCATTGATAGTTGCACGAGAAAATATGCTGGCGCAGCGGGGCGCTTACTATCCCAGTGTCACCGGCGCTTTCTCGGCGACCCATGCCAAGTCATCGGCAGATATTTCACCGGTAACCAACACCAGTGCCCTGACCTACAGCCTTTACACGCCGCAGGTGAGCGTTTCTTTTGTGCCAGACGTGTTCGGTCTGAACCGGAGAACCGTGGAGTCGTTGCAAGCGCAGGAACAGCAAGCCCGTTTTGCCCTGGCCGCCACCCATATCACGCTGAGCGCAAACGTGGCTGCCGGAGCCATTCAAGAAGCATCATTGGGGGGACAGATTGCAGCGACCCAGGAACTCATCACCATCAACACCAACATGTTGAAGATCCTGCGGGATCAGTATGCGAAGGGATATGCGAGCGAGCTTGATGTCGCGGCACAGGAATCTCAGC
>Ga0181523_10003147_pt1 | contig 15248 bp, 13 predicted proteins | sample PEATcosm2014_Bin_43_FD_119752 | JGI IMG/M metagenome (GOLD analysis project Ga0181523, IMG submission 119752) | Peatland microbial communities from MTU Mesocosm Facility, Houghton, MI, USA - PEATcosm2014_Bin05_30_metaG | ecosystem: Environmental > Terrestrial > Soil > Wetlands > Peat | place...
AGACTCTAACCGCTCTATCTGACTTGGATCAACGGCTAATGCGGCAGCGGGTGTGAACATGCCGGCAGTAGAGCACAACCATATCTAATTGTCAATAATTATTTAGGACAGGACACTAGCTGCGGCGAGTTGCGCAATTGGGATTCCAGCAGTTTTGCCCGAATGACGTTGTAGAACTGTTCGAACTGTCGGGCGACCGGCGCGCCCTTTTCAAAATCAAGCGTGCCTTGCAGTTGTTGCAGGATAAGCATCGCGTGGCGGATGGCGGTTCCGCGTTGCTCGATGTCGCTGGCCTTAATGGCGGATACGGCCCGCCGCATGTCGTCGATGGCGGCATCGAAGAGGATGACCACCAGCTCGATTGGAGTGGCGCAGCGCACCGCGTTTTCCCGGTAAGCCAACTTCGCCTCGAGGGTGTTTTTCATAGCGGCTAGCCGCTGGTGCCATTGCTGCTGCCGCTGCTGGTGGGCAGTGTCCAGTTGGGAGGAAATCTCCTGCATCAGCATGGGATATTCCTCCAGGGTCGCATTGACGGCGCTGTACTGCTGGGTCAACTGCTGCTGCAGCGAGGTCATCCGCGCTTCAAAGTCGTTGATGTCGCTGGTGAGCGACTGGTTGGTTTGCTGCAGCCCGGCGACGTCCAGCGCGATCGGCCCCTGACTCGGGTCGGTCATCTGTGTCATCTGAGTGCCAAAGAAATTGCCGAAGCCCTGCGGCGAAAGAGACTGGAAGAAGTTCTGGAAATCCTGGTAGTCATTGTTGAGGGTATTGTTAAACACCGAGGAGTTCACCTGTAGCGTGCCATCGTCCTGCATTTCGATACCCATTGACTGCAGGTCCACGTATTGCCCTGTCCCGGAGATGGAATAGGAGATGGCACTGAGTAATTGACTCTGTAGGTTGCGCAAGCCGCTGTCGTCGGCAAGGGGGCCTTCATCGCCGTTAGCATCGAGTGCGAACTGGCCATTGATATCGTTGATGACGGTGTTGTAGGCAGAGCGCCAGATCGAGGCCGTTCATCTCCGGCATCACCACATCGGACAGCAACAGGCCGATGCGCCCTCGATGCTCGTCGGCAAGGTGTGCAGCGCTTCCTGCGGGCCGCCGGATTCCAGCACCTGATAGCCGGCATGTTCCAGCACTTCGCGCGTGACCTGGCGCACCATAGATTCATCTTCCACCAGAAGGATGATCGGTTTCTGAGGATGTGCCGGGTTGAAGGATGCAATCGGTTTTACAGGAGTGATACTCATGTTTCCCACCGCACTGGCCTTCTGTTGCCGCCCTTGGTAGCGCGAACAACATCCTGAGAAATGCAACGCCCGTGCCAGGTTGCGGGAGAGTTGTTGCGCGGCGGGCAAGTTCTGCTGCAGCACTGAGATACGAATAGAAGGCGAAAGTTGGGCGGCGGTGAAGGGGCGACCGTTCAGGGAAGTTTCCCGTTTTGGAGTTCAGATTCGGGAGGAAGCAATGGGCGGTGGTTAGCGGTGAGTTAAGAACGCGAGCTCGCTCCCCCTATAGCTGCGAGGCTGTTCGGGTTGTATAGGGGTGTTTCGACGCGCACGCGCCAAAAGCGGGCCGTGCTCGCTCAACTTGACAGCGTTTTTAGGGTGTCTCTACAGGAATCTCTAACGGTGTCCGAGGAGTGTCGTGCAAGAGAAAATCGCAAAGGATGCGATTGAATTCTTCAGGCACTTCTTCGTAAGGAAGATGGCCAACCCCGCGCATTAGAACCAGAGCGCTGTTCTTGAGTCGGGCTTGCAGTTGATGGATGGAGGAAGGGAACACGGCTTTGTCGCGTGAGCCCCACAGCAGCAGTGTGGGAAGCGCGCCGATCGCCGGCAAGGACTGCTCTACGAGTGCAAGGTCAGAGTGCCAGGACCTCACAATGCGCAGTAGATGTTGAAAGCTCGCAGGAGAGTCGAGTCCCGCGCCGTAGCCCTCAACGCTTCCCGGAGAGATGCGTTTCGGGTCGCCGTACAGTCGCTTGAAGTATCGGGTCAGCACCACGTCGAACTTGGGCAGGACGCGCATTACGAATTCGCCGCCGAGCGTGGTGGCAAACACGCGCGTCAACAACTGGCCGTTGCTCGACCAGGGGTTGATGGATGAAACCAGCACCAGCCGCCGGATGCGATGCAACATGTTCCGCTTGGCGAGCAGAGCGCCCAGAACGATGGCAAGTCCGCCTCCCCTCGACGAACCCACGACATCCGCCTCAGCGATGCCGAGATGATCCATGAAGCGCAACATCCGCTCAGCGTCATCGGCGATCGTGCACGCCGGGGCCTCCGTATGCTGCGAGAATCCACAGCCCGGCAGATCCATTGCATACACCGAGAAGTGCCGCGATAGCGGCTCGACGTTGAATCGCCAGGAGAATGAGTAGCCCATGAAACCGTGGAGCAGCAGCAGAGGTGGACCAGAGCCTGCGTGCCAGCACTTCCAGGTAACGCCGTCGAGCGTAATGTTGCGCTCCTCGGCTCCCGGGATTCGGGCCACATTGGGGACCGCCTCTATCTGCTGGGTTGTCGCTAGTTCTTGCATCTTGTGCGACCAATCGCTCGTTCAGGGAATCAGAATTAGTTGATATCGCCTCTGTCGCTTCTGCGGGGAGCCCAACGGCTCCCCATTTTTCCTGCCGCCTCTTCCCATTTTAGACGCCCTTGGCGGCAAGCGGACTGTGATCTCACCATGGCGCGAAAAGGAAAGACGATGACGAAGCATATGCCTGGAGAGGGTAAGGTCGAGCGCGACCTCAGGAAAATGAAAACAGCGCCCCAGGCGCTAACGGAGAGAACGATGACAGACTTCATGAGAGATGAACCTGGAGCCCCTAGGGTAGTCGATCGGAGCACCTTCCACGCCGAGCTAGACGCATTGCTGGTTCGAGAGAAGGCTCACACCAGAGAAGGCGACACCATTGCAGCCGCCCGCCGACGGCTCCCCATGGTCGAGGTGGACGGCGCCACACCGCTCATTGGCGAACGTGGGGCGGTGACACTATTTGGATGTGTTTGAAGGACGTCGAATGCTCATCGCCTACTACTTCATGTGGCACACCGGCCACCCTGCGCCGGAGCAGTGCGAGGGGTGCACCTGGGTTACATCGCAGGTCCGCGAGCTGTCCTATATTCATTCTCGCGACGTCACCTACGCCACGTTTTGCCAAGGCCCGTACAAAGAGAGCGCCCGGTACCGCGACTTCATGGGTTGGGAGATGCCTTGGTACTCGGCCCAGGACTCGCTCGACACCCTCCTGGCTGGACGCCGGGTCGGTAGGATGCACATCGTTTGCTACCTGCGACAAGGGTCCAATATCTTCGAGACTTACTGGACGACAAGTCGCGGCGTCGAGGCGATGGATAACAGCTACCGGTTGCTCGACTTGACCGTCTACGGGCGGCAGGAGACGTGGGAGGACTCGCCAACCGGCTGGCCACAACGGTTTGAAGACAAGCAAAATTTCCGTACCGATGGACGTCCCACCGCCCAGTGGTCTCGTCTGAAGGCCGGGTATTCGGACGACCTGGGAATTGGCAGGCGCTGAACCGCGCCTGCCAATACCTCGACCTCGTGCCCAAAGGCCGCGGCGAGGAGGGCTTCAAGTTTTCTATGGAGGGCATAAATTCCCGAGCCCCGTAGGCGGCCCGTTTCTTTCGCCCACCCTTTGCCAAAATCGGGCGAAAGGGTGGGTATCCGCCGCTCAGGATGACAGAACCGCAAAATTCCTCACCACCCTTCGATACAGCAACACCGCACAAATCGCCGATCCCGCCAACAACATCGAACCAACCGCGGACTGGTGCAACAACATTTTCCCCGTTCCAAACAAACACAAATAAATCATCGCGCACCCGATGACCCACGCGAGCAAATTCGATCCCAAATCGCGATGCGGCGCCAGCTCCGGCGCCTGCGACGCCACCCGCCTCCATCCGCGCACATCAGGTCGCACATGTCGATAGAAGCTGAGCAAAACTCCGTCCGGCTCCGGCTTGGTGAGCAGCGTCACGCTAAGCCAGACGATCGTCGTCACGATAGTCGTCGCCAGTGCGCCCTTCGCGAACACCAGCGAGCTGTTGCCAGTGAACGGCTGCCAGCCGTTCAGAACAATGGTGACCAGCAACGAACACGCCATCGCCGAAATCTCGCTCCAGGCATTGATGCGCCACCAATACCAGCGCAGGATGTACACCGCGCCCGTACCGGCGCCGATCTGCAGCACCACCTGCCATCCCGAAGCGATGGACCCAAGCTCAACCGACACCCACGCAGAAACGATAACCAGCAGCACCGTACATAACCGTGACACCAGAACGTAATGCTGCTCGGAGGCGCTCCTCTTCAAGAACCGGCGGTAAAAGTCCGCAACCAGATACGACGCGCCCCAATTCAGTTGCGTGGCGATGGTGGACATGAACGCCGCCAGAAAGCCGGCGATCGCAATCCCGCGATACCGGTGCGGCAGGTGCGCGTTCAGCAACAGCATGTATCCGCTCTCGGGATGCTGCAGGCCCGGATACAGCACGATGACCGCGAGACCGGTGATAACCCAGGGCCATGGACGGATGGCGTAATGCGCGATGTTGAACCACAACACCGAAAGCAGGCCCTGCTTCTCGTCGCGCGCACTGAAGATGCGTTGCGCAATGTAGCCGCCTCCGCCCGGCTCCGCGCCCGGATACCAGAATGCCCACCACTGTATCCCGATAAAAACCAGGAAACTCGCGACCGGCACCATCCACAACGGTTCGGCCGTGAGGCCGCGCGAGCAGTCGGGGAAGAAGCCGAGAGGATTGGCTGTATTCGCGCCCGCGCCGGCTTGCATCTGCCGCAGGCTCGCGAGCATGGCGCTCATGCCGCCGCAGGCAACGACTGCAAAGTAGGCGACGGCGATTACGATCGACATCTTCAGCACAAATTGGAACAGGTCGGTCCACAGCACTCCCCACAGCCCGCCCAGCGCGACGTACAGCCCGGTAAACGGAATCAGGAAGAAGACACAGATGGCCAACGCTGCCCCGTCGTTGCCGCTCCAGACCGACCCGAAGTGCGCGCTCACGAAGCGGCTAATGTTGGTCAGCATCGGCGTATTCGCCAGCGTCGTGCCGACGATGCTGGTCATCGCCTTGGTCACCCAGCCGAGGATGACGCAGTTCATCAGCAGCCCGAGATACACTGCGCGGAAGCCGCGCAGAAATGCGGCGGGCTTGCCGGAGTAGCGGATCTCGGCAAATTGCACGTCGGTGAGCAGGCCGGAACGCCGCCACAGCCGGGCAAACAGGAACACCGTCATCATGCCCGAGAGCAGAAAGCCCCACCATAGCCAGTTCCCGGAGATGCCCTGCGAGTAAACCAGCCCGGTGACGACCAACGGTGTGTCGGCGGCAAACGTGGTCGCCACCATCGAGGTCCCGGCCAGCCACCAGTTCACGTTGCGGCCGGAGACGAAATAGTCGTCCACGCTGCGGCCCGAGCGCCGCCGAAACCACAGCCCCATGACGAGCGTGATTGCGAGATAACCGACGATTGCCGTCCAGTCGAGGAGAGTGAAGCTCATGGCGGGCTACTGGTGAAGTGGATTTTCACCGTCTTGATCTCATACGGGTTAGTCGGCACGGTTAGTACGTTGGGGGCTGCGGCCAGCGACAGAGGACTCTGCGCAACTTCCATCAGGTTCATTTCCCACGCGGCCACTCCCGGCTGTGACAACTGGAGATGGATGTCTCCCTTCCTTCCTGCCCATTCATAAAAGCGGATGATGAGCCCACCTTCCTCTGGATGCACGGTTCGCGGCTGACCGTCGTAGAAGGCTTGCACCGGCGCTTGTGGAGCCTGTTTCTTGATGGCTGTTATGACTACGTTATCCTCGGCCGTCGCGAAGAACGATTTTTCGGCTGGTAGGGACCCGGGATGCTGCGTGGTCGTCTGCGTCATCAGCGGATAGCTCAGTTCATAGCCCTGGTGCACGGTCATCGCCTCGCGCCACGTGCCGCCGTGCGGATAAAAAGAGTAGGTGAACTCGTGCGGTCCTTGATCAGTCTCAGGATCGGGCCAGGTCGGGGAGCGCAGCAACGACAAGCGCAGCACGTTGTCCCTGGCGTCGTAACCGTACTTGCTGTCGTTGAGGAGACTGAAACCGTGTGTGGCGTCGGAGATATCGGCCCAGCGCAGCGCCGGTACCTCAAACTGCGCCTTCTCAGCGGGCGTGTTGCGAGTTGTCGGGCGCTCGACGCTGCCGTAGGGAATCTCAAACGTCGCCTTATCGCTGCGCGCGCTCACCGCAAACGCGACTTTCAGCAGGATGTGCTGCTCGTGCCAGTCGGCCTGCATGTGAACATCAACTCGCGGCACGCCCGGGTACATCGTGATGTCTTGCACGAAGCTCGAATTCTGAAAATGATGCCGCACGCGAATGACGGCGCGCAGCGGAGAGCTTTCCACCAGCTTCACCTCGTCGGCCTGCATCAGATCCCAGTGCTGCTTGACGAAGTCGGCGTCAATGTTCCACGCGTCCCAGCGCTTGGGCTTGTCAACGAACGCCTGCAGCAGGTTGCCGCATGGCAGCCCATCGGGCGACGCCGCTGGCGAGCCTTCGCTCGCAACCGGCAGCGCCAGCGCTTCGGTGTTGCTGCGCTTATCGAAGAGGCTGGTGATGCAGCCGGTCTTTGAATCAATCTTGAGGCGAACGAATTCGTTCTCCAGCGAGTTGGCTGTAGCGATCAGAGCCGCCAGCTGCGATGTCTCGCCGGGCTCGGCGGGCAGAGCTACCAGCTTATGTGCGATGGGAACCAGTCGGATCAGCTTGTAACCCGTGGCGGGAATACTTCCCGCAAGAAGCCGCACTCGAACACGCCCCGTCTGCGCATCATTACTGATGACTTCAGCGCGCATCCCTTTGCCATCGGGACCAATCGCGCCGACGTCTTTGACTGCACACGGGAACTGCACCTCGAACTCAACCTCGTCCGTCCTCACCCACGATAGTGGATTGAACACCAGCACGCTCAGGCCGTCGGACTTTACTCGAGAAGCGATGTCTGCCAATCCGGCATCAATCATGTCGCGGTCGATGCGCGCCGCAACAGCATAGCGGCGCGCCGCATCGACGTAATTGATGGCGATGCCCGAGCCCGGCAGGATGTCGTGGAACTGGTTGAACAGGATGTCCTTCCAGGCGGAGTCGAAGTTCTGCTGCGGCCAGGTCGCTCCGAACAGCATGTCGATCGAAGCCACTTTCTCTGCATTCAGCACCAGCTCTTCGTTCTGACGGTTGCCTCGCTTCTCCTCCGATTGGCTAGTCTGCACCCCGCGGTGATACTGGAAATAAAGTTCACCGTCCCACGTCGGAATCCTCAGCTCGCTCTTGTTCTTCTCCAGATCGGCAAAGTACTGTGCTGCCGTGGAGAAGTTAATCTGCGGATAAATGAGGTCGCTCTTCTGCCAGCGCAGCGCGGTGTCGAGGTCCAAGCGCGTAGGCCCGCCGCCGTGATCGCCAACGCCGTAGAGATACATCATGTCCAACCCGCCGGCTGGCCCTGAGTTCGTGCCGCCGTTGTACTTCCACATCATCGGCCCGTAGGTTGCCGAGTCGCGCGCCATCTTTTGCGGATCAATCTGGTTGGCGTAATCACTGGGGAAGTACGTCAGCAACCGGCTCCCGTCGGGCGCCTGCCACCAGAACAGGCGATAGGGGAACTTGGTGAACTCCGACGCCCACAGGAGCTTCTGAGTGACGAAGTAGTCGATGCCCGAGCGCTTGTAGATCTGCGGCAGTTGCCAGTTGTAGCCGAAGCTGTCGGGGTTCCAGCCGATGTTGATGTCCTTGCCGAACTTCTGCTGGAAGTAGCGCTTGCCATACAGAATCTGGCGCACCAGCGATTCGCCGTCGGGCATGTTGAGGTCGGGCTCGACCCACATGCCGCCGATGACCTCCCATCGGCCTTCCTTCACCCGCTGCTGGATCTCGCGGAACATGGCCGGATACTTCTCTTCGATCCACTCGTAGGCTTGGGCGGCGCTGGCGGTGAACTTGAAGTCGGGATACTCGCGCATGAGCTGGAGCGCCGTGCCAAATGTGTCGCGAACCACTTCGACCGTCTCGGTCCACGGCCAGAGCCAAGCCATGTCGATGTGACTATTGCCGACGGCGGCCACGCTGAACTGCTTCATGTAAGGCCGCAGCGCTTCGAGCTTCGTCTTTGCTTCGCGCAGCGAGGCGTCAAACGCCTGCTGATCGCCTTTGTCGAGCGCGGTGATGTTGATGGCCTGCACCGCCGCGTCGAGTTGTTGCCGGCGTTCGGCTTTGCCATCGGAATAGGCGGCGATTAGCGGCTCGGCCGAAAGAATTTCCAGCCGCATCAGCGCGGGGTCAGGACGGTTGGCCCGCGGCTGAATCGTCAGCTCGGCATGCTCGATCCTGGTCGAGTCGCCTCCACAGCAGCCGCCACCGCCGGAGTCCAGCACGCGCACGGCCAGCATAAGCTTCTGTCCGGGATGAGCATTCTCTATAAGTGTGATCGGGACCTGGCCATCTTCGTCGGTGCGCGCCACCATCGAGCCGTTCGCGAAGACGCTGACCTGGATGGCATCGTCGCTGCCGACGTGCAGATCGAACGCGATGCTAGCGCCTTCCAGACTGTAACCGTTCAGTTGCGCCGGGACTTCGAACGTCAGACGCAGCCAGCGAGAGCCCTTCCAGTCTTCCTTCAGCTTTACCTGCAGCCAATCGGAGGTGCTTAGCGCCGGATGTTCTTCGTGTGGGAGGTCAGCCGCGTGTGCTTGCCATGTCGGGAGCGGAATGGAGGTGATGGACTGCAGGCGGTCGAGAACGGGCTTGTAAGGATCGGGAGGAGCGGAAGGAGATTGGGCGAGGGCGGCGGAAGTAATGAGAAGAACGAGCAAGCCAAGAGTGCACTTCATTCGGAATCTACTCCTGAGAAACTCAAAAAGCGGGTCCCTCGCGGGCCAAAGCACCGGTCGGGGCGACAAATCAAGGGAGCTAATATTCAATTCCCAGCCGGTGCTGCATTTGCTCCAGCGTAACGCCCTTGGTCTCGGGATAGAAAAACAGCACGACGAAGAATTGCAAAACCATCATCGCGGCAAAGAACACGAACGGGTAAGCTCCAGAGCGCACCGCCAGCACTGGGAAAATCCCTGAAATCAGCGCATTCATGATCCAGTGGGTCGAGCTGCCGAGGCTCTGGCCCTTGGCGCGCACGCGGTTCGGGAAAACCTCGCTGAGGTACACCCAGATCACCGCACCCTGCGATATGGCAAAGAATGCGATGTAGGCGACCAGCAGCCATAGCAGCGAGCTCTGGTGCTGATGCGTGAAGAACACCGCTGCCACGCCGCCCAGGCAGAACGTCATGCCGACCGCGCCGATCAGCAGCAGTGTCTTGCGGCCGAGCTTGTCGATGAGCGACATGCCCACCAGCGTCGCGGCCAGGTTCATCGCGCCGACCGCTACCGCCTGAATATCGCCGGAGAGCTTACTGAAACCGGCCATCCCGAAGATGTCGTTCAGGTAATACAAGATGGCATTGATGCCGGCGAGCTGATTGAACATCGCCACCGTGACCGCGAGAAAAATCGGCAGGCGATATTTGCGCTGGAACAGAGGCTCCGAATGCGGAGTGCCGCTGATGTGGATGGAATCGACGATCTCCTGCAACTCGGCCGCGGGATCTGCTGAGCCCAATCTCTCAAGCACCGTCTGGGCTTCGGGAATGCGGTTCTGGGTGACCAGCCAGCGGGCGCTGCGGGGAATGCCGAACAGCATCACAAGGAACAGGACAGCGGGCAAAGTGGCAACGCCAAGTTGCCAGCGCCATTCGCTCATGCCCAATCCCGCAAGCCCAATCAGGTAGTTGGACAAATACGCGGCCAGAATGCCAATGACGATGTTGATCTGGAAACAGCCCACCAACCGGCCGCGCCATTGCGCAGGAGCGATCTCGGCGATGTATACCGGCCCCAGGACTGACGACCCGCCGACGCCGAGGCCACCTATAAATCGAAACACCAGCAGCGCAGGCCAACTCCAGGCGAAGGCACAACCGATCGCCGAAATAACGTAGCAGCCGGCCAGAATGCGCAGGCTTTCGCGGCCGCCGAGCCTCTCTCCCAGCAGGCCGGAGAACATGGAGCCGATCACCGTTCCCCAAAGCGCAATCGAAACCGTGAATCCAAGCTGCCGCGCTGAAAGCTGGAAGACGATCGTTAGCTGGTGCGTGGTGCCGGCGATGACGGCGGTATCGAAGCCGAAGAGCAGGCCGCCCAATGCGCCAACGATGATGCTCTTCACCAGCAGAGAGTTGAGTCTGCTCACGTGTGCCTGGCCGCTCCTGAGCTATTCGCCGTTCGCTCCTCTATTACTCGCTCCAGACGGCGAGTTCGTTGCCGTTGGGGTCGGCGAAGTGAAAGCGCTTGCCGCCGGGGAACTCGAAGATTTCGCGCACGATCTTGCCGCCCGCCTCTTTCACCTTCCGGTTTATCTCATCCAGGGAAGTCGCGTAGATCACGACCAGCACGCCGCGTGTTGTGCTGCCGTCGGCGCCTGCGGGTTGTGCCTCGCTGTTGAAGCCGCCGCTGAGCCGGCCGTCGTGAAAGCTGGTGTAGCCTGGACCCCAGTCCTTAAACTCCCATAGAAATACGTGGTTGTAAAACCGCTTGGTCGCCTCGATGTCGGTTGCCGGAAACTCGATGTAGTCCATCTGGAGATTGTGCACTTGCTGGCTCATGTTTTCCTCGTTTGAGTTGGTAAGAAATCGACCGATGAGATTAGCACATGACATGTTAGCGGCGTGTTCGCAAACTTGTCCGTGGTCACAAATTCGTGGCCGCTATTTAGTGTCGTCCCGAGCGAGAAGCGTAGCGACGAGTCGAGGATGACGGTATTCCACGTGGATTCATCAGAAGCGCAAAAGGCGCGGATGTCCGCGCCTCGCATCTTTCTGTATTCGGTTTCTACTGCTGCTCGGTGGCGCCGCCGGGCTGGGCTTCGCTATCCACGCCAAGGTCGTGGGGAGACGGGATGTTCGCGGTCTCAGGATTCAGCAGGCCCTTGTGGTCGGGACCAAGGCCCAGCTTGATCAGCGCCCGCGAATCGGGCGTGAGCTTGGTCTGCCAGCCGTTGTCAGCCTGGTACTTGGTCATGGCGTCCTTGCTGGCTTGGTCCCAAACTCCGGAAGGCTCGCCCGTGAGGTAATGCTGCTGGATCAGCGCCGTCTGGATTGCGCGGGTGCGTTCTTCATCGATCCCGCGCTGCCCACGGGAATGCGAGACACTCTTTACGGTGGGCTTGGAATGGTGCTTGGAAGTGGACGAGGTGTGAGTCTTGAAGGTCTGTGGATGTTTCGGTTTTGGTTTAGTCGCCGTGGATGTGGTCGTTGTTGCCGATGTACCTACGGCAAAAATCAACGACACACAAAGCACGCCAGCGAGTTGTAAAAGACGATTCGAGAAGCGCAATAATCACCTGTAATACAAATCTATGAATTTCAGGATAACGCCTCATTGTAATGAAGCTTTAACAGAATGCAAGAAGAAAACGACATCCGGTTCCCAAAATGAAACGGCAGCGGCGCTGGGAATCATAGCTGTTTCGATACCGCAGCGCCGCTGAATAAGTTGCTTAATGGTAAACAGACCAAACGAGTCACCTACCCGCGGGTCCCTCACTGCGTTCGGGATTTCGCATGCGGGCTCTCCCCCTCGACTTCGCTCGGGGTCACGCCCGCAAAGCAGCTCAAGTTACGGCAGGGCGCCTCCCTCAAAGATCGTGGTGTTGTCCCGGCTGCCGCGCGGGCGGACCAGGAATACTACATCCTGGCCGCTCTTTGCCTGCGACTGGATCCTGCGGAAGTCGTCTTCATTGTTCACCGGCTGCTTGTTGATCTCGAGAATCACGTCACCGCGGTTGAGTCCGGAGTTCTCGCCAAAGCCGTCCGGTTTCACCTCTTGCACGATTACACCCTTGCTGCTGGGGAGTTTGTAACGCTCGGCCATGTCCGGGGTAATGCCCCGCACCGTGATGCCGAACTTGCTATCCTGCGGCTTGGCTTCCTCACCACCCTCTTCCTGGTCGCCGAGCCGGCTGGCAAATAGTTTGGAGCGGTCGGCAATGATCACGTTCGCTGTCATGTCCTTGCCATTGCGGATGTAGCCCAGCTTTGCATCAGTTCCCGGCTTCAGAGCAGAAATCTCAGCCACCAGCTCATCGCCACCCTTCACCTGCTTGCCGTTCACCGAAACGATGGTGTCGCCGGTCTTCAGGCCGGCCTTATCGGCGGGCCCGTCGGGAGTGACGTGGGCAATGGTCACGCCGCTGCTGACGCCGTAAACGCGCGCCACGGCCGGGTTCGGCACGGCGTTGAACTCAACTCCGATCGAACCGCGGGCAACTTTGTGGTCGGGCCCGATCAACTGGTTGTACACCGACACAACGGTGTTGGAAGGCATGGCAAAGCCGACGCCCTGGTAGCCACCACCGCTGGTGTAAATCGCTGTGTTGATGCCGATCACTTCGCCATTCATGTTTACCAGTGGCCCACCGGAGTTGCCCGGGTTGATGGCAGCGTCGGTCTGGATGAATGACTCGAACTGGCGGCCGGGAACGATGTTGCGGCCCTTGGCGGAAACGATGCCCGCGGTCACGGTTTCGTCGAGACCGAAGGGGCTGCCGACGGCGAGCACCCAGTCGCCGACATCCATCGCGTCAGAGTTGCCCAGCTTGGCGGCCGGCAAGGGCTTTTTTGCGTCAATCTTGATCACCGCCAGGTCGGTTTCCTTGTCCACGCCGACGACGGTCGCGTCATAGGTCACGGTCGCGGGATCGTCCATCAGCTTCACGCGAATGCGGTCGGCCTTCTCCACCACGTGATTGTTGGTAACGATGTAGCCCTTGGGGTCGACGATGACGCCCGAACCGAGCGAGCGCTCACGCATGTCGCCCATGCCACCGTCCGGACCACCCTGGCCGCCCTGTCCGGGCTGGCCACCGAAGAAGCGGTTAAAGAAATCCTGGAACTGATTGTCTTCGTCGCCGCCACCCGGTCCTTCGTCCGGCCCCTGCGGCATGCGCCGCGTGTGCGGATTCTTGATGGTAGATTCCGTGCTGATGTTCACCACCGAAGGCTCCATCTGGCGAGCAATCTGGGAGAACTGGTTCGACAGCTTCACGGGAGAGGGAACTTGCAGCGGTGTGGCGTCAGCAGAAGGGTTCTTCTCTTTGCCCTTAACGCCTGCGGAAACCACCGTGCCAATCAAAATACCCAGCGTCAGAGTCGCCAGGATCACCAAGGTCGAGGCAAAGCGGTTCCTCGTCAGACTTTGCCTGAAACCTGAAACTTGCGGATCCATCAAATGTTCCTCCGGCTAACGAGCCAAATAGAAATTATACGTCGCCGCGCTGTGCGGCTCCAATTGTGAGGGGATTCACTCGGGAGTTCTCAGGCTATTAGACGCAGGCAGTGTGCAATTGGTCACCAATTCTGAGCGGGGTTTGGCCGTCAGGTATCTTGAGCGGGCCTCCGGGGATGGCACGGCCCAGTACCAGAAAGGGCCGAGGGTGTTCATCGACATGTACATGGCCTGGGCTGTCAGTTGCCGGATGGGGCTGCCTGGTGAGCAACTCACGAAATACCATCGCTATGACGCCAGCCATCTCGTCATCCAGAGACCCGGTGTAGCAGACAGCATCGATGCCTGACGACGGAGCCATCGTTTCGAATCCCGTAGACATTAAAACAACAGGCGTATCGGGGAACAGTGACTTAAAGTCGCGCCCGATGATGCTGCCCAGCCAAACGTCTTCCTGATAAATCAGAATGCCATCAACTGGTTCAGTGTAGGAGCACATAACAGCGCTGCCCGTGTCATGCGCGGCCAGCACTCGAAGGCCTGTATCGCGCAGATAATCACAGAAAACAGAACAGGCAGCAGGGTTATCGCAGACGAATAGGGGGGTGAAGCGTGCACTCATGCTGCCACGACCTTTCGAGCCTCAGTGCGATGTCCGAGCGGACCCGGCATCGCAGGCGTCTTCAGCGTAGTGGTGCCTGGACCTGTGCGGCTCCATGAGCCTGACGGGGCACCCGCTCCCCAGTGGATTGATGATCCTCACAAGTCGTAATGACGCGAGGAGTTCTGCCTTGCCCCACAACCAGCGTCATGGTTGCGGCACAGTGCTCGCACAACCAGAAATGCTCGAGTTTCTGCGGTGCCTGGTTGCTTACTTGCATTAGTGATGGATATTACGTAATGTGATTGGCAAAGGGGGTGCCTTTGCCAAAAACAGCGCCGGTACCGGAATGTTCGCGAGAAGGAAGGTGCGGCCGAACACGGTGATCGATTGGCGTCGGCGCTTTGCGGCGGAGGGAATAGCGGGATTGCGGGACCGTCCGCGATCGGGCAAGCCGCCGCGATATACAGGGGAGTTTGGCAAGCAAGTGCTGGCCAGGCTGGAAGAACCGCCGCCGAAGGGACAAGCGGTATGGGATGGGCCGGCACTGGCGGAGTATTTGAAAACATCGGTGCATGCGGTCTGGCGCGTGTTGCGGAAAGAAGGCGTATGTTTGGCACGCCAGCGCAGTTGGTGCGTCAGCACGGACCCGGAGTTCACGGCCAAGGCCGCCGATGTCGTGGGTTTGTACTTGAATCCCCCACAGAATGCGTTGGTTCTTTCCGTGGATGAAAAGCCGAGTATGCAGGGGTTGGAGCGAAAGACGGGATTCGTGGAAACGGACAGTGGGAAAATCGTCCGCGGTTTCAAGAGCACCTATAAGCGCCACGGCACCTTAAATCTGTTTGCCGCCCTGGAAGTCGCCACTGGCGCCGTTCATACGCAGACGACCGGCAAGAAGCGGCGGATTGAGTTTCTCGAATTCATGGATCGCGTGGTCGCCGATCTCCCGGTGGGAAAAGAAATCCACGCGATCTTGGACAATTACTGCATCCACAAGAAAAACGATGCCTGGCTGGCGGCTCATCCCAACGTGTTCTTTCACTTCACGCCAACTTCGGCCAGTTGGTTGAATCAAGTTGAAGTCTGGTTTGGTATTCTGAGCCGCAAAGCACTGCGGGGAGCGTCTTTTCGCGACATCGAGCAATTGCGCAAAGCGATTGAAGACTTCGTGGCAGCCTACGGACCCAAAGCCAAGCCGTTCGTCTGGCGTAAACGCGAAGTCAAAGGTTCGCAGTTGCGCAATACTATCGTTAACTTACGCAATTAAGTACTA
>Ga0181523_10003148_pt1 | contig 15247 bp, 10 predicted proteins | sample PEATcosm2014_Bin_43_FD_119752 | JGI IMG/M metagenome (GOLD analysis project Ga0181523, IMG submission 119752) | Peatland microbial communities from MTU Mesocosm Facility, Houghton, MI, USA - PEATcosm2014_Bin05_30_metaG | ecosystem: Environmental > Terrestrial > Soil > Wetlands > Peat | place...
CGGCAATCCTGCCGCGCCGCCGGGCATGCCGCAACCGCCGCCGGGCAACGACAACCTGAACGACACCGCCTTTAACCAGGACACCGCAGCCACCGCCGGAGGCATAAACGGTGCTGGCCCCACGCCCGGCATCGGCCTGAATTCTTTCTACGGCCCTTGGCTGGAGAGAATCGACGTGGGCCTGGCCCGCAGCTTCGAAATCCGCGAAGGCATGCAACTGCAACTCCAGGTGCAAGCCTTCAATCTGTTCAACCACGCCAACTACTACGTCCAAAACGGAGATGGCATCAACCAGTTGCAATACAACCCCATCGGTACCAACTGCGGTGATGGCATGTCCATCAGCCAGCAGTGTTATTTGGTGCCCAATTCTGGCCCAGGCAACTTCGGAAGCTTTCAGGAAATCAACCCCGACGGTCTTCCCCGAGCCTTGCAGTTTTCCGCAAGATTCACCTTCTAGGACTTAATCGTGAGAATTCTGGTTATTGAAGATGAAGCCAAGACGGCCAAGTTCCTGAAGAAGGGACTAGGAGAGGCAGGTTTCGTCGTCGACGTCGCCGGAGATGGATTGGATGGGTTATACCTCGCGCAGGAATTACAGTTCGATCTCATCATTCTCGACGTGATGCTCCCAGGGCTCGACGGCTGGCAGGTTCTCACTCGCTTGCGCCAGGAAGGCCGGCGCTCGCTGGTGCTTTTTTTGACCGCTCGCGACGCCGTACACGAGCGGGTACGAGGGTTCGAACTGGGAGCGGACGACTATCTGGTAAAACCATTTGCCTTTTCCGAATTGTTGGCGCGCGTGCGATCGCTGCTGCGCCGTGGGCCTCTGCGCACGCAAGAGACGCTTTGCTTGGCCGACCTTGAAATCGACTTATTGCGCCAGCGTGCCACGCGCGGCGGTCTGCGGTTGGATCTGACTTCCAAAGAGTTCCTTCTTTTATCGCTGATGGCGCGGCGCGCGGGCGAAGTGCTATCGCGAACCCTGATCGCCGAAGCGGTCTGGGACATGAACTTCGATAGCGACACCAATGTTGTGGATGTCAATGTGCGGAGGCTGCGCAGCAAGGTGGACGATCCGTTCTCGCTCAAATTGATCCATACCGTTCGGGGCGCCGGCTATGTTCTTGAATCCAACCAGTAGCCTCGCGCGGGTCTCACGCTTGTGGGGAACTTTGGCCTTCCGGTTAACGGCTGGCTACGCGCTAGCAGGCTTGTTTCTGGTGTTCCTTGCGACAGCCAGTCTGTATTTAGTGCTGAGGAGCGAACTGGAGAAAAGCACCGATTTGTTCCTCGCGGACAAGGTGCACGTGCTCCGCACCATGTTGCGGGAGAGACCCGACGACTGGGACGCGCTGCGGGAGGAAGTTGAGCTGGAATCGGCGGCGCGGCGCTATGAGCAATTCTATATTCGCTTGCTCGATGAACGAAACACTCCGCTGTTGATGACGCCAGGCATGGCGGATCAACTGGATCTGGCACAATTCCCCAGTCAAAACCAAAACCGCTCTGATCGCACTATTCGGATCAAGGGCAGGGAAGGCCGAGCTTTTCGCGTGACCAGCGCGTCGGCGCCAGTCGGTTCCCCTGCAACTCAAACGGACACCATTCAGATTGCGATTGATATCTCGCATAAAGAGGGATTGCTGGCACGCTATAGGTTTTGGTTCTGGGTCGTTTTGCTGGCGACCTTCGCCATTTTTCCCTTGGTCGGGTACCAGATAGCACGGCACGGCATTCGTCCGGTGGAGGAAATGGCGACGACCGCGCGCCACATCAGTTCGACCAACCTGCGGGAACGGATTCTTGCGGAAGGATATCCATCCGAGTTGGCATCCCTGGCCAGCACCTTCAACCAGATGCTGGACCGCCTGGAAGAATCCTTCGAACGGATTTCGAGATTCTCGGCGGATATTGCCCACGACTTGCGCACGCCGGTGAATAACATTCGCGGCGAAGCAGAAGTTGCCCTGGCCCGCGCGCGAAGCGCCGGCGAATATCGCGATGTGATCGAGTCCTGCCTCGAAGAAGCGGTGCGATTATCGGATCTTATCGGCGATCTCCTGTTTCTGGCACGCGCGGAGAGCCCCTTGACCCATTTGCGTCGCGAGCGGGTGGATGTGGGCGAATTGCTGGGCGGAGTGCGGGAGTATTACGAAGCCTCAGCTGCGGACAGCGGAGTCTCGCTCACCACGACCGTCGCCGACAAACCGGTCGTTGCCGAACTAGACCGCACCCTCTTGCAGCGAGCAGTGGGCAACCTGGTCTCAAATGCCTTGGCACATACGCCACCCGGCGGAGCAGTCGTGTTGGAGACGAGCGCTGATTTTTCGAATACGGATTTTTCGACCACAGATTCTTCGAACAAGGATTTTTCCACAATTCGCATCGAAGTCTCCGATACCGGCGTCGGCATTCCAGCCGAAGCCCTGCCCAGGGTTTTTGATCGCTTTTTCCGCGTCGACTCGTCGCGTTCCCAGGGTTCAGGGGGCACGGGCTTGGGGCTGGCGATCGTTCAGAGCATAGCGCTGCTTCACGGCGGTAACGTGGAGATTTCAAGCCAACCGGGACAGGGCACACGGGTCACGCTCCACGTGCCCACCTCCTGCGCAAGATGACAAAGATATAATCTCCGCGTCATGCTCGCCTCTGTCCTCGCGATCTAGACTTGCGACGGTGGTTCACCCTTACAGGTGCCGGTGTACGCCAGGCAATTCCGGCGAGGAAATTGTTGGGAGCTTCGAACGCTTTTTTTCGAAAGAAGGTAAGCGTCTGAGCAACACACCTGTCCCAGGGAGAAGGTTTGTGCTGAAGTTTCCGCATGAGCGGAGAACAAAAGGTTTCAGCACACAAACGACGTACACGCGCGGAAGTTCAGGCGTTGGTGGCGGAATTCATGAGCAGCGGTATGCAGCGCAGCGAGTTTTGCCGGAGTCGGGGTTTGAGCTTCGGTACGCTTGATCGGCATCTGAAGAACGGCGGTGGAGGGAAAAAAGGAGAAGCGTTTCTGCAGACAGCCAATTGGTGCTAGTGGAGTTAGCCACCAAGAAATCGGCGGCGGCGCAGTCGTGGAAAGCTGCCGTCGGCTACAAGTCCCGGTGCGCGATTACCTTTTTTCGATTCTCCCCGGGCTTGCCGATCTCCCGATCCGGTGCCTTCCGACCTTACTCCCGCTGCGTGCGTCGCCCGGCATTCATAGACTCAAGCGACGGAGGCGTTAGCGTGAAGATGATTTTGCAAGAACAACCGCATAGTTTCCTGTCGGCTACACCCAGGTGGTCATGACGCGCTTGGGTGCGGACAACTTGCCGTTTCCCCTTTCGATTTTCGCAATTACCGCGCTTCCCGCAGAAGAAGAGCCGCCCGAAACCGGGCAGCTCAACTGATGGGGAGGTGAGAAAGGTGAGCAACTCGTCATTGGGGAGTTGCGAGAAAACCGTTGCCGCCGTTGTAGCCGCAGACTCCGTCGGCGCAGTCCCCGACGATAATGCAGTTGTTATTGATGCCATTGGCCCAGGTGCCGGTGGCGCCAGGAATTGGGGATATGCTCAGCATCAGCCCCAGGACCGCGAGCGAGAGTGCGAAATGCGTCGAAGTTTGCCTTGTCATAAAAAGCTCCTTTCTTAATCTTGGTGGTGGGTTCCAATTTCATAACTCAATCCAGAAGTCGCGTTTCGTAACCGTCTGCTAAGAGGCGGCTCGGCCCCTCGCCCCGAACCGCTCAGAAGATCACGGCGTCACCGTAAAGCTCTTGGCGCTGGTCGCGGTGGTCGCCGTAGTGATGGCGATCTTCCCGGTCACTGCGCCGGTCGGTACGGTTGCGGTCACCTGTGTGTCCGAGTCCACGGTGAAAGTGATCGCCGCCACCCCGCCAAAGGTCACCTCCGTCGTCCCGCTCAGGCTGATGCCCTTGATGACCACGGATGTCCCCACCGGGCCACTCAGCGGAGCGAAACTTTTGATCTGCGGTGTGACCAGGAAATACCCGACGCTTTCATTTACTAGGCCCCCAGGTAACGACACTTTAACGGCGGCTAATTGAGCGCCCACAGGAACCTTGGCCGTGATCAAAGAAGCCGAAACTACTGTGAAGGCGGCCTTCACCCCGCCAATCGTGACTTCGGTTGCACCGGTCAGATTGGTCCCCAAAATCTGAATGGACGCTCCCACCTTGCCGTAGTTGGGCAGCGGTTCTACAAACGGGACGCTGCCCGAAGGGTAGCTGAAGACCGTTCCAAAGCCGTTTCCGCCCCCGGACGTTGTCCCGTAGAGGTTCGTGTTGGTATCCTCGACCAGTGCCGCTAAGGGGAACTCCCCGTCCGCGCAATCGGTTTTTGAGCAAAAGCTGTAATCCGTGACAAACGTTGACGCTAACAAAGAATAGTCAAAGAGCACGCCATAGCCGTTGGCCCCGCCATAGCTGGTTGTCCCAAAGACGGTGGTGCCTCGCGTGATCAGCCCCGCTGAGGGGTTGGCGCCGTCCGCACAAGCTCCTAGCGAGCAGAAGCTGTAGTCCGTGGTCAGGGTTCCGGCTGGGGTGATTTCAAAGATCGTGCCATAGCCGTTGGCTCCGCCAGCGTAGGTTGTCCCGCAGAGGAGGGGGCCGACCGGATAGGGGAACTGAACCAACCCGCCGTAGGGGTTGGCGCCGTCCGTCCCGTTGAAGTGGTGCAGTGTGGTCAACTTGCCAGTTGAGGTAATTTTAAAAACGGTGCCGTAGCCGTCGGCGCCGCCATAGCCGGTGGTTCCGTAGAAGTTGCCGTCGATGCCCTGGATCACCCCGCCGTAGGGTGAGTTGCCGTCCGTGCCGGTAAAGGTGTGCAGCGTGGTGAACTTGCCGCTGGTGGTGATTTTGAAGACCGTGCCTTCCAGGTCTTTCCCGAATGCGGAGGTTGTCCCGTAGAGGTTGCCATCGGTGCTCTGGACCAGCGCCGCCGTGGGGTTGCCGCCGTCCAGGCACGAGCTTTTCGCGCAAAAACTGTGCAGCGTGGTCAGCGTGCCGCCCGGAGTGATTTTGAAGACCGTGCCACATCCAAAAGCGCCACAAGTGGGGTTGTCGTTGCCAAAGGTGGTTCCGTAGAAGTTGCCGTCGGTGTCCTGGACCAGCCCCGCATTGGGGTTGGCGCCGTCCGCGCACGAGGCTAGCGAGCAAAAATTGTAGATCGTGGTCACGGTTCCACCTGTCGTCATTTTGAACACCGTGCCCGCACCGTTGGCCCCTCCCTGCTCCGTGGTCCCGTAGAGGTTGCCATCGATACCCTGGACCAGCGCGCCGTAAGGAGTGCTCCCGTCCGTGCCATCAAAGCTGTGCGGAGTGTTGAATTGCGCAGGTGCGGCAATCGCTGTGATTACGCACAGGACAAGCAACGCGCAGGCCCTGCTTCCCCAATTGAGTTTGTCCATGCCGGCAAACTGACGTGAGGACATGGCGTTCGTCTCTGCCCGATTGAAAGCTAGAGAAAAAAATGAAACCAATCGCAGTGCTGTCAGGTTTTTCATGGTGTTCTCCTAAAATGTGTTTTCCGGTTCTTCGCCGGTTTACTCACTTCACCGCCACCACCGCAAACTGAGCAGCGGCTACTTGCGCTTTCACTTTTCGTAACGTCTCGCGAGCCTCGCGTATCTCAGCCTTCATACTTCGCATCGCTGAGGTTTGCGCGTGCAGCAGGTTCTGTTGCTGTTTGACCTGACGAAGAGCCTTGGCCAATTCGGCCTGTTGCTGCTGAAACTGCCGCTGCTGTTCTTTAGTGGCCTCGATCAACAGCGCGGTCAGGCGGCTGTAGTCCACGCCACGAGCGTCCTTCCCGTTCTCCTCATAACTCACCGCTTCCGGCACTACCGCTCCTACTTCCTCGGCAATCACTCCAATTTCATGCTTGCCCGAGTCCTTCACGTCGTAGGAGATCGTTCTTGAAAATTTGAGCCTTGCGGCCACTTCTCGAAAGGTGCGAGAAGTGGCGCACCTCCTTTTCTTCTCTGCCTACGTTTCACAACGCGGGTTCTACTCGCGGCAGATGGCGGCCACCTGCCTAACGAATCCTGGCGGCGCGCTCGTGCGCCGCCAGGATTCTGTTTTGCGTTGGTCTCATTCGAAGTTGATCCAATCGAAGGTGATTACTTGGCTGCCAACGCCGGACCATACCGCTTCCGACAACAGGTCACTGCCGTTATACATCGAGATGTTGCGGTTCGCTGCTGTGCCACAGTGAACCCATTTTGACCCTTTGACCTGGAGCGCCGTTGCGTTGACCATGGTCGCTGTCCCGTATGCGGCAAGCTCCGGGAGCGAACCGCCCACCGTGGGCCGCTCCATGATCCACTCCGCTTCGGTGCCGTTGTAGTGCGTGCCAGCGAGCGGCACATAGAATTTGGACTCGTTACTCTGGGTCCAGTCGATGATGCGGAAGCTGCCATATCCGCCGTTCGGGTTGGGCGCCCCTGACCCCGTACCGATCCACACCTCGACCTCAATCTCGTCGCCTGCATTGACCCCGAAGACTTCCTGTTCGGTGGGTTGGTTGGGCAAGAGTTCGGACCAGGCGTAGTTGTTGGTGTACAGAATTCCTGAGATTTCCTGGGCATCCTGCTCGGTTCCGGCCTGCACCAGATCTTTACCTTTGACGTGGTCGCCGTCAAGCCCGACCCAAAAGGCCGAATAGGTGGGGTTGCCCGACGAGTCGCCAAAAGTGATAAGTGGCACATACCAGGTAGCAGTCACCGCACTGTACTTGTGCTGGGTCGTGCTGTGAGCTTCCAGCCCGCTCCAGTTCGCAGAGGAGTAGGGTGCCGGCGACGCCGTGACGTTGGTGCTCACCAAGTGTTGCGGGAGCACGATCATGGGCCGGGAAACATGGTCCAGCCACTTGGCGTACTGGTCGGGCGAACTAAGAGCGTCGGGCCGCTCCGCATAGCCGAGGTTCATCAGTTCGTCATCGGAAAGCGACTGGGCCTGAGCTTCTGTCAGTGCCGGGCGAACCGTCGAACCCTTGGGCGTTGGCACAACGCTCTGCGGAGCCGGCATATCGCTGGTTGGAGAAGAACTGGCGCGCAGGTGCAGCGGATAGCTTACGGCCTTGCCATTCGATGAGCAATCAAGCTGGACCCGGCCTTCCATCCCTTCCCGGGCGGTCGCGTGGATTTTTACGTAGCCCTCGGCGTTGGCATAAAAACGCATCGTCCGCGGGTCGCTCGTGCCGACGGCGTGCAGATCGCAAGCCGCGTCGGGCTTGGTTTTCAGAACGAAAGGGGTCTGGACGTTGGGCGGGATGGTGAAACCTCTCTCTCGAGCGATCCTGCCCACGTCGGAAGTCTGGGCTGAGGTGGAAACTGCGAGGCCGCAGAGTAAGGTTGCGGTCAGGGTTAGGGTGAGCCCGATGCGGCTCAGTTTGGAAGTGTGTGAAGGCTGGGTCGAGTCGTTGTTGCTTTGCGTGTTGTGATTCGTCGGTTTCATTGTGATTCTCCGGAATGGTTTAGAGTTCGATTTGGCCGTGTTTCAGTCACTTCGTTATCTGCCGACACCGCTTGCTTTGGTGGAGTAGCCGCCAGTTATTCACGGAGGCGGACCGGGTCCCTGCGAGATCGAACCCTTGAGAAGACGACGGTCTGGCTGGTCCGCCTGGTTCGGAGCTAGCTTGTTTCCGCAGAGCGGGCAGGTATCGAAGCCGGTAGCCGTCCCGCCCACCACCAGGGTCATGCCTTGGTGCTCAACCGTCACTTCCGTCCGGACGGTGCGACGGGAGCCGCGACTGGACGTGTCAGTACGGAAGAAACTTGCCCGACCGGATAGCCACTGGTAAAGTCGATTCACGCGGTCCTCACTGCTACGGCCGCGAATGTTGCTGCAGTCACAAGAAAAAGGCCAGTGATACGTTCTGAAAAGTTCTGAAAAGTCGTGAATGTCCTCGATGTCAATGCAAACAGGGGGGATATTTCAATTCGGCGAGTTTCATATCGATGCCCGGGCACGCACCCTGCGGCGGGAAGAGAAGATTGTTTCGCTCAACTTCCGGGCTTTCGATGTGTTGCTGTACTTTGTGCAGAACCCAGGTAAGGTTCTCACCCGGGATGAACTGATAAAGAATGTCTGGCCCGATTCCTTTGTGGACGAGAACAGCCTGGCGCAAAGCATCTCCATGCTGCGCCGGGCGCTCGATGAGAAGCCGGGTGACAACAACTATATCGTCACTCTAACGGGGCGCGGGTATCAGTTCGTCTCGCCGGTGCAGGTCGTTGGCCTGGAGAACGGAAGCACTCTCCCGGAGGCAGCTACGGCCGCGAGTAGCAACTCCAGCGGACTCATTTTTCAGAAACACACGACCCGGACCAGTGTCATCACGGAGGAGAAAGCAAGCTCAGGCACAGCGACGCTAGAAGCTCCTGCGGTTGGGATTTCGAAGCTCTGGAAGATTGCGGTTGGCCTCCTTTCGGCCTCCTTGCTCGTGGCGGGCGGCCTATACTATCGTTCTCATCAGCAAAGCCAGCGCCTGACCGGGAAGGATACGATCGTCATCGGCGACTTTGACAACAAGACCGGCGATACGGTCTTCGACGGAACCCTGCGGCAGGGGCTTTCCGCACAACTGGGGCAATCGCCGTTTCTGAGTCTGCTCTCGGACGCGCGCATCAGCCAGACTCTCTCGCTCATGACTCAGCCGAAAGACGCCCGGCTAAGTCCCGAATTGGCACGCGAGGTGTGCCAACGAACGGCGAGTACCGCGGTTCTCGACGGAACTATCGTGCAGATTGGAACTCGATATCTCCTGACGCTAACGGTCATCAACTGCTCCACCGGGGACATGCTGGCCAGTGCTGAGGCCAAGGCCAACGACAAGGATCACGTTCTTGACGCCCTGGGTACCGTCGCCTCCGACATTCGTCCCAAGTTGGGAGAGTCCATGGCTACCGTGCAGAAATTTGACGTAACCCTCCGCCAGGCCACCACGTCCTCGCTCGAAGCGCTAAAGGCAGACACTCTAGGCGAGAAGTTCCTCTATCAGGGAGATCCGACATTGGCGCCGCCGTATTTTCAGCGGGCGGTGAAACTCGACCCGAATTTCGCGATGGCCTATTTGCAATTGGGAATCGCCTATTACACTCTGGGCGAGGGCGGGCGTGCGCCGGAATGTTTCGCGAAGGCCTTCTCACTCCGGGAGCACGCCAGCGAACGAGAGAAGCTGCAGATTGATTCCGCTTATTACGGGAATGTAACCGGAGAAATCTATAAAGCGATCCAATCGCTTGAGGAGGTGATCGAAATTTACAAGCATAACTCGTCTTACAACGGGCTGACCCACTTCTACACAAAGATCGGCGAGTACGAGAAAGCCGCTGACGCAGCCCGCAAGCTGATTGCGTCCGATCCCGATAAAAATCTCGGATTTGGGAGTCTTGCTGAGGATGAAATCGCGTTGCAGAATTTCAGCGGCGCGCGGCAGGTCATCCAGCAGGCGCAAGCGCGGGGGGCTGACAGTCAATATCTGCACGACGAGCTCTACACGCTCTCCTTCCTGCAGTCGGACTCTGCCGGGATGCGGGAGCAGGAACGATGGTTCGCGAGTCAGCCCCGGTATGCGAGCGAAGGTATTACGCTCGCAGCCGAGACCGAAATCTATGCCGGTCATGTGAACAAAGCGCGCGAATTGACCAGACAAGTGATTGACTCCGCGCTGCGGGCGGACGATAAAGAAGACGCGGCATATGGCAAGGCGAACCGCGCTCTGCAAGAGGCGGCATTTGGGAATCTCGCTGAGGCGCGGCAGTCGGCGGGCGAGGCGTTGAAGCTGGCTCCGGGAGACAAGGGTGTCACCGTCCAGGCGGCTCTGGCATTTGCCATGACGGGAGAAACCGCACGGGCCGCGGGTCTGGCTCGGGACCTGAATAAAAGCTATCCTCTGGATACACAACTGCAGTTGCTGGGGCTGCCGGTGATTCAGGCACAGATCGAGCTGGATCGACGGGAGCCAGAAGCGGCGCTGAATGCACTGCGGGCGGGACTGCCCATTGAGCTTGCCGATACTCCATTCAGCAGCAACACTTCCTGCTTGTGTCCGGCATACGTAAGAGGCGAAGCTTACCTGGCTGCGGGTCAGGGTACGGCCGCTGCCGGCGAGTTTCAGAAGATCATCGACCACAGCGGAATCGTCGGAATTTGCTGGACGGGGGCGTTGGCGCATCTGGGAGTCGCTCGCGCGAATGCCTTACAGGCCAGGGCCGCGCAGGGAGCAGATGCAGATGCTGCCCGCGCCCGGGCACTCACCGCTTACAAAGATTTTCTTACTCTTTGGAAAGACGCCGACCCGGATATACCGATCCTGAAGCAGGCCAAGGCGGAGTACGCCAAACTCCGGTAAATGGCCGTGGCAGGAGGAGTCCTTCCTCGTTGTTACTCCCCGACGAAAACCAGTCGTGTGTCCCTTAGACCACCTCGGAGTGTTGATGCTGGCGCGAACTCAACCCGTCAACCGTGTCTTAGTCTGACGCATACGAAAGAAGTCCCCTCTGTACCTTCTGTACCTCAGAGCCTACTGCGGTGCGGGCCAAGCGTTAGGTGTTGGCTGCGAGCGTGATCTCGAGACAGGTGTCGGTGTTGCGCCACAGGAAGGGAACACGCGCGAGCCAGTATTTTGCATTGATCGCCTGGCGGACGCGGGCAAACTCTTCCGCTGGCAGGATGCGGGCGGTCGCGGGGAATTCAGGGCCCGTAATTTTTCCGCGGACGGTGCAGGGGGCAATCTTGACTTGCGGGTTATTGCGGATCCGCTTGCACTTTCCCAACTTACTATTCGTCATGAAGTAGAGTTTCCCGCCATCTTCCGCAAACCAGATGGGCGTATTCACGGCGACGCCATTTTTGCGGAAAGTTGCGAGGCTGATGTAACGCTGGCCATGGATTTCAGCCGGTATGGACGTCGTGCCGACATTGGCAGGCGCCGCGGAGGACGCCTGTGGGATGGTTTGCGGCTCTGGTCCGGTGCCACCGTTCATTTGCCAGCGCGCTTCTTCGTAGGCTTGCCGCGGGTCGCGCCCGGTTGCTTGTTTATACCAGGCGGGGTGGAAGGTCCAAGCCCACGCTTCGCTTACGGCACCGCGAATCATCGACTGGAAAGTGCCGGGCTCGCCGATCGTGCTCAAGTAGATGTGGATGAAGATTCCGCCGAGCATGATGAGCGCGAAAATGTCGTGAATGACATAGCTAATGGCGACGGGCGTCCCTCCGAAGGTGCGAGCGCCCGCCCAGAGGATAATGCCGGTGATCAGGAAGACGATGCAGCCGCCGACGATCTCCCAGAACTGAAGTTTCTGCCCGGCGTTGAAGAAACCGGTCTCAGGCGGATCCATCTTTTCTTCGTTGCTGACGATCTTCCTTATGTTGCGCATCCACGCGCTATCGGCTGCGGTCCAGATCATCGGCTCCAGCCAGTTCAGGGCTTGCAACCCGAAGAAGAAGACAAAGCCGGTGCCGAAATACGGGTGCATGATGCGGCTGAGCTGTCCGCCGCCAAAGATGGGAGTGAACCAGCGAAACAGCCAGGGCATATAGATGCCGAAGCCGGTGAACAGCGCGAGGAAGAAAAACAGCGCGACGGTCCAATGGAGCGCGCGCGTGTACACCGGATGGCGCAGCAACTCTCCCCGATAGACGGTGGTTTGGCCGAGATGCTCGAAGCTGCCGCGAGCCTTATCCTCGAAACGTTCGATGGCTCCGCTAGAAGTTGACATTGGTGCCATCCTTTTTCGGCGGTTCGGGTTGTGTCACGCGCGGGCCGGCGGTTACGTAGTGCGCCAGCACGCCGAGAAACCCGAACAGAGCGAACGTTCCGAGCACGGGTTTGAAGAGCCATTTCCACACCGTGTAGCTCCATGGAATCGTTGGATTCTTTGGCAGGTTGCCGTAGCGCTCGGGATCGGTGGCGTCGTGGAGCACGTAGATCACATGGGTTCCGCCGACGGATTGGGGATCGTAGACGCCGGCGTTCTTCCAGCCGAAATTTTCCTTCAGTTGCTTCGCGCGTTCCTCAGCGATGAACTTCATATCGTCTTTGCTGCCAAACTTCAGACAGCCGGTCGGGCACGCCTTGATGCAGGCGGGCTCGAGGCCTTCGCCGACGCGGTCGGAGCAGAGTGTGCACTTGTACACGCGCTTGGTCTCGGGATTGAAGCGCGGAATGTTGAAGGGACAACCGGAAACGCAGAATTCGCAGCCGATGCAGTTTTCCTGGTTGAAGTCGACAATGCCGTTGGCGTATTTCACAATGGCGCCTTCAGCGGGGCAGGCATGCAGGCAGCCGGGGTCGGCGCAGTGCATGCACTGATCCTTGCGCATCAGCCACTGGATTGTGCCATCCGGATTCTGGTGCTCATTGAACTTGATGAGATTCCAGAAATTCCAGCGCGTCTCTGGCATGGTCTGGTAAGTGTTGTCGAAAGTGGTCGGGGAGAACGGCATGTCGTTCCACTCGACGCACGCTACTTCGCATGCTTTGCAGCCGATGCATGTAGTGGTGTCGACCAGTTTGCAGACTTCAAGGTCGCGCTGCATCCCCAGGCCGGGCGAGGGACCGGAATGACCCGAGATCATTTCGGATTGTAGCGCCTTGCGGTCTGGCATCTTTCGTCCTCGGTCGTGAGTTGAAAGTCTTTCTTAAACTAAACTTTTTCGATCTTCACTAAGAAACCTTTGAATTCCGGCGTGAACGCATTCGGATCAATCACGGTCGGTGTCAACTGATTCGCCAAAGTCTTTGCGGTCCGGTCTTCATCTTCCACAATGCCCCGGAAGCCCCAATGAATGGGGATTCCGATCTGGAACGTTTCCTTGCCGTCGATCTTCATCGGATGTATACGGCGCGTGACCATCGCCTTGGCGATGTAATGAGCGCGTGCGCTGGTGACCTTTACTTTTTCGCCGCCGCGAATGCCCATACGATCGGCGAGTTCGAACGGCACTTCAATGAACGGTTCGGGCACGAGCTGCACATTCATCGGATTGTTTTTTGTCCAGTAGTGATAGTGCTCGGTCAATCGATAAGTGGTGCAGATCACGTTGTATTCGCCGCCGGCTGTCGCATATTTGTCCATGTCGGTCTTGTATTTCTTCACCACGGGATTGTTGGACTGCTGCGGATGCAACAGATTCGCTAGCGGGCTTTCGATCGGCTCATAGAATTCGGGGAAGGGGCCGTCCTGCATCCCGCCCAGGGGCACGAACAAACGCCCGATGCCCTCGGGGTTCATGATGAACGGGCCCATGTGATCTTTGGGTGCGGAGTCCACCTTGAAATCGGGAACGTCGACGCCCGCCCAGCTTTGCTTGGCTTCGTCCCACCAAACCTGGCGACGGGAAGGATCCCAGGGTTTGCCGTCCAAGTCGCAAGACGCCCGGTTGTAGAGAACTCGACGATTCGCCGGCCAGGACCATCCCCAATTGGGATAGACGCCGAGGCCGGACGGATCATCGGTTCCGCGGCGCTGCATCATGGCGCCAGCCTCGGTCCATGATCCGCAATAGAGCCAGTTCCCGGAGAGCGTAGTGCCGTCGTCTTTGAGCCAGGCAAAACCTGGGAGTTGCTGTCCGGCTCTGATGGTCGTGTTCGTCTTCGGGTCGGTGATGTCGGCCAGTGCTTTGCCGTTAATTTCCTTTGCGACCTCGGCGAGCGATGGGTTGTAGGGATTCGTGTAGGCGAAGGTTGCGTTCAGAACTGGGTCAGGGAACTTGCCGCCTTCCTTCTTATAGAGTTCGCGAACTTTCAAGAAAATGGTTGCGAGAATTTCCTGATCCAGGCGTGCTTGCCCAGGCGGCGGCACAGCCACGTTCTTCCATTGCAGCCAGCGCGCTGAGTTCACGAAGGTGCCGTCTTTTTCCGCGAAACCTGCGCCCGGTAAGCGGTACACGGTGGTGTTGATCTTCTTCTGATCATCCGCGGTAATGCCGGGAGCGCGCCAGAACTCGCTGGTCTCGTCGGGATAGATCTCGCAAACCACCAGCCAGTCCGCCTTCTTCAGGGCGTCGACATTTTTATTCGAATCGGGGCCGATCATGACGCCGTTCATACCGAAGGCGAAAATACCTTTTACTTTGCCCTCGTACATGTCGTTCCAGATATTCACCCAGGAATAGTTGCGGTCGATCTTCGGCAGATAGTTGAAGGCGAAATCGTTTTCCTTGGTGGCCGCTGGTCCGTACATCGCCTTGAGGAAAGAGACGGTGAATTTTGAAGTATTCGACCAGTAATTAAACGACTCCCACGGATCGGGCTTGGACGCAGTCGGAGTTGTGCGTTTCACAAACGCGGCCAAGTCGACGTCGGTGGGATTCGGCATCTTTAAATAGCCGGGGAGGATGTCGAAGATTCCCGCCATGTCGGTGGCGCCCTGAATGTTGGAGTGCCCGCGTAGCGCGTTGACTCCGCCGCCGGCGCGGCCGACGTTGCCCAGCAGCAGTTGCAGGACTGCGGCGGTGCGGATGATCTGCGTGCCGAAGCTGTGCTGCGTCCATCCCACCGCATAAATAATGGTGGCGACTTTTTTCATGTCGCCGTCTTTGCGGACGGAGGTGAACATCTCAGCAGCCTTGAGGAATTGGTCCTGAGGAATGCCCGTAATGCGCTCCACCATTTCCGGCGTGTAGCGCTCGTATTGTTTCTTCAACAATTGGTAAACGCAGCGCGGGTGCTGCAGCGAGAGATCGAACGCGATCTTCGCGGGAAGCGCTGGCGCGGGTGGTGTGGCACCCGGTGCAAGCGGAGGAGCTGGTTTTTCTGCGGGCGTTGCCACGACCGCTTTGCCGGCGAGGTCTCCACCTTCTTCATAATTCCAGGTCTTTTTATCGTAGACCTTTTTCTCCGGATCAAATCCGGAGAAGAGGCCGTCTTCAGGTAGATTAAATCCATCTTTGATAACGAAGGAGGCGTTGGTGTAGTTGACGAGATAGTCTTTCGCGATGCGGTTGTTGGCGATGGCGTAATTGATGACGCCGCCAAGGAAGGCGATGTCGGCGCCGGCGCGGATCTGTACGTACAAGTCCGCATTCGCGGCGGTGCGGGTCAGGCGCGGATCGACCACGATAGTCTTGGCGTTGCGGTGAATTTTGGCCTCGACCGCCCACTTGAAACCGCAGGGGTGGTTCTCGGCGGGATTGCCGCCCATGATCAACATCATGTCGGTGTTCTTGATGTCGATCCAACCATTGGTCATTGCGCCGCGTCCGAAGGTGGGCCCCAAACTGGAGACCGTTGGGCCGTGTCAAACG
>Ga0181523_10003153_pt1 | contig 15230 bp, 19 predicted proteins | sample PEATcosm2014_Bin_43_FD_119752 | JGI IMG/M metagenome (GOLD analysis project Ga0181523, IMG submission 119752) | Peatland microbial communities from MTU Mesocosm Facility, Houghton, MI, USA - PEATcosm2014_Bin05_30_metaG | ecosystem: Environmental > Terrestrial > Soil > Wetlands > Peat | place...
ATTGTGAACGGGAGAAATCATGTTTGGTTCACACAAAGTGAAGATCGAAGGCGAACTGCTGGAGAAGGTCAAGCAGTGTTCGGATGCCGCCGGATACGAATCGATTGACGAATTCGTGATCCACGTGCTGGAAAAGGAAACCAGGAAAATCTTGCCCGACGAAAGCAGCACATCGAAAGAGGAGATAAGAAAGCGGCTGCGCGGATTAGGGTATATCGAGTAGCTTGAGTGCTCTGTCAAACCCGATGGCGATCGCGGGTCATGCCGTGACGATCGCGGCCTTTCCATCGCCTCTGCTGACCAGTCCGCTGGCGATTGTAATCGCCCTGTCGTTGGTCGTCGGGTTGGTGATGGTGGTTGTCTTCGGCTACACATCGGATCAGAAAGCGATCGGCGTTGCGAAGGATCAACTGAAGGCGCACTTGCTGGCGGTTCGACTGTATCGAGATCAGATTCCGGTGGTGATGGGCTCTTACGGCAAGATCCTGCGCGGCACCGGACGCTACCTGAAGCTCGCATTCAAACCGCTGCTTTACGTCGTCATTCCCATTACTTTTCTGATCGTACAGATCGATCGTTATCTGGGTCAAACGCCGATTCCTGTAAACGCGCCGTTCCTTTTGACGGTTCAGCTCGACGGAAGCAACGGATTGAATGACGTCACTCTGGACCTGCCGCCGGAGATCACGATGACTGCGCCTCCAGTGCACATTCGGACGGCGGATGAGATTGTCTGGCGACTGGCTGGCTCAAAAGAGGGAAAATATGAAGTGCAGGTCACCGCTGCCGGACAGAGCGCGACGAAGTCGGTTTGTGTTGGTGGCGATCTGCCGCGAATCTCGACTGTCCGCTTACGCGGACGATTTTGGGCGCGTATGTTCTCGTCGGCAGAGCCGGCGTTGCCGGAGAACAGTCCGATCGAGTCCATTGCGATCAACTACCCGGATCGCAATATCGAGATCGCCGGTTACGGAATGAACTGGATTTGGTTGTTCTTCGTTATGTCGATGGTGGCAGGATTTATTTTCAAGGAAGTTCTGGGGATCCAGATATGAAGAGATTGTGTGGGGCGGACACTCCTGCCCGCCTGCGTGCATCGGCTATCAAGTTGCGGGACCAGCATGACAGCCCGCCACTCCACCGCGAGCGCCAGCGTTTCGCGGGCAAGAGTGCCCGCGCCACACGGGTCTTGCTGGTCGCCCTTATTTTCCTCCCTGCGCTCGCTCATGCTTACGCCGGGCCGGGTGCTGGATTTGCGGTGCTGTCATCGTTCTGGGCGGTCTTTGTTGCGTTTCTTTATTCGTTCTACGCGCTGATGACGTGGCCATTCCGCCAGTTATTCCGCTTTATTCGGCGGCGAAACGCATACGGAAAGGCGACGTTTGAGCGCGCGGTGATTTTGGGATTCGACGGTATGGATCCGGATCTTGCTGACCGCTTTATGAACGAAGGCCGCTTGCCGAATCTGGCGAAGTTGCGGGACAAAGGAACTTTCAGCAAGCTGCGCACGACGTTGCCGGCGATTTCTCCGGTGGCCTGGTCGACTTTCATGACCGGGGTGAATCCGGGCAAACATAACATTTACGACTTTCTGGCGCGCGACACCAGCAACTATCTTCCGTTTCTTTCATCGGCTGAAATCAAAGGACCGAAGCGGCATATCAAGATTGGAAAATATTCCATTCCCTTCGGCAAAACCGAAATCAAAGGCATGCGAAAAGGCACGCCGTTCTGGCACTGGCTGGGCAATGCGGGAATTTTCAGTTCCGTGATTCGCGTTCCGGTTACCTTTCCTCCGGAGAAGTTTCAGGGCGTGCTGCTTTCCGGGATGTGTGTTCCCGACCTGAAGGGCAGCCAGGGTACGTTTTGCCTGTGCACGACTCGCGCCTCGAGCGACACGTTTCGCGAAGGTGGCGTGCGCGTGCCGATCGAGCGCAAGAACGGTGTGTGCCGTTCGTACATTCCAGGACCCGACAGCCCATTAGCGGAGAAAGCTGGAACCGAGCTGCGGGTGAATTTCGAAATCCGGCCGGAGCTGGGATTAAAATCGGCTCGCTTCGTGGTGGGTTCGGAAAAATTTGCGCTGAAAGTTGGGGAGTACTCGGAGTGGATTCCGGCGGAATTCAAAGCTGGTCTGGGTTTCACGGCGCACGGCATCTGTCGCTTCTATCTCAAGGAACTTTCACCCCAGGTAGAAATCTACGTTACGCCGGTGAACATTGATCCCGGGCATCCCGACCTGCCAATCTCGTACCCGGTTACTTATTCCATTTACCTGGCTAAGCTCTTCGGCTCGTACGCCACGCTGGGCCTCGCGGAAGACACGTGGGCGCTCAACGAACACGTGCTCGATGACGATGCCTTTCTGGCGCAGGCTTACGGCAATCATGAAGATCGCGAGCGGATGCTCTTTGATGCGCTGGACAAAACGAAGCAGGGCCTGTGCACGTGCGTTTTCGATACGACCGACCGCGTGCAGCACATGTTCTGGCGCTATCTGGAAGAAGATCATCCGGCCGCTCGCGATGTGCCGCACTGTCAGCACCCCCCGGTGATTCAGGATTTGTATGAGCGCATGGATCGCCTGATCGGGCGCGTGATGGAAAAAATTGACGACGACACGTTGCTGATGGTGATCTCCGATCACGGGTTCAAGTCGTTTGCACGCTGCCTGAATTTGAACGCTTGGTTGCATCAGAACGGATATCTCACGCTGAAGGATGGCAAAACCGAAAGCGGCGATTGGTTCGAGGACGTGGATTGGTCGCGCACTCGGGCTTACACCATGGGGCTCAACGGGCTTTACCTTAATATTAAAGGCCGCGAGAAGCAGGGGGTTGTGGATGCGGCCGAAGCCGAAGCATTGAAAGCCGAGCTGCAACAAAAGCTGAATGGTCTGGTCGATCCCGCTTCTGGCACGGTGGGGATTACGGGCGTGTTTATTGCTGACAATGTTTATCGCGGGCCCTACACGGAAAACTCGCCGGACTTGATTGTTGGCTATGGCGCGGGTTATCGCGCGTCGTGGGATTCGGTAATGGGCAAGGTTACGGGTCAGGTTTTCGAAGACAATATCAAGGCCTGGAGCGGTGACCATTGCATCGATCCGCGGCTCGTCCCTGGGGTTCTGTTTTCAAGCCACAAGTTCATCGCAGAGAAGCCTGCGATTGTGGATGTGGCGCCGACGATCCTGAAACTCTTTGGCATCGCGTTGCCTGCACATTTTGACGGCAAACCCTGGAACCTGGCGGCGAAATCAACTCACCCTTGAGACTTTGGTGGAGGGGCGGGGACGTCCGTCGGTCCACTTACGGCTTTGTTGTTCGCAGACGCGCTGCGAGCCATGCTGTGGTCGCCAGCATTCCGCACCAGCCCAGCGTCCGGACGATTGCGCCAATGATCGTGTCGTACTGCAGAAGTCCTAGACTCGAGAAAATCGTGTTCCAGTCGTGCTCGATGTAATCGGAGTCTCCGGCGGTCACCAGGGGCAAAGCCATGGCGCGGGCATCGGCCATGTAGGTAGCGGTGTAGAGCCAGTTCTCAAAGAAGAAAAACAGGCAGAACATGAAGGCCGCGGGCTGGCGTTCGTGGAAGAAATAGGCAGCCAGCAGCAGCGGGACCAGCCACTGCAGAATGGTTCCTCCCCAGAGGCCGAGCGTTCGGCCGAACCACCCGAAGAGCAGGTGGCCGCCTTCGTGGACAACAAGGTTGGCGGAGTCGATGAACAGATAGCCGCCATGCATGCTGAAGGCGTAGATCAGGAAGACAGCGTAGAAGATGAGCCAAGCGAGGACGGCCCAGCGCGAGAGGGGACGCCAGCCTTCTCGCGCGCCCGACCATTCCACAATTGTGTCCAAGAACTCGCGCATGCTGGCTCAATTGTAGTGGCGATCTCGCGACCCTATCTCTCAAAACCGTTTACCAAACCATTATTTACCAAACATGGGATAGTGACTCGCGGCCCCCATCAGGAACAACATGGGGAACGACAGCACGAAGTTTGCGCGCGATGTAAGAAACGCCTGCCGCGCGAGATACTTTGCTTTGTCGGGCATGGTTGTGCCGTTGGCCGCGTTTTCGGCGGTCCATTGGATGATTTTCTTCTGCGCGCGCCAGATCACGCCCCAGACGTTGAGCATCATCACCCAACCCATCCCTCCGCCGATGCCGATGGCGAGCAGGCGATTGCTCTCCCAACCATGATCGTTCAAGCGCAGGAATAGCCACGACGCCACGACCACGATGACGGCATAGATCACGGCGAGCACCGGACCTTTGTCGAGCACGCCTTTACCGGGAATCGTGCAGGCATACATTAGCGCCCAGGCGATGGTCCAAATCACAAAGAAAGTCCCCATCGGACCACCGGAAGATGTGCCGCCGTTCTTGGCGTCCGCGCCGACAATGTTCCCCCAGTATGCCAGGCCCATTAGCACGGTGAGGACCGATCCCCAGCGAAACCACCACAGCGCGCGCGACATCAGGCTGGGCAGGACTTTGCCCTTGGTGACGGGATCAAGTTCCTTCATGAACCGCACGTTAACCAGATTGAAGAAATACAGCAGGCCAAGCCAGGTTATGCCGCCAACAAAATGCAGCCAACGAAACAGCATCAGGAGGTTAGTGTTGGGGTCGGTGGGGAGGTTGATGTCGCTCAAGGTCAGCGCTCCTGTTCTCTGTTCTGGAACTGACGATTGTAGATGGCTGGCGAAGGAAATGAAACCCCGGTGACTTCGGGCTGGGCGGAAACGGACCGCTGCGCGCGCCAGGTGCCGGGACAGGCCGCCAAGAATATTATTGCGGGGAAGTTGAAAAGCGCGAGACAAGGCCGTATTGTAGGAACCGACAAGAGAGCTGCGGCCAATTGCCCTCCCAAAAGCTCATGGCGCAGCATCGAAACAAAAAGAAGGAGATCGGCGAATGGAAGCCAAGCCGGCACAACAGAACATCCAGGATTCCTTCCTCAACACAGCACGAAAGGAACGGCACAACATTACGATCTATCTGGTCAGCGGGGTGAAGCTGACTGGCCGTATCCGATCGTTCGACAAGTACTCGGTGGTGCTGGAAACCAGCAACCAGGAGCAGCTCATCTTCAAACATGCGATTTCAACGGTCGTTATAGCGCGAGGAGCTTACAGCCACACGGAAGCGAAGCCGGCGGCGGTGGCATCCCACGTTGAAGCGGCGATTCAAAATCCCGCTTCCGGCACTGAAGGATGAAGTGAGTTTGCTTGCGCCGAGATGACTCCAGACTGAGCAGCCGCGGCATTTCGCGGAATGAGCCCAAGGCGGTGCTGAATCCATCGGAGCAGCAGGAACGTGCGTTCCTGGTGGGGGTGGAGTTTCGCACGCGAGGCCGCGCCGGAAAGCCAGCTGCTGCAGCCATCACGGCCGGAGCGCAGGCGGCTCGCGATCACGCCACCGGCGTAGCAGCCTCGTCATCACCCTTGTCTTCGTCGTCTTCGTCCCTGCCGACGGATTCCCCGGATTTCAGCTCCGAAGAATCGCTGGACGAACTGCGGACGCTGGCGAAGAGCGCGGGTGCAGAAATTGCCGGCGAATTCACGCAACGGAAGGACCGGCCGGATCCCGCCACCTTGATCGGTAAGGGCAAGCTGGAGGAGATTGCGGGCGCGGCAGCCTCGGTTTCCGCGGACGTGATTCTGTTCGATCACGACCTCTCGCCTTCGCAACAGCGCAATATCGAACGCGTCGTCAACACGCGCGTCATCGATCGCACGCAATTGATTCTCGATATCTTCGCGCGGCACGCCCGCACTCGTGAAGGTCAGTTGCAGGTGGAACTGGCGCAGCTTGAGTACATGCTTCCGCGACTGGCGGGACGCGGCGTGGAAATGTCGCAGCTCGGCGGCGGCATCGGCACGCGTGGACCCGGCGAAACTCAACTGGAGACCGACCGGCGGAAGATTTTTCGCCGCGTCCGGCACGTCAAGCAGCAAATCGAAAATGTGCGCCGCATCCGGGCGCAGCAGAGGCAACGGCGCGAATCGGTTCCGGTGGCTCTGGTGGCGCTGGTCGGGTATACGAACGCGGGAAAATCCACGCTGTTCAATGCCCTCACCAATGCCCATGTGGTCGCGTCGTCGCGCATGTTTGCCACCCTCGATCCGACCATACGAGGCGCCGAGCTGCCTTCGAAACGCAAAATTCTGTTCTCTGACACCGTGGGTTTCATACGGCATCTTCCGCACACGCTGGTCTCGGCGTTCCGCGCCACGCTCGAAGAAGTACAACGCGCCACGCTCATCATGCAGGTCTCGGATGCCAGCAGCCCTGTTTCTGCCGAGCAGGACGCGCAAGTCGAAAGCGTCCTCAAGGAACTCGAAGCCGACAAGAAACCCCGGCTGCGAGTGATGAACAAGATCGATTTGCTGCCGCCCAAGCAGCGCGAATCGCTGCGCGACAGCGATCTGCGCGACAGCATGCAGACCATCCACCTCTCGGCGGCAAAAAGAATCGGGCTGACCACCCTGCTCGATCGCATCGATGCCGTACTCGAAGGAGACCGCCCCGGGCGTGTTCGCCTGCGCATCCCGCAAAAAGAAGGCAAGATGCTGGCGCAGTTAGAGGCCGGCGCCCGCATCTATTCCCGCCAATATCAGGACGGTCTGGTGGTATTGGAAGCGGAAGCTCCCGCCTCGCTGCTGCGGCGGATGCGAGAGTGGGTGGTGGAATGACGGAAAAGGCGTCACGAGCCGCGTGACTCCTGAATCCTTTTTTACCCGCATGAGCAGTTACGTTAGGAACTTGTCAGGGCCGGCCGGTTTGTTATGAGATAGACCTCATGAGGATCCGCTTAGCGTCGACGCTCGGTCTCGCCCTGCTCGTCTGCCTTACAATTCGACTTGCCGCACAAGAACCAGACGCCGCGGCCGCCCAAGTGCGCAAGCTCGAAGAAAAGTGGACTGAGGCCTACAAGGACCGAGATTTAGATGTCTTGGCTAAGCTCCTCACTGAGGATTTCATCATCACGGTTGAGGATGGCAACACATATAGCAAAGCGGGATACATAACGCACACCGCTGACTCTACGGTTAAGGTGGAATTTGCGGAGTTATCGGATCTTCGTGTGCGAGTGCGTGGCGGCGGCAACATCGCCGTCGTGACCGGAGTCTTTTACCAGAAGGGACGATCCAGCGGAAAACCTTTCGAATATCACGACCGCCTGACTGACGTCTGGGTTAAGACCGGAAACGGCTGGCGAGTGCTCGCTTCTCATTATAGCGTTCCGCGAAAATAGCAAATCCACGTTCCGATCCCGTTCCGAGCTTAGTCCTATGCCTTCGCGAACGGGTTCTCCAGCGAAGGGCTTTGCGGAGTGAACCATTCCGCTTCGCTTTCCGTGATGTGCATGTCGTCCTCCAGACGAATGCCGAATTCTCCGCGGATGTAAATGCCTGGTTCATCACTGAACGTCATCTCCGGCTGGAGTTTAGTGGGGTTTCCGCGTACCAGATACGGCCACTCGTGGCCGTCCATGCCCATGCCGTGTCCCAGGCGATGCGTGAAGTACTTGTAATCCGGGCCGAAGCCGGCATCTCTGATAATCTCGCGCGCGGCGGCGTCCACGGAACCGGCTTCCACTCCTGGCTTCGCCGCTGCCAGCGCCGCGCTCTGGGCTCGATGCACGATGTCGAAGACCTGGTTCATCTTGTCTTTCGTTTTGTCGGGCGCTTTGCCGAGCACAAACGTGCGCGTGATGTCGGATTGATAACCCTCCACTGAACAGCCACCGTCGATCATCACGATCGTGCCTTCGCGAATGATTTGCGGCTGAACGGACCCGTGCGGGAAGGAGGAAAACTCGCCTACCTGTACATCCGCGCCACCCTCGAATCCCAGTTCGTGGTGCGCCGTTTCGAGCATCTCTTCGACATCCCGTTGCGTCATGCCCACCTTCAGCGAACGGTAAGTGGCCTCGTAAGCGGCGAGCGTGACCCTCGACGCCAATCGCATCAGGTCGATTTCGTGCGCGCTCTTGATCATGCGGCATCCGGCAGTGACCGGAGTAGCGCTGGTGAACGTGGCGCCCGGCGCGGCTTTTTTCAGGTTGTCGCTGAAAAGAAACTTCATCGTCTCTTCGACGCCGATTGTGCCGGTTGCGATGCCGCGGTCGCTGAGTCCTTGCGCGACGCGGGTGTAAGGGCTCTCGTCTTCTTGCCAGATGCGGACGTCGGAACTGGAGTCGGAGTCGGAGTTGGGCTTGCTGCCATCGGGCGAGTGCGTGATCTGCTCGCGCGCCCGGCCTTCCTCAAATGCCGGGGACACGTAAAACGCTTCGCCCTTGGCGGGGAGCACCATGGCGAAGAGGCGTTCTCCGCCTTCCCAGCGTACGCCAGTGAAGTAGGCGAGGGATGTGCCCTGGGCCAGCACGATGGCGGACAGGTTGTTCTCACGCATCAATTGCCGAGCCTTTTCCTGACGCGCGGCTCGCTCTTCAACCGTGATGGGCTTGGCTTCTCCGCGCAGCGTGCGCAGAGCGGCGATGGCCGGCGGAAGAGACTTAGCATCTTCGGCCGCTTGGGCCAACGTGGGTAAAGCTAAGCTGACGCCGGCAGCGAGCGAACCGGTTTGCAGAAAACGGCGGCGCGAGACCATGAAGCCTCCGGACAAAGAAAAATTATTATATATAGAGTGATCGCGGGAGAGCCGTCGCTCCATCGTCGAAGTCATCGAGCTCCTTGCGAGTTTTAGAATGGGCTAATGATCAGCGGCTATGTTTGCGCCGGTTGCGGAGAATGGAACGAGACCACGGTGGATGAGTCCGCCGGCAGTCGGCAGCGTTACGTCGAGGACTGCCAGGTCTGCTGTAAGCCGAATGTGCTGCACGTCAGTTGGGATGCTGGCGCTGGAGAATTTGTGATCGACGCTGAATTAGAATGAAACGTCGTCGTCGCGACAAGGTTTCAGCGCTGAGTATTTTCCGGAGGAGCGATGGGCAATTATCCCGTAACCGCAGGGCGTATGGTCGCCCATAACATGGTAACTACCCAGTTCGAGCTTGATGGATTTCGAGTTGTGCGCACGCTCGGCGTGGTGCGCGGAATCACGGTGCGCTCCCGGTCGATCTTCGGAACCATCGGAGCGGGACTGCAAACGCTGGTCGGTGGCAACATCACCCTGCTCACCAATCTGTGCGAGAAGACGCGCGCCGAAGCGTTCGACCTGATGTTGCAACACGCTGCGGAAATAGGCGGCAACGCCGTCGTCGGCGCCCGCTACGACGCCACGGAACTGATGCAGGGGGTCACGGAAGTTCTTGCCTACGGCACGGCGGTGTTTGTGGAAGCAGCAAAATAGGTTGTGTAGAGACGGGGCTTGCTCCGTCTTTCCTGCAAAGCAGACGCGGCAAGCTGCGTCTCTACAGGATGTTCGTCCGTTCACTCTTTGTACAAGAATCCCGCGACTACCGCGGCTAAGATCGAGCCTACCCACATATCGAGCATCCATCCGAGGGGCAACATGCGCGGAATCGGCGACCAGGCTGCCTGTCCAAAGTTGCCGGGCACACCCGCGCAGAATCCGACGATCATCCCGACTTTGACAGCCGTCTTCAGCCCCGGGCCGGCCGTCCCTCGAGCGCACGCGTAAAGATACGCGATAAGAATCGACATCACGAATATCAGCACAATCCAAATCGGCGTGAAAAGCGAATAGCGCGGTTCCTTCAGGAACAGTCCTTTTTGCTGCATGGCGGCGTAGAGCGGAGCCTGTCGGATGCCCACGAACAAGCCCCAGGCGGTCCACACCACGCCGCCGGCAATGCCTCCCAGCAACACGCGAATCTTGTTCAGCTTCATTGTGCCCCCCTGTTTATGTTGGCTTGAATTCGGCACAAGTGTACTCCAGCGTGTCAACGCGGTGGAGTCTCGCGCTGGGTGCGGCTCAGATTGCTGAACCCCTAAAGGGGCATTGCAATGCGGTGAATCTTACGGCATCGCTAAAGCGATGCCCTGCTACGAAGCATGCTCTTTTCGGCGACCTATCGAGACTCGACTGCAGCGCTGGCGATGTGCGAAAGTGTCTTGATCCGATGGGAGCCGATCGGGTCCAATGGCCATTTTTCCTGATCTTCAAACTGCTCGCGAAGCGCTAAAGGTGCTCGCCCGGTACCTGCCCATCACTCGAGCGATCCCGGCGCACTCGTTGTCCTTGTCCGGGCCCGGCGTGGCGGTTCACCTAAAGCTGGAAACGGAGTTGCCGACCGGATCGTTCAAGCCGCGGGGTGCGCTTTACGCCTTGGTCGCGAATCTCGCTCGGCGCCGGGTGGAGGAAGTCACGGCTTCCAGCACCGGCAACCACGGGGCAGCCGTCGCGTTCGCTGCTAAGGCGCTAGGCATACCCGCCACTATCTTCCTGCCGGCGAAGCCCAACCCGGTGAAGCGGCAGAAGATCAGCGATCTCGGCGCGCGAATTGTGGAGAGCGGCGCAGTCGATCTTGCCGGGGCGTTTCAGGAGGCTTCCGCCTATTCGGCCCGTCCCGGCGTCTATTTCCTGAACGATGCGACCGATCCCGATGTGCCAGTTGGAACGGCAACCATTGGCATCGAGATTCTAGAGCAGATCCCAACCGTTTCCACCGTTTATGTTCCCATGGGTGACACGGCTCTGATTCGTGGGGTTGCTTCCGCGCTCAAGCAGCTGTCTTCCAAAATAAGAGTCATCGGCGTGCAGGCCGAGCGCGCTCCGTCGTACTACTTGTCATGGAAAGAGGGAAGAGTCGTGTCTACCGACACCTGCGACACGTGCCCCGATGGACTCGCCACGCGCACGCCGGAAGCGCAGAACGTTCAGGCCATTCGAGAGCTTGTGGACGATGTGGTGCTGGTTAGCGAGGATCAGCTGTTGGGCGCGGTTGCTCATCTCTATACGAGAGAAGAAGGAGTGCTTGCCGAACCGGCTGGCGCGGCAGCGACCGCGGCGTTCCTAGCCGACCCGTCGGACAGCGGTGGCAGCGTGGTTCTGATGGTTACGGGCGCAAATATCTCCGCCGACGTGAAGCAACGGGCCGGGGTGCTTTCCCAGTCAGGATAGACCGCTTGACATGTACTGTATGACCGTACATACTAGCACAAGTGTTTCTCTCTCGTCCGCACCACGCGCATGGTGTGTAAGCGAAGGCATGCCCATACTGGCTGTTCCTGACCGCAGGAACCGCCAACTGCATTCAGCTTGAGGGCTGGATGCTCGCCGCGGAACAGAGAAACACTGTATGATCTTACATTTTCGCCACAAAGTGCTAAGGCGACTCCAGGAGGATGGAAGCGCCAAGGGGGTGCCGTCGGCGATGGCCGACAAGCTGCGCAAACTTCTGTTCGCCCTCGAAACCGCCGAGACGCTGGAGCAGGTCGGCCGGTTTCCCGGCTGGAAGCTGCATCCTCTGAAAGGCGAGCGGAAAGGACAATGGAGTCTAATGGTTACGGGAAACTGGCGGTTGATTTTCCGTTACGATGAACAGACCAACGCCGCCATCGATATTGACCTGATCGACTACCACTAGGAGGCCGAAGTGCCCATGAAGAAGCCGCCGCATCCGGGCGACCTGATTAGAACCGAAGTCATCGAAGCCCTCGGCCTCAGCGTGACGAAGGCGGCGGAGATTTTGCGGGTACGGCGGGCCACGCTTTCCGACCTTCTGCACGGTAAGGCCTCACTGACGCCGGAAATGGCCCTACGCATCGAAAAGGCGTTCGGCCCGGATATGGATCACCTTCTCCGGATGCAGCTCGCCTATGATGTGGCGAAAACCCGAGAGCACGCACGAGGCATCTCAATCAAGCGATATGCTCCGGCCTGAGACGGGTTGCGGCAAGAATCGTGGCGCGCGCGACAGCCCTCAGCGGCTAAAGCCGAGGCTGAAAACAATCCACTGATCGCAGCGGTGAACCGCTGCGCCACCCAAAACCGGGTGCTACAAATCCCACGCACGATGCTTTTGTGGAATCCCACACTCCACAGGGAAAATAACATCAGCGTCTGAAATGCAAGAAAAATCGTAGCGAATGAATGGCGAAGGCACCTTGAGCGTAAACCCAACCCCTAGTGGTCATCTGGCTGGTTAACCCCTACATTTCGCGCTCCGGACGATGAGTTCCCAATTGGGACCTCAACCTTAAACTTTCTTATTGACAACAAACGATTTAGGCGTAGGATGTGGACAAAAGTGGTTGAAAGTGGAGTAAATATTAGAGGTCGTGGGTAAGAACGCTAACTTTCGAGGCGCCAGTGGTTTCCGGGACTGACACCGACAAAAACGAGCCCAATCCCAACGTACCCGAGTCCACTGCTGTCGTAACCGCTTCTACCTCCCTCGTGCTAGTGGCTGTGGTAGCAGCCATGCGTAAAAGGACCCCCATAGCGAGCAGGGCACATGTTTCGCGGAAATCATCCAACGCGCGTCGACGAAAAAGGACGATTAAAGGTCCCCGCGGAATTCAAGCGCGTGATCGACGAGAAATATGCTCAAAAATTTTACATCACGAGCCTGGATGGAAACATTGCTCAAGTGTATCCCTTCGAGGAATGGGAGCGGATCGAGCAGAAGTTGGCATCGCTGTCGACTTTCAATCCGACGAAGAAAAAGTTTCTAACGCGCACGAATTATTACGGGCAGGTCGTAGAGATGGACGGGCAGGGGCGCCTGCTGGTTCCGCAGATCCTGCGTGAGTCGGCGCAGATTCGCGGCGAAGTGGCAGTGCTCGGCAATCTGACCTATCTGGAAGTCAGGAACCTGGAAGCGCTCGACAAGGAGATTAAAGAGCAAGCTTTCTCGGATGAAGACACGAAGACCCTCGACGAATTGGGCATCTAGTGCGCGCGGATTCAACAGACACCCCCGAGCGGGGTGGGCATGGAGCGGTTGGCCATGTCCCGGTTCTTTTAAAAGAAGCGATCGATTTTCTAGCCGTAAAGCGTGGCGGAACTTATCTGGATGCCACGGTGGGCCTGGGCGGGCACAGTCTGGAAATCGCAAGACGCCTCGGCGCACCGGGACATTTGATTGGCTTCGATAAGGACCCGGCGGCGCTGAACGTGGCGCGAAAAAAACTCGCGCCGGTCGTTCATGAGCAAGTCGATAGTCGTTCGTCGTTAGTCGTTGGCGAACCGCACTCCGAACGACTAGCCACCAGCGACCAACGACCGATTTTGGACTGGCCGACGATTACGTTGCTGCATCGCTCGTTTGCAGAGATTGCGAACGACCAGCGGCCAGCGACCATCGACGGTCTAATCGTGGACCTGGGCGTGAGCAGTTTGCAGCTCTCGGACCCGGCGCGGGGATTCAGTTTTCAGGCGGAAGGACCGCTGGACATGCGGATGAACCCGATGTCCGGCGAGACCGCCGAACAAGTGGTAAATCACATCGACGAGCGCGAGCTGGCCGATGTGATTTACGAATTCGGTGAGGAAAGGAGGTCGCGGAGAATCGCCAGAGCCATTGTCCGGTCGCGGCCGATACGCACGACGAAACAACTTGTCGAGGTTGTATCAGCCGCGGCCCGGTCAATGAAACATGAGCGGATTCATCCGGCGACCCGAACCTTTCAGGCTCTCCGAATCTTCGTAAACCGTGAACTGGACGATCTGAAAGCACTTCTTGAAGCGGCGCCCGGCGTGCTGAAGCCGGGAGGAAGGCTGGTGGTGATCAGCTTTCATTCGCTCGAAGACAGGATCGTCAAGGATGCGCTTCGCGACGGTGCGAAGCAGGGCTGGTACCGGCTGCTGACCAAGAAGCCGGTGACGGCGAGCGAAGAAGAGATAGGTCGTAATCCGCGGTCGCGCAGCGCGAAGATGCGTGCCGCCGAAAAAGTTTAGCTAGTCAAGTTTGAGTTAGCAGCTTGTGGTGAGACTTTAGCGCCAAGAGCCAGCGCCCAAAGGCGCATTCATAACGTGGCTCTTGCGGCACGCCTGAAGGCGTGTCCTGATACGAATCAGGCTTCGTCACGGGCGGTTAGTCAAGTTTTGGTTGGTTCAAGTTTAGTTAGTCGAGTTTGAGTTTGCCCTGGAGAAACTGCCGGGCTCCCGGTGCGGTGATAGTAAGGCGTGCCGGGTAAAGATTTTGGAAAAACTCTGTGGTGGAGTTTTTGCGGAGCGGCCAAGAAAAAACAGAACAAGGCCGAGTCCGGAGAAGAAAAACTGGAACAGTCGAGATGAGATTCACTGGCACCCTTATGGAAGATCTGATGGCAACGGTCGAGCGCGCGGAACAGAGGGCGCGGTCGGACGAACCACGATTCGCTGAGCCAATGTTCGCTGAACAGATGGTTGTCGAATCCATGTTTGTCAAAACCTGGTTTGCTTCGGTTCAGGAAAACGCAGACTACGATTCGAAATCTCTTGGAGTGGCATAAATCATGAGCGCCGTGGCCATGCAAAGCGCAATTTCTTCCAGCCGGCGCAAGTCCTGCTGGCTGGGGACGCCGGAAATTTATTTCCGCAAAACCATCGATAACTCACGTCTGGTGAAGGTCGAAGACCCGCGCCGCGAGCGCGAGATGAAATCCTTCGGAATTGCTCTCTGCTGCCTTTTCCTGCTGGTCATGGGATACGCACTGCAGCATTTTCGGGCAATTGAATACGGGTACAAGATCGAGACGCTGCGATTGCAGCGCGACGGGCTTACGGAAATGAACCGGGCTCTGCGCCTGGAAGAGGCGTCGTTGCGCGATCCGGAGCGAATTGACATGATGGCGCGCAAGCTCGGCATGCAATCGCCCCAGCCTGGGCAAGTGCTGCGCATGGATGCTGACGCCGATGTCGGTACGCCGGTGATGGCCAGCGTGACTCCGGTCGCAGTGGTGTCCGTTCGGTAGTTTTTCTCGGGTAGAGACGGGGCTTGCTCCGGCTTACTTTTCGATAAGAGACGCGGCAAGCCGTGTCGCTACGGCAAGTTGGTGGTTTGACGGCGGCTCTTCGGAGCCGCCGAAAGTTTCTGAGGGCTGGAAGTGGCGGCAAGTACGTCTTCGAACGACGCGAGATTCAGGCTCTATGCCTTGTCTGGATTGCTTTGCTTCTGGTTGCTGACGATCTGTCTGCGTCTGATCTATCTGCAAATTTTCTGCTACGGCGATTTCGAGCGCCGTGCCCAGCACCAGCAGCAGCGCAGCTTCGACCTCTCGCCGAAACGCGGCGTCATCTATGATCGCGCCGGGCGCGAACTGGCGATGTCGATCCAGGTGGACTCGGCCTTCGTGGTGCCCTCGGAA
>Ga0181523_10003154_pt1 | contig 15229 bp, 16 predicted proteins | sample PEATcosm2014_Bin_43_FD_119752 | JGI IMG/M metagenome (GOLD analysis project Ga0181523, IMG submission 119752) | Peatland microbial communities from MTU Mesocosm Facility, Houghton, MI, USA - PEATcosm2014_Bin05_30_metaG | ecosystem: Environmental > Terrestrial > Soil > Wetlands > Peat | place...
GGGCGAAGCGAAGGCGGAACAGATCGTGGCGGAGGAACTTAAACGCCGGAAATGGGACGAAGCAGAACTGGTGAAGCGGCGGAAGGGTGATCCGGAGAAGGTGAAGATGGCATTGCGTCTGAGGCGGGAAAGCATTATGACGTTGAAATGGATCGCGCAGCGGCTGCACATGGGAAGCTGGACACATGTATCGAACTGTGTGGCGACGACCATAAAATGACGGCCAGAGTGTCAATAGTGAGGACTGACCCCTTTAGATCCGTCGCGCGGTAATGATGCCTTACGGCGTGAGGTTTCCGAGTTCACCCGGCAAATCGTCCACGACCCAGTTCGCGCGCGTCGCTTGCAATTTGTCCGCCGCGGCACCGTGCTGCCAGACGGCGTAACGCAGCGTCCGGCCAATGCCAGCTTGCAACGCCGGTTGGGCCAGCAAACCGGCGATGAAACCCGCGAGCACGTCGCCGCTGCCGCCCTGCGCCAGATGCGGATTGCCGGTCGGGTTCACAAAAATTTCACCTTCACTCCGGCCGATGAGCGTTTGATGTCCCTTGAGCGCCACCCAGCAATTGCCGAAGCGCCGCGAGATTTGGCGCACGGCCTGCACGCGGTCCGCCTGCACCTGCTGCGCCGTCGCCTTGAGCAAACGCGCCGCCTCGCCCGGATGCGGCGTGATGACGCGGATGCGCTCTTTGGCCAGGGTGTGCGGCGCGAGCCAGTCCAGCGCGCTCGCGTCCACGATGACCGGCAATTCCGCATCACGCCAAAGCCGCCGCGTGATGGCTTTCATGTTATCCGGCAAATTCGGCGCGGCCAAGCCGGGGCCGATCAAAATCGCGCTGGCTTCGTCGAATGATATTATTTCCGGCTTCCACAAATTCACCATGACCGCCTGCAATTGCGAGGCAATCGGGTGATAAACGTCCTCCTGCGTGAACAAGGTGACGAGGCCGGGCTGTGCGCGTTGCGCCCCGCGCGCGGCCAGCACCGCCGCGCCATGAAATCCAAAACTGCCCGCGACCATCATCAGATGCCCGAACGAACCTTTGTGGGCCGCGACCGCGCGGCGTGGCGGGAACCCGGTGAAATCCTCCGGCAACGTCCAGTTCAAATCGTCCCGCGATGCGGGATGCGGACACGGAACCAAGCCGACATCGGTGGCAACTTCAAGCCGCCCGACAAACGGCCAGGCATTTTGCGCGAGCAAACCGGTTTTGGGCGCGCCGACAGCCAAGGTGACGGCAGCTTCGATGGCCGCGCCTTGCACTTCGCCGGTGTCTGCATTCAGGCCGGACGGCACGTCCACGGCCAGAACCGGAATTTTTGATTGATTGACGGCGGTGATGAATTTTTTCCAGCCGTCGTCGAGCGTACGGTTCAAGCCGATGCCGAACAAGCCGTCAATGAGCAAAGCAGGACAGGCTTCCAGCCTGTCTCCCTTTGAAACGGAAGAGTCAGAGACAGGCGCGACGCCTGTCCTGCGCTGAAATTCAGCCAGCGCCGCCTCCGGTTCAGTCACGTTGATGATGTCCAAGCGGCGGTTTTCGAGGTGTTTGCGCGCGGCGCGGGCGTCGTCGCCATTGTGGCCCTTGCCGGCCAGAATCAAAATGGCGTCGCCGGCGCGCGTAAGTTGCAGAGCGCGTTCCGCAATTTTTTCGCCGACGCGCCGGATGACCTCAGCTTCGGTCTGGCCGGCGGCCCAGCTCGCGCGTTCCCAGTCGCGCATTTGGGCGAGGTTGATGACCGGAAGGGACATTTATGATTTACGATTGATGATTGATGACTGTTTCAAAAGCACGCGATGGGACAAATCATAAATCATAAATCATAAATCATAAATCAAAATCGTCACCGAATCGTCACGTGGTTGTCACGGAATTGGAATTGTGTGACGATTGGGCGCGTGGTATGCAAGCGGGAGTGAAGCCGCGAATCTTAGTGGTGGATGATGAGCCCGAAGCGGTGGAACTGGTCGAGTTCAACCTGAAACAGGCGGGTTATGCCGTCATCACGGCCGTGGACGGCGCGGAGGCGTTGAAAAAGGCCCACGCGCAGCGGCCGGATTTGATCATTCTCGACGTGATGCTGCCGGAAATGGACGGGTTCGAGGCGTGCAAAGTGCTGCGGCTGGACCCGGCCACCGCGCGCGTGCCCATCATCATGCTCACGGCCAAGGCCGGCGAAATTGACCGCGTGCTCGGCCTGGAACTGGGCGCGGACGATTACCTGACCAAGCCGTTCAGCCCGCGCGAATTGCTGTTGCGCATCAAAAAAATCCTTGCCCGCGGCCAGACCGAGGAAAAACCGCACGACCAGTTGCGCTTCGGCGATTTGCTGATAGACGTGCCGCGCCACGTCGCCAGTTGGAAGGCCAAAGCCATTGGTTTGACGGCCACCGAGTTCAAGCTGCTCACCGTGCTGGCGCAACGCGCCGGGCGCGTGCAATCCCGGGACGCCCTGCTGCGGGACGTTTGGGAATACGACAGCCTGATTGACACGCGCACGGTGGACACGCATATGCGCCGCCTGCGCGAGAAGCTCGGCCCGGCGTCGAAGCATCTGGACACCGTCCGTGGCGTGGGGTATCGGTTTGTCGAGTGAAAAAAAGCCAGGAACATCGAACTCCGAACCTCGAACCTCGAACGCCGAATGATCACATTCGATGTTCAGCGTTCAATGTTCAATGTTCGGTGTTTTTTCGCCTTCAATTTTTCATCGCATGTGGCCCGTCCTGACCATTCTTGCCATCGCCGCTCTGGTGGCGGTCTATTTCTGGTGGCGGCAGAAATTTTTTCGCGAGCAACGGCAGGTCCAGGCCGAGATGGAGGATTTTCAGCGGCATCAGCAGCAGATAACGACCGACGCCCGGGCGCAGCAGCAGGTGTTGTTCAACAGCATGCTGGAAGGGTTGTTGTTGCTGGACCGCAACCGCCGGATTTATCTCGCCAACCGCGCCTTCAAAAATCTTTTCGGCATCAAGACCGAGTTGCGCGGCAGGACCATCATGGAGGCCCTGCGCGTGCGCGAACTCGCGGAGCTGGTCGAGCGCGTGGAAGGCGAGGGGCAGATGTTCGATTACGAATTGAAGCTGCCGGACCTGAGCGAACGCTGGCTGCAGGTCAACGCCGCCGCCATCTCCAACTCCGCCGGCGAACGCGAGGGGACGATTCTGGTTTTTCACGATTTGACGCGGCTCAAGCAGCTCGAACGGACACGCGCGGAATTCGTCGCCAACGTCAGCCACGAATTGCGCACGCCGCTCTCGCTTATCAAGGGTTACGTGGAAACGCTGCTCGACGGCGCGCGCAAAAATCCCGAAGTCGCCGAGCGCTTTCTCAAAATCATCGAACGCAACGCGCAACGGCTGGATTTGCTCATCCAGGATTTGCTCACGATTTCCGCGCTGGAAGCCGGACGGGTCAAATTGAACCTGCAGGCGGTTGAATTGCGTCCGCTGGTCGAAAAGGTTTTGGGAGATTTGAAACCGCCGGCGGACAACAAAAGCATCACGCTGGTCAACCAATTGCCCGACCTCAACACCACGGCGGACCTGAGCCGGCTCGAGCAGGTCTTCGCCAATCTCGTGGACAACGCCATCAAATATGGCCGCACGCAGGGCACGGTGACCGTTGGCGGCGGTAAAGCCGGGGACGGGAAGATTGAGATTTTCGTGCAGGACGACGGACCGGGCATTCCGCCGGAATCTTTGGACCGCGTGTTCGAGCGGTTTTATCGCGTGGACAAGGCGCGTTCGCGCGAGCAGGGCGGCACCGGCCTGGGTTTGTCCATCGTCAAGCACATCGTGCAAAGCCACGGCGGCAAGGTCTGGGTGAAAAGCGAACTGGGCAAAGGCGCCACGTTTTTCTTCACGTTGCCGCAGGGAGAGAAATAATCCTGGCCGGCAGGCGCGCCGGTTTTATAGTTCCGCCATGGTTCATATTGGCATCAGATGGATTTTTTATCCCGTCACGGAAACCAGATTCACTTCGGGAAAATAAGTTTTGAAACGGCCTTCGTCGCTGGTGGCAATCTGCCAGCCCATGACTTGCGCGTGCGCGCCGATGAAAAAATCAGGCAGTGGCGTTTTTGACGGGCGCGAGGCTGTGGGTTGTCCGCGCCGTTCCAAGTAACTCGAAAACGCCCGTCCGCAAACCGCCGCCGCCGCTTCGGGAATTTCCACGACTTGAACGCCGAGCGAACGGACCGCGGCGGAAACCTCCTCCGGCGCGTCGCTGCCCGCGCAAATCTCCGCGAGAACCACGACGTTGACGACCGCCCGGCCTTGCCGCTGCGCGTCGGAAATCGCCGCATTCGCCGCCCCATCGTTTTTTTCCAGCGCGCGGATCAGCAGGCAGGTATCAACGAGGGTTACAGTTCCCTTGTGAGTTTCCGAAGTCGTCCCCATGACATTTTCAGTTTCACCCGTTTGCGTGCCCGCGCTGCCGCCCTCCCGACTTCCTCCGGCGAGAGGCTTCCGGTGCGCGCCGGCAGGTCAATTTCCTCCACCAGCCATTTTTTCCGGCCGGCGGGGGAAATGCTGACACGGCCTTTGGGCGCAACGCCCGGCATCGTCACGCGCCGTTTTTCATCCACGAGATAAATCATTTGTGGGAAATTCCCACTTTAAGGCAAAATTGTCAATTCTTTTCAACATTGCGGAAATTTCTTGGTCGGGGCCGTCGGAATTTTTATAGTGCGGCATGGTTCACGTTGGAATCGGCTACGATGTCCATGCGCTGGTCGCGGGACGCAAACTCATTCTCGGCGGCGTCGAGATTCCGCACCCGAAAGGCCTTGACGGCCATTCGGACGCCGATGCGCTCATGCACGCCATCTGCGACGCCATCCTTGGTGCACTCGGCGAGGAGGACATCGGCCATTTTTTCCCGAACACGGATCCGCGCTGGAAAAATGCGGCGAGCAAGGTGTTTTTGCAGGAGGCCGCGCGGCTGGTGGCGTTGCGCCAAGGCAAAATCGTGAACGTGGACACGACGGTCATCGCGCAGGCGCCGAAGATTTATCCGCACATCCGCCAGATGAAAATCCACATCGCAGAGGCCTTGGACATCAATTTCCGGCACGTCGGCGTCAAGGCCACGACCAGCGAAAAAATGGGATTCATCGGCCGCGAGGAAGGCATCGCCGCGATGGCCGTGGCAAGCGTGGATTTGCCACAATGATTTCAACCACGGATGGACACGGATGGACACGGATTTGGAAAAACGGATTTGATGATTTATCTCGAATTAATCGTTTCAGATTTGGGTTCATGCGCATCAATGCAATTCAGGTCAGTCCCCTTTTTTATCCGTGTAAATCCGTGGTTAATTTTCCATGCCCAAGGCTGAAATCAGTTGGAAACGGGTGACCGACGACGGCGTAAAGCTGCAAGTTTATGCGCAACGCGTGAGCCGCGAATGGCTTTTCTTCCAGCGCGGAAGGCGTTTTGACAAGTGGCAACGCGTGCCGGAACCGCCGTTGGAGGACTGGCTGGCGTTGCTGGCCGCGCTGCAACGGCTCATCACCCGCCGCCGTTATCAACCGGCTGACGAGGAACATCTTCGCCGCCGGATTCGCGAGCGGTTTCCAGAGGCAAAAGTTTAAGCGGTGTCCTGATTTAGCGCGGAGCGCGGATTGTCCTCAATCCGCAGCGGATAGATCGGTCGCGCATGCTGCGAGTTGAGACAACTCGCGCTCCGGTCCACCGGCTTGAATTTCAAATTGGGACACTTCCCAAATTCAGTGCGAATGCGGTTTGGCGTATTCGCCCATGCCGGTGATGTCAATGACGACCACCGGTTCGTTGCCGACCACCCACGCGTCGTGTCCCGGCGGGAGCAACGACGCTTCGCCCGGCCCGAATTCGTCCTCGCTGCCGTCGTCCATCCGCACGCGGAGCCGGCCGGCGACGTGATATTGCAGATGCGGCGCTTCGCAGCTTTTGGTTTTCACCAGCGGCTTGACGCAGGTTGACCATTTCCATCCGGGCTGCAGGGTGGCACGACCGAACGTGACCCCGCCCAGCGTGACGAGTTCGAGTTTGCCTTTATCGAAGGTGCGCGTCTCCTCGGGCTTCGCGAGATTTCGTTTTTGCATTTTTGCCATAACTTTCCTTGCGTTTGTGGGTTAACGAACCGAATTCTCCTAAAAGCGCTCCCGGGTTGGCAACCTGAAAATGTCTTTGAATGGAGGCCGTCGCCGCGGCGGCGGGGAAAATCCCGCGCCATTTGCGGAAAACGTGCGGCGTCAAAGCCCTCGTCTGGACAAAGCCGCTCAACCCGGTTTTAATCCGTCCATGCACAAATCCATTTTGCAGGCCGCCGCCTGCCTGCTGGGCGCGGCTTCGTTCGCCGGTTGCGCCTCGGTGAAAACCGGGGCCGGCAAAACCGGATCCTCCCAGGCCGTTTTTCAGAACTGGCCGGCAAATTGCGACCCGCAAGCCGTCGGAGAAAAAGTCGCGCAGAATCTTTTGCGCCGCAATATCTCCGTCAACAGCAGTGGTTTCATTGTTTATCCCGAAGTTTGCACGGCATTCGGCGCGCTGCGGTTCGCGAGCGCGGCCGTTGACAAGGCACTGGAGCAAAAACTCATTGACCGTTACGCGGTGCTTTTGACGCCGGAGGGCAATAAGATGATTTCGCCCGAGCGGCACGTGGATTTCCACGTCTTCGGAGTTTTGCCGCTGGAGATTTATTTGCTCGATGGCGACACGAATTATCTCGCCCTCGGCCTGAGCAAAGCTGACGAGCAGTGGGAAAATCCGCTGCCGAACGGCCTCGCGCGCGAATCGCGCTGGTGGGTGGATGACGCGTTCATGACCGGCAGTCTGCAAATCCAGGCTTATCGCGCGACGAAAGACCCGAATTACGCCGACCGTGCGGCGACCGAACTGGCCGCCTACCTCGACCGGTTGCAACAGCCGAACGGCCTGTTCTATCACGGCCCGGCATTCCCGTATTTTTGGGGACGCGGCAACGGCTGGTTCGCCGTCGCGCTCGCCGAGCTGTTGAGTTCGCTTCCGCCCGACCATCCGAAATATGCGCGGCTCATGGATGGATACAAAAAAATGATGGCGGCGTTGAAGCGTTACCAGACGCCGTCGGGCATGTGGCGGCAACTCATAGACAACGACCAGGCCTGGCTGGAAAGTTCATGCACCGGCATGTTCACCTGCGCGATGATTATCGGCGTTCAGCACGGCTGGCTGGACACGAAGGAATACGGCGACTGCGCGCGGCGCGGCTGGATTGGCCTGTGCGGTTACATCAACGAAAACGGAAACGTGCGTGAAGTCTGCATCGGCACAGTCCAGAGCAAGGACATTAATTTTTATTTGAACCGGCCGCGCGTGACGGGCGATTTGCACGGCCAGGCGCCGGTGCTCTGGTGCGCCTGGGCGTTGTTGCAAAAATAACGGCTGTTTGCATGGCGGTTAGGAAGGTTTGTCGAAGCCGAGGTGACAAGGCTCTTCTCCCGTCGCATGGGATTGTCCAGAGAAAGGCAGGCGCGAGCCGGCGTTTGGTTGGAGTTCAAGCTTCAGCTTGTCCGCGTCGCAGATTGAAAACACGCTGAAGCGTGAACTCCAACTTTCAAGGCAGGAGCAAAATTTCCGGGCGGAGACGGCCCACAAACTGATTCGGCAATTTCGGGTCAATCGAGCCGGGCACCATCGTTTCCAATCCCACATGCCCGTCGCAAAACACGACGTTCGCCTTTTGCGAATGGCGAAAGTGGCCGTTCGGATAACTCGTGTTCGTATCCACGTAATACCATTCCTCCAGCATTGGATCCGAGGGCGAGGCGGGTGCCTGAAAATCGTTGACCTGGGCGGCGTCGGCGTAAAGCGCGATTTCCGTCCGGCGCGGAATTTTTGTCGTGCTGACGGGAGGTTTGCTGAAAGCCGTGGAGAGGTAAAAATTGTAGCCATAGCTGAACACCACACCGTCGGCCTTTAATTTGAACTGCGCCAGCGCGTAGTTCAGGGCCGGGCAAATTCTTGCCTGACTGTCAGTCAGATATGGATACAGCGCGCCGCAGGACAAGTCATAAGCCCGTTGGCCTTCCGGTCCCGGTCCAATCCAACCGAACCAGTAAATTTGTCCGTAATTCGTCGAGCCGAAAATATATTGAAAGCAATCCCCGTCGTTGTCATCCCAGTACAATTCCGTGGCCAGTCCAAGCTGGCGCAGGTTGCTCGCGCATTGAGTGCGCCAGGCCGACTGTTTACTCTGATTCAGCGCCGGCAAGATCATCGCCGATAAAAACCCAATGATGGCAATGACGACGAGCAGCTCAATCAGGGTGAACGCCCCGGCGGCCCCAATGACTAAACCCGAATGACGAATGTCTAAGGAATGACGAAGCCCAAATGACAAACAGAACCGCCGGGCCGTTTGCGAGCTTTCAGATTCGGGAATTGGAAATTCTTTCGTCATTCGTCATTCGTCATTCGGAATTCCGGCGTCATGGTCTTTGGGCGCTGATTCGATAGAACGCCGTGTCCGCCGGCGGACCGGCGTCCTGTAGGAATAGATTCGTCGCATTGCCCAGCGTCATTGACGAAACATTGGTCCACGATTGGAACTCCGCCGAACGTTGCAGCGTATAAAGCCAGTTGCTCTGGCTGAGGAACTGGGCCTGCCAGACACCGTTGGTGAAGCTGCCGGTGAGATTCTGCACCGGCGGTGGCGGGACGGTGACAACAAAATTGTCCACAGTGCCGTGGGCGAGCAGCGAACCATCCGCGCCCGCGTCGTTGTAACTGCAAACCGCAACCTGATCGAGGCGAAAATCACTGAAACTCGCGTTGAGCACGACGTTGGGAATTGTGCCGAAAGGTTCGCCATCGCGGGTCACGGTTGTTTGCAAGGTCTGGTTGCTCGCGGTGTAAGTCATCATCACGTGAAAAAGCGCGCCGGGATCGAGTGTGAGTGGGAAGGCAAACCTGGTGGCGAACTGGTTGTTGCTGGAGATCAGCGTCGGCGAGATCGTTGCGCCATACCCGGAGTCAGGAAAATAATCAAACTCGCAAGTGTTGTGGGCGCCATACGTGGCGTTGACGCCCGTGCCGCGTTCAAGATTGGTGCTGGTGGCGCTGACGAGGTTGATGAAGCCCACGACCAGTTCAAAGGTGTCGGACTGGTTCGAATTGACACCGACGGCGATGTCGCTGAATTGCAGGTCGAAGGAAAGACAGAAGTCGTCCGATTTTGCCACAATCGTACCGAGTGAATGGTAAAAATAACTGTTGGTTTGCGATGAATCCCAGGTGACATCGAGATTTTCATTGGTCGAGTCCCATTGAAACAGGTTGGTGTCGCCGAAAATTTTCCAGCCGTTTTGCAAGGGATCGGCGGAGAAATCTTCGGTGATGGTTGCCGCCCCGCCAACCGAGGCGGCAACCAGGCCCCACAAAATGAGCAGACGGACACGCATGTTGTCAGGCGCGTCGTCGCAATAAAAACAAACCGGCACCGGTGATGGCCAACATCCACGCCGCCGGTTCGGGTACCACTGAAATCGCGTCAATATACGCCGGCGTTCCATCGTTCAGAACATCCAGCCGGACATAATCAACGGATGACAGATATACGCTCTGATTGTTTCCATCTATTGCCCATCCAAGGCTGAAGCCGGCGCCGCCGGCGGACCCGGCGTAAAGCGCGCGAATGCCGTTCAAACCCAGGCCGGCGAAATCAGCCGCCGTCAGAGCCGGATTCACCGGCAAAAGGGGATTTCCACTTGCATCCGTGGGAAACAGGCCGTCCACCTGCGGCGTCAGTGAGGGATTTAACGTGTAGAAGGTTGTGCCGTCGGCGCTTATCGACACACGCACGTCGGCGGTGCCCCCGGTGAACAATGTGGCGTCGGTGACGCCGCCGCCGCTGTAATTGCCATTGATGATGTTGAAGCCGGCATGGCCGAAAATGATGAAGTCCAGACCGAATGGATGGTTTGGGTTGTTTTGAATCGGCGTGTTGAATTGCAACGTCAGGGAACCGCCGGTGCCCACCCCGACGATATCGCTGGATAGATATGGCGGGTTGAACGGATCGGTGTTTTGGTAACCGTTGTAAATGGTTGGCGCGCCAAGAGCAGCCGTTGGATCATTGTAGCCGGATTCGACGCCGCTGCCTTCGGTGTAAGCAACCACGCTGCTGGCGAATTGCGCGTGCGTGATGGTGGGAATGACAAACCAGCCGGCCAGGGCCAGCGAAACGAACAACGTTTTTTTCATGTGCTGATCTTTCAATTTTGTTCTCCAAAAGCCTTCGGAGAACGGTTTTTGGTTGAGAGACCAGCGCGGGGAAATCAATCGTTCTCGTTCTCGTCCTCGTTCTCGTCCTCGAAAATCGCTTGGCTGAGCGAGGACGAGGACGACGACGAGGACGAACAACAAAAACGCCTTCAGACCCCGGCAAAACGGAGAATGAAGGCATCCAACGAATCCTGCCGAAAACCGTTCGACAGGCTGGCCTCATCCTTCTCTTTGACGGAGAAGTTGGTCCCGCACTTGCGGGACCAGACGAGCACAGCCAAACCGATATCCTGACTTCGGCCTCAAACCGCCTTCCCGCCTTCCCGAAGCGATTGATGGTTTGGAATTGGCGGTTGATGGAATGCGTTTGCCTGCCTATCAACCCTCAACCTTCAACTATCAACCACTCTAGTGGCCCTTGGGAATTTGTAGCCGTTACAGTGGCGCAACCGTCCCGGACTTTCACCGGGTTCCCTGACATTTGACTGCGAACAGTGGATGGACAAACGCCCATCCGTTTCAAAGAACAATTCGTTTCTACCCCCAAAACAAAATTCTGCAAGAAATTATTTGAAAAATTTTCGCGTGTGAACGGAACCAATTGAATGTGCGAATGTGTTGTAGCGTCGAGCCTGCGACTCGAAATCGGCGCACCCGTCCTCCGTAGCAATACTGCGGAGGGTGAATAGCACCGGCACTACAACAATCCAAAGCAGGGCAAATACGCCTTTTTTGGCAACCGCTGGCAACCGATTCGACGGACCTGGCACGTCCGGCGTATGGCCGCGGCGCTCGCTTCGCTGGCCGGTGATAATTTTTTGGTGAATATTTTTTCTTGCAGTTTCTCTAAAGACGTGTATAATGCTACTTAAACAGTCAGTTATGTTCACACAAGTAACTGTGTCGGAGGAAGTGGTGGCAAAGATAAAGCCGGGTGGATATATCTTATTGCAAAAGAGCATCGGCTTTGACGGATGGACAATCCAATGCCGCGAAAAGCATCGAGCTGAACCATTTGTTCAAGTCACAGCCAAGACGCTTGAGGAAGCGATAAGGAAACTATCTTCAGATTCAGACACACCCAAATAGTTCACGCCGCCCGCTTGAAATGTGTGCCCGAGTCGTTCGCCGCGTAAGCCACGGCAAGCCGCGCCGTGTGATGATTTCGCCTCAACCCCGATGCCGACGCAAAAGAGTTAACCCCAACATGCCAAAGGCCAGCAACCCCAAAGCCGAGGGTTCAGGCACGGGCTGGAAGGCAAGTCCAGTAGGATGATCCAACCCGGAGGCGAAGGTGCTTTGCACTCCGCCCGACGTGAATTCATAGATGGTGCCGCTGAGGAATTCCGCCTCAAATAGATCGCCCGCGTTGTTAAAAGCCAGTCCCCAAGGCTCAGACAATCCGGAGGCAAAGGTGCTCTTTGCTCCGCCCGGCGTAAACTCATAAATGGCGCCGCTGCCCTCGGTGCCGTTGCCGTAATCCGACACAAACAGATCGCCTGCGTTGTTAAAGGCCAGTCCAACAGGAGAACTCAACCCGGAGGCAAAGGTGCTCTGCACTCCGCCCGGTGTGAATTCATAGATGTTACCGCTGAGGTGATCCGCCTCAAACAGATCGCCCGCGCTGTTAAAGGCCAGTCCAATAGGAAAATCCAACCCGGAGGCAAAGGTGCTTTGCACGCCACCCGGCGTGCATTCATAGATATTGCCGTTGTTGACATCCGACACAAACAGATTGCCCCCGCTGTTAAAGGCCAGTCCGTAAGGAGCAAAGCCGGAGGCAAAGGTGCTTCGCGCCCCGCCCGGCGTGAACTCATAAATGCTGTCGCTGCCCCAATCCGCTTCAAACAGATCGCCCGCGCTGTTAAAGGCCAATCCAAAAGCTTGATTCAGCCCGGCGGCAAAGGTGCTTTGCGCTCCGCCCGGTGTGAATTCATAGATGGTGCCGCTGTCGCGACCCGCTACAAACAGATTCTGGGCCAGCGCGCTGGGGGCAATCAGCAGGACCGCTCCCACACAGACAACTCCGCCGAATGAACGGCAGGTGCCGCGAATGGTGGTTTTGGATTTCGTTTTCATATGTTTCATTTTTGTAGGTTTGCTTTGTTTTGGAGGCAAACTGCCTCTCGTGAAGACACAAATTCTAAAACAAAGTATAAGACATGTCAAGTATTTTTAATGCTAAACTAGCGCTGTTTTGCAGCCTAAAAGGGTTCACAAATTACTTCTCTGCGGCGTTCAGGTCTGTGTTCAACCCCGGCGCGTCCTGCGTCGTTTTAGAGCGCGTTTGATTGTGCGGTGAAAATGTCTGCCAGAATGATTTTGCCGTTTCGGGTTTCGATGGGCGAAATCTCCGCGTCGGGATTCGATTGCAGCGGCGTTCGCGGAGTGGTCCGCTGTGCTGACACGCGGAAAAATCGGCTTGTCGGGTGAATCCAGAAAAGCAGAAACGCGCAACCCGTGAAGGACTGCGCGTTGTGAATTGTCGGCTGCTCAACTTTCCATCAGCATTTATGGCAGCTCTACCACTTGGAAAAAACCGATCGCAGTGCCAATAATATCCACATCGTAATAGGCCGTTGAATTCGTCGCAACAAAGGGAACACTGACATCGGTCCACGAACTTGGAGAACTTAGATTGGTAGATGTTTCCAATTGATAAGTCTGCCCCGGCACAAGCTGCATCATATTTATGCGAATGGTTTTGATAACCACGCCAACCGTGGGAACAAGCCCGGCCACTTCGTTGGTATAGAGACTATTGACTTCACTGTCCGCCAGGGCGCGATTGTAAATGTGAACCGTATCCAAAGTCACCGGGCAAAAATCGTAAAAGCCGCTTCCGGAAGCAGCGTTGTCAGCCCCCAAACTCATGGAGGTAACTTGGGGTTTTGCGTAGGGCGTCAAGCCTGTTTGCGAAGCCACTTTCACACCGTTTACAAATAACTCAGCCGAATTGCTGGTTCTGGTAACGACGATTTGACACCATTCATTGCCCACAAAGTTTGTTATGCCCACTGAAAGGTATGCGTTGAATCCGCTGCCAGTATAATCTTGGTAGATAAAACCATATCCGGGAGCATAAAGCGTCATTTGAAAGCCCCGCCATGCGTCGGAGGAGGCATTTCCCGATTCCCACAGGACGGATTCATTGGGTGAAGTGAGTTGTTGGAAATTGAACCAACCGCTCAAAGTAAACTCGTCCGGGTACAACCGCGCATCGTAAGGAATCTCAATGTTCTGATTCACTCCGTTCAAAGCCAGGGCTGAATTCGCCTGCGAAAATCTATTCGGCACCCAGGTTCCCCCTCCATTGTTTATGACCGTGAAGTCGTTTGGCCCCACATCCACGGCGCTGCCATCCAAGGGCAAATCCAAAATCAGCGACGAACTGAAAGGCGTAGTCGCAGGCGCTGCGACCAACACTTGCGGCGTGCTGGTGTAGCCGGAACCCGCATTCGTAACGGTGATGGCAGTCACTACGCCGTTGCTAATGGTCGCGTAGGCTCCCGCTCCCGTACCGCCACCGCCAGTGATGGTAACGTAGGGTGCCCAACCGTAGCCGCTGCCGCCATCGGTGACTGTAATTCCCACCACAAAACCATTAAACAAAGTGGCTGTGGCGGTCGCTGTTTGTTGGGCGTTGGCGGACAAGCCGAACAAAAGCACCAAGGCAAGGGAAAGTACCCCATAAAGATTTTTGTGCTGCTTCATAATTTTTCCTGTAGATTCAATCCGGAAATTCAAGTTATATTAAAGCGAAGCCAACCCTCATTGTCAAGCAAATTAAAGGCCGCTGGGCGCAGTTTATATTCGTTCACTCCACGTGGCAGCAATCAGTGGTTCAAGTCAGGAGTCTCTGCCGAGTGCCAGCCGATCCCGCCCGAAAATCCGCCGTTGAAGTGCCAACGAAATCAATGCCGGGTCTTTGATGAACTGCTCCGCCATGCGAAATTGTCCAAAGTGGTCGCCCCGATGGATCGCGCCGGTGGCAACCAGCCGTTCGGCGGCAGACTGAATCAACCGCCGCCGGCGCCTGGCCTCGGCGAATTCGAGCGCGGCGATTCTTTCACCGGCAAGAAACAAACCCACCCTCGCGGCACGTTCCACGGCCTCTGCCCGGAGTCGGCGAGCGTCGGCATCGGTACTCAATCTCATGCGTTCGGCGGCGGTCATGGCTTTTCAAGCTCGGCGATCAACTCGGCGGGCAGTTTCCCGTCGCGCTGGTAACAGTCCAGCGCCGGTTCGTATTTTGCGCGGAGCGGGTCGCCCGCTAACATTTCGGAAATATAATTTTCCAGCGCGGCAGCAATGGAAACAAATTTACAGGCTTTACGCGCCGGCCATCAGGCTGCTAGGTTAGAACACCCGGAAACAAAAATCGGCAACCCGACGGCAACGCATGATTCAGGTTGAAGGTCTCACCAAGTTTTACGGCGAGTTCGTCGCCGTGAACGAGCTTTCGTTCACCGTCCAACCCGGCGAAGTCATGGGCCTGGTCGGACCGAACGGCGCGGGCAAGACCACCACGTTGCGGTGTCTGTCCGGCATCATTCCACCCACGCGCGGCTCCGTGCGCGTCGGCGGCCACGACATCGTCCGGGATGCGATTGCCGCCAAGAAGCAGTTCGCCTTTTTCACCGACGAACCGCGCCTGTTCGATTACCTCACCGTCTGGCAGCATTTGAATTTCGTCGCGCGGATTTATCAGGTGCCCGATTACGAACGCATCGGCCGTGAACTGCTGGAGGAGCTTGAAATCGCGAACAAACAGGACGCGCTGCCCGGCGAACTGTCCCGCGGCATGAAACAAAAGCTCGCCATCGCCTGCGGCTTCCTGCACTCGCCGAAGGTCATTTACTTTGACGAGCCGTTGACCGGGCTGGATCCCCTCGGCATCCGCCGGATGAAGGATTCCATTTTGAAACGGGCGCGCGACGGCGCGGCCATCATCATCAGCTCGCACCTGTTGCA
>Ga0181523_10003156_pt1 | contig 15227 bp, 14 predicted proteins | sample PEATcosm2014_Bin_43_FD_119752 | JGI IMG/M metagenome (GOLD analysis project Ga0181523, IMG submission 119752) | Peatland microbial communities from MTU Mesocosm Facility, Houghton, MI, USA - PEATcosm2014_Bin05_30_metaG | ecosystem: Environmental > Terrestrial > Soil > Wetlands > Peat | place...
TCATCGCAGATGTTGATGTTTTCTCCAAACAGCCGGGTACCAATCCGGTCGTTTAAGAACGAGCGTTGGTCCAGGATGGCCACGCCGCTGTAGTCCCAAAACATGAACCCGACAATGTCGAGGACGGCAGCCGGTTCGAGAATAACCGTGTACTTGCCGGGCGCAATCTCTCGCGGACGCGCCGAGTCAATTGCCTTCTGCGCAGCCGTCTCCGCCAACCGCGCCGGATCGAGGTTACTCACATCAGGCGAATTCAACTTCTGCCAGCCGGAGGAATCTCCGGCCAGCATGGTGATGGAGACCTCCGCCAGCGTCTGCTGATGCCAATTCGCTAATCCGCGACAGTTTAAGATTCCTTCTGTGGATTCCGAATTCGAGTAGATGCCTGCGGTAGTCAGTTTGTGTTTGCTCGCAACGGACACGATTCTCTTGACCACCTCCGCACGATCGGCGGGAGTAATCTCTGCCGTCCTCTCAAAAAACCGTGTGGCGCGGGCGCCCTCGCCCGCGGCATTTGCTTCGTCAGACGTCGGCATCGGCAGCAAATCCGGATCCGCCGCCTGCACTCTCGCGAGATTCTCCGAAGCGGCGACCGCACGCCGCAAACTCTCGTCGTCAAACTGATTGGCGGTGGCACGCGCCGTCCGCCCCGCAAAATTCGTGCGGATCGAAACGATGGAGTTCTCTTCCTCCACATTCTGATGAATGGTGTTGTTGGCGAAGCGAGTCAGGGCAAAGCGGGAGCCGGTGAAGATGGCTTCGACCTCGTCGGCGGAAGAGAAGCGCCGAATTCGGTCGAAGATTTCAGCGGATTGTTCTCGCGTAAGCAATTCCGTGACTTTCTCTGTGTCTCCGTGTCTCTGTGGTGAACTAACTTCCCTGGTACGCCGAACCGACGCGAATATTCCGAAACCGGGCCGGGCTCGCGCCGTGTCCGGTGCCCACGACTTGCTGCGGCTGGCCCTTGCCGCAGTTCGGAGTTCCCCACAGCGCCCACTCCTCGCGCGAGCAGATCGCGTCCATCGAATTCCAAAACTCCGTGGTTATCCCGGAGTACGAAGGATTCTTCAGCATCCGCACTCGCTTACCGTTCTTGATCTCCCAGGCGATCTCGCATCCGAACTGAAAGTTGTAGCGTTTGTCGTCAATCGACCAGGACTTGTTGGTCTCCATGTAGATGCCATCGTCGGTCGCGGCAATAAGCTGTTCCAAACTCAGCGGCGTCTCTCCGGGCAGAATGCTGACGTTGGTCATGCGAATCATGGGTAGGCGGTTCCAGCCCTCGGCGCGCAGGGTTCCGCCGGACCGTGCGGCGCCGATAGTGTGGGCGGTTTCACGCGAACTCAGATAGCCGGTGAAGCGTCCGTTGGTGATGATCGGCGTCGATTGCGCCGCCACACCTTCGTCGTCATAGGCGAAGGTCCCGAGGCCTGGCCCGTGTTCCTGGCGGGCATCGGCTACGACGTTGACCAACTCGCTGCCATAGCGCAGGGATCCGAGTTTTTCGAGGGTGAGAAACGACGTGCCCGCAAAATTTGCTTCCATACCGAGCACACGATCCAGTTCAATCGGATGCCCGATGGATTCGTGAATCTGCAATCCGAGTTGCGATCCATCCAGAATGATTGTGGCTGTGCCTTCCGGACATTGGTCCGCGTGATGCAGCGCGACGGCTTCCTCTGCCACGCGCCGGGCATTTTCCACCAATTTCATTTCCTCGATCTGTTCGTAGCCACGGTTCTGCCATTGTCCGCCAAACGAATTCGGATAAGACCGCTTCTGAATCTCCGAACCGGCAAACGCATACGCCGTGTATCCTGCACCAGTGGAATATTTTGTCTGATGAATGTCAGCGCCCTCGGAAGAAAGAAACCACGACTCTTCACGCTGGAAGTTCATTCCAGTTTCGGCAAGCGTGACGCCCGCGACGGCGCGCATCTCCGCGTCCACCTTCAACAACAGATCGAGATTCTGCTCCACCGACGTCGTGAACGGATCGACTTTGTAAGGTGTCGTCCACTCCGCGACCGCCGCAGGTTCGGGAGCCAGGCGGACATCTTCGCGCTTCACACGCGCCGAGGCTTTCGCAATCTTGACCGCCCGCGCGGCAGTCGCTTCCACCGCACCGCGGCTCAAATCCGCGGACGCCGCGAATCCCCACGCGCCTTCCGCGATCACGCGCACGCCGATGCCGAGCGACTCGGACTCCGAGGCATGACCGACTCGTCCGTTCTTGGATGTCAGCGAGCGATTGCGGATCGCGACCACGCGTGCGTCGGCATACGTCACGCCGCGCACGGACGTAGCGTCCAGAGCCAGCTTGCCAGTAGTCTTCATTTTCAGATTTAACGTATCACGAGCGGCTATCGGCTATCGGGTATCACCGGTCAGTCCATGCATGCCCGGCGCCGCAACCGCCAGCGGAGCTCGCCTGCGCGCAACGTTGACGAGGAAACGGCCACCCTGCAAATGGTCTCCATGCGAGTCCGAGCTGTCTTCGTTAGGGCCGCCGGGATCGGTCCACATGCCGCTCATTTCCACTTTGCCTGGAGCCGCCGCCATCTTGGTGGGCTGGCGCTGCTGCTTATCGACGTAAGCCTTGATCACCTGGGTCGCCAAACGCGCCGCCAGCTTTCCATGTTCCCCGCCTTCGAACAGCACACATACGATGATGTCCGGATTGCGCCGTGGCGTGAATCCCACAAACCACCCGTTCTGAGCGAAATCTTGGCTGTTGGCATGCTTCGCGCGCAGGGCCAGCGAAACGATCTGCGCCGATCCAGTCTTGCCGGCGATATCGATTCCCGGAATGTGCGCTGACGGAGCCGTACCTTCCGGCAAAAGAACTCGGCTCAGAGCATCAGTGATGGTGTTCCATCCAGTCGGATCAATCGGAACTTCTTTCACTTCCGTGTAGTGCGTGGTCTCAACGAACCCCGGTGGCAGGTTGGTGGGATTGATCACGTGCGGGACAACCATGCGGCCATCCATCGAGATAGCGCCGACCGCGCGCATCAGTTGCACCGGCGTAATCGCCACCGCACCCTGGCCAATGCCAACAGAAATCGTTTCCCCGGCAAACCATTTCTGCTTGAAATTACGAATCTTCCATTCTTCCGAAGGCATTACACCGGTCACTTCATTGGGCAGGTCGATACCGGTCTTCTGTCCCAGTCCAAAGGCGGTTGCATATTTTGCGATGCGATCAATGCCGAGTTTCTCCGCCAGCGTGTAAAAGAAAACATCGCAGGACTGGTAAATCGCCTTCGGCAGGCTAACCTCGCCGTGGCCGGTCTTCACCCAGCATCCGAAGCGCCGGCCGTAGAACGTCGCGCCCCCATTGCAGTGCACGTTGAGAGTCTGGGCAATCCCTTCCTGCCATCCGGCAGTCGCCATAATGACCTTGAACGTCGAGCCGGGCGCGAGCTGGGCCTGAATCGCTTTGTTCAGCAGCGGCTTGTCGGGATCGTTGACCAGCTTGTCCCACTCGTCCCGTGAGATCTTCACCGCAAAATCGTTGGGATCGAACGTCGGCCGGCTGACCATGGCCAGAATTTCACCGGTGTGCGGATCCATCGCCACGATCGCGCCGTTCTTCCCTTCGATCGCCTGCTCGGCCGCAATTTGCAAATCCAGATCGACTGTCAACTTGAGCTGCTTGCCCGGCTCCGCCGGCGTTTCGTCCAGCCTCCCGACTTCGCGCCCATGGCTGTTCACCAGCGCGCGCCGAAATCCGTTCTTGCCCATCAGAATGTTGTTGTACTGCTTCTCGACTCCGCTCACACCGACCACGTCGCCGGGTGCGTAGAGTTCGAACTGCGGCTGGTTAAGCATGTCTTCCGTCACTTCGCCGACGTAGCCGATCAGGTGCGCCATGAAGCCGTTGCGCGGATACAGCCGCCGGTGCGCCATGATGGTCTCGAGTTCCGGCAGTTCGTTCTTGTGCGCCTCGATAAACGCCAGTTCGTCAGGGGTGATGTCTTCCTTTAGGAAAATCGGCTGGTACTGCGGCATCGAGGAGAAGCGGCGGATGCGCTGCCGCACTTCATCGGGATTCAAGTGCAGGCCCTGGGCGATTTCGTCGGCGTCCGCGTTCAGGTCTCGGGTGGAATCGCGCAGCAACAGCGCGGAAAATGAGGGGTAGTTATCGACAATGACGCGGCCTTCGCGATCCAGAATTTTCCCCCGCGGCGCGAGAATCGGCACATTGCGAACGCGGTTCTTCTCCGCCAGCAAAGCGTATTCATCGCTATGCATCACCTGCAGCCGCCACAGCCCGTATGCCAGAAGCAGAAAGATGAACAGCACGACATACTGCACGGCAGTGAGGCGGAGAGCGGAAACCTTTTCTTCGCGGCCGAACATGAATCCTCAGGAAAAGCTGATTCGAAAGGTTGACTCTATTCTAACCTGCGGCTCGAGCTGTCTGAAATATGCAACCGGAACGAAAGTTTCTTACTCGAATACCAGTAGTGGAGGGAGGGGCACCTCACGAGCATGCCCTGATCGAAGTCGGAGGATCCAGCGTGGCGGATGGGGAGGCCTGCCTCTCCGCCAGTAAGGCAATCCGCGGGTCATGTCCAACTGAGAATTGAACTTGCCACAACCTGGGGCAACAATACAGGCAGGACTTACGTCTTACTTACTTCCAGTTAAGGAATTGAATGCGGATTCGCAGTTTCATCATCGCTTACGCGCTCGTGCTCGCCATTCTGTTATTCGCCGACCGGCGGCCCGGTTCCACGCAGCAGGATCGCTATTCGCACGTGGTTGATCTAACTGCGGGCGACCTGATCGATGGGCAAGCAGTTGCGCCGCGCGCCATGGCGACGGAATCGAGAACCCACATCATTGCTCCCGGTGCACTGATCCCCGGAACTTGGTCGGCTGGGCAGATCCCGCCTGAGCGCCTGGTGGCTCCGCTGGTGGTGATGGATCTGAACGCTACGATCGAGGGTAGCTCGCGGATTTCGCTCGACGACATCGCCGCGTGGGAAGCGCAGCACGGCATGATTCCGCAAGGGGCGGTCGTCGCTATCCGCTTCGCCCATGCGGCCGATAATCCGAAGGCGAACGGCTCATCCAGTAACGATCTGTCAGCCGCCGATCTGTCGACCACGCCCTTTCCCATCGCCCGCGACGCGGCGCAGTTCCTCATGGAAGCTCGCTACACGATCGGATTTGCCATTGACGCTCCTGTGAACCTGACTTCCGACCGCACGCTGGCGCGGCAGCTCGCGCTCCACGGCAGCTACGTAGTGGAAGGAGCCGCGCGCTTCACCACGCTGCCTGCGACTGGCTCGCTCATCATCGTCGCTCCGGCAAAGAATACGACCAAGAAACCGGGCGAAGCCAGCGTCCGCGTCCTCGCCATGGTTCACTAGGCCATGGTTCACTAGGCCATGGTGCGCTAGTCATTTTTTCTGCACCGCGTTTCACCCCAAAATCATCTATTGGACTAATTCGTCCGGAGGAAAGTTCATGTCTGACCCGCGCTATCCGATCGGAAAGTTTTCCTACAGCGGCCCGCTTACCGCGGACCAAAAGCAGCAATGCCTCACTGACATCGAGCAAACTCCCGCGCGGTTGCGTGCCTCCCTCCGCGGACTTTCTGACCAGCAACTTGATACTCCTTATCGTGAAGGCGGCTGGACGCTGCGCCAATTGGCCCATCACGTCCCCGACAGCCACATGAACTCCTACATTCGTTGCAAGCTGGCGCTCACCGAAGACGAGCCCACCATCAAGCCGTACATGGAAAACCTCTGGGCGGAATTGCCCGAGGCCAAGCACGCCCCGATCGAGGTGTCGTTGGTCATGCTGGATTCCCTGCACCAACGCTGGATGCTGATGCTGCGCGAGCTTACCGACCATGAATGGAAACGCACCTTCCGCCATCCGGAACTGGGCCCGATGACGCTCGAAAAAAATCTCGCACTCTACTCCTGGCACGGACGCCATCACGTGGCGCATGTCACCAGTTTGCGAGAGAAGATGCGGTGGTAGAACGCTGCGAGCTTCGAGCCGCGAGCTGGCATTCTCAGTTAATGGTGACCATTGATTTCGGAAGAGCCTGGTTTACTCGAAGCTCGCAGCTCGTAGCTCGCGGCTGTTCTTAAGTCATTCCGCCTTCCACACCAGATAACTCGCCGCCTCGCGCATCACCGCCGTGAAGCGCTCCCATAGAGGGTGCGGGCGCGACTCTGGCCTGGGCGCCAACTCCACTTGCACGCCTTCGTGTTCAAGCAAAGCACGAATGCGAAATACATGGTATGCATCGCTGACCGCAATGCAACTGCGCATACCGTTTGCGCGCATGATGTTGGCGACCCGCGCCGCCGACTGCGCGGTATCGGAGCCTTGCGTCTCCGCGATCAGAGCCTGCTCCGGAATACCGCGCCGGAGAAGATAATCCCTGCCCACACCACCCTCGCTGAACTCTGGGTCCTGCGCCGATCCGCCGGTAGTGATTACCACCGGCGCCATTCCCTTCTGAAACAATTCGTAACCGTGATCCAGCCGCGCCCGGTACACCGGCGAAGGATGCCCAGCGTATTCGGCAGCTCCGAAAATTACGATCAAATCGGCTTTTTGCGTAGGTGCTTCGGCGGCAGCGTGCACGATACGCGACCCCGTGATGCCGAAGAATAACAACAGAGCTCCCACTGTCGCCAGCAACAACAGCGGCCAGGGACGTATCCAGAAAGGTTTCCTGGGGTTAGATGGATTGTGATCTTCGGACATAGATCAGGTTTCAAAGTTTTGGCTTCAATGTTTCAAGGTTGCTGTCTTTAGATTGACACTCGGATTGCCCCTCCGATCGATCCTGGTTGGAACCTTGAAATCTGAAACTTTGAAACCTGCCTTAAGACAACGCTTCGACAATATCCTTGGTGGGAATCGCGCCTTCGCGCAGAATCTGCCAGGTACCGTCTTCTCTGAAGTGCACGATCGTCGATGAAGTTGTCCGCGGAGACTGCCCTCCGTCCACGATCAGCGAGATGCGATCCTGCAACTGTTCCCGAACCTGTTCCGCCGTTGTGCATTCCGTCGCGCCGCTCAGGTTGGCGGAGGTCGCCGTGATGGGAATCTTCGCCGCTCTCACTACAGCGAGCGGGATTTCGGCCGCCGGCACGCGCAACGCTACATTCCCCGTGTTCGCCGTTACCTTGAGCGGCAGATGCGAAGCTGCCGGCACAATCATGGTCAGCGGCCCGGGCCAGAATCGCCGCGCCAGAAGATGAAAATCGTCGGGCAAGGGACGCGCAAATTCTTCCGCCTGATCCACGTTCTCGATCAGCAGCGAGAGTGGCTTGTGCCGTAAGCGCGATTTGATCTCATAGACTCGCTCCACCGCGCGCAGGTTGAACGGGTCGGCCGCCAGACCGTAAAACGTGTCGGTCGGCATGCCCAGCACCTGCCCGGCCTGAATCTGCTCGGCGGCATACTTGATCAGCGAAGCTTCTGGCGTAATGGCATGAATTTTCAGGATTTCCGCGCGCACTCGAGTTCCTTCCTGATGGTCGGCGTGAAGATTGCCGGAGTAAACTTTGTCCGCATAAACATTGTTCGTATAAACAATGAAATGTACCATACATCCTGTTCTTGGAACCAACCCATGAAGCAAGACGCGAAGGCCGCCCGAACCCGTAATCAAGCGGACCGTTTGCGCCGCGTCGCCGGCCGCCACAATCAGCGGCTGAAGGAATTGCGGCTCGCCTTTCGCCGCGCCGAGCTCACACCGCAGGGTGAGTGTGCCATCGAAGGCGTCAAGCTGATCGAGGAAGCATTGCGCAGCGGCCAGCATCTGGCCGGGATATTTTTCAGCGAATCGGCACGCCCTCTCGCCGAAAAACTTCTGCCCCAGATCGGCGCCCGCACCGAAGCGCTCGTCCTGCCGAATGCACTCTTCAACTCGATCGTGCCGAGCGACGCGCCCCAGGGCGTGGCGGCCCTGCTCAAGCTGCCTGCTTTTTCCGCGGTGCAACTGTTTGAGCGGTTAAGCGACGGCCCATTCGTGGTGGCCGCCGGCCTGCAGGACCCCGGCAACCTGGGCACGATTCTGCGCTCCGCCGAGGCTTTTGGCGCCGCCGGAATTTTTCTAACCGAAGGAACCGTCAGTCCTTACAACTGGAAAGTTCTCCGCGGCTCGGCGGGTTCGATCTTCCGCTTGCCGTTCTTGCGGATCTCGTCTGTGGAACTGATTCCCCTTCTGCGCGCGCACAGGGTTCGCCTGCTCGCAACTTCCTCGCATCAGGGAACTCCGCTGCCCCAGATCTCGTGGACTCTGCCGCTCGCCATCTTCATTGGCAACGAAGGCGTCGGCCTGCCCCGTGAACTCACGAGCCAAATGGACGAAACACTCGCGATCCCGCAAGCTGCACAAGTCGAATCGCTAAATGTCGGAGTCGCCGCCAGCATCGTGCTGTATGAAGCGGCGAGAAATCGAAAATAAACGTTCTCACCACGGAGGCACGGAGACACAGAGAAAAACTCAAGAATTGTTTTGGTTTTCTCCGTGACTCAGTGCCTCCGTGGTGAAATGATCTTGTGAACTCATGAACCTTTTCGCTCCCATCCCGAACCAGGATTCCTCCGCGCCTGGCGCGCGCCCGCTGGCCGACCGCATGCGCCCGCGCACGCTCGATGAGTTCGTCGGGCAGGAGCACCTGGTCGGGCCGGGCAAACCGTTGCGCGTGCAGATCGAGCGCGACGATCCCACCTCGATGATCTTCTGGGGCCCTCCAGGCACGGGCAAGACTACCCTCGCCAAGATCATTGCGCGTATCACCAAGGCCGACTTCATTGAGTTTTCCGCCGTTCTCGCCGGCATCAAAGAAATTAAGCAGGTCATGAGCGATGCCGACCGCGCCCGCCAGTACGGCACGCGCACTATCGTCTTCGTCGACGAAATTCACCGCTTCAACAAAGCGCAGCAAGATGCCTTCCTGCCGCACGTCGAAAAAGGCAGCATTCGCCTGATCGGAGCCACCACCGAAAATCCGTCCTTCGAAATCAACTCCGCACTGCTCTCGCGTTGCCGCGTCTATGTGCTGAAGCCGCTGACCGAGGACGAGATTGTCGCGCTTCTGCGCCGTGCCCTCAGCGATACCGAGCGCGGCCTCGGCCAGATGCATCTCGAAGCGTCTGAAGAAAGTCTTCGCAAGATTGCCGCGTACTCGAGCGGCGACGCCCGCAGCGCCTATAACGTCCTGGAAGTTGCGGCCTCGTTGGCACAGCAGGCGGGAGCGAATGCCCTCTCAGAACAAACCATTCAGGAAGCCCTCCAGAAGCGGGTCCTGCTCTACGACAAAGGCGGCGAAGAGCATTACAACATAATCTCCGCGCTGCACAAGTCGGTGCGCAACAGCGATCCCGACGCCGCCCTCTACTGGCTCGCCCGCATGCTCGAAGCGGGAGAAGATCCGCTCTACATCGCCCGCCGCGTCGTCCGCATGTCGGTCGAAGACATCGGTCTTGCCGAGCCGAATGCACTCGCATTGTGCATGGCCGCTCGCGACGCCGTCGATTTTATCGGCATGCCTGAAGGGAATCTAGCCCTCGCGCAGGCCGTCGTCTATCTCTCAATAGCGCCAAAATCGAACGCGCTTTACACCGCGTACGGCGCGGTTCTGCAGGACGTGGAGCAAACCGCCGCGGAACCCGTCCCTTTGCACCTGCGCAACGCTCCCACATCCCTGATGAAAGGCCTAGGCTACGGCAAGGACTATCAATACGCCCACGACGCCAAAGAGAAAGTCGCCGACATGCAGTGCCTGCCCGACAGCCTGCGCGATCGCGTGTACTATCGCCCAACCAACGAAGGAGTCGAAAAGCGGATTCGCGAACGCCTGGAAGAAATCAAACGGCTCAAGCAGCCGAGATCGGGCCGAACAAAAAGAGAATCTGAAACCTGATTTCCGCAATCTGATAGACAGTTAGAACCTGAACCGGTCAGGAGGATTTTGTCGTGTCCACCACTCAGTTCACGGAATTTGGCTCCTTCAGCCAGCCTTTGCCCGAAACGTCCGCACTCAGGATCGCCGAACTGGTGCGCCTGCAGAAGTTCGCCCAGCGGATTACCTCCACTCTCGACATTGAAGAACTTGTTCCGCGGATCGTTGACGAGGTTGCCGAGTCGCTCGGCTGCGTCGAAATCAACCTGTATCTTCGCGACCCCGGAAATCCTGATTTCGTACTAGCCGCCGTTCGCGGCTGCACCCTTTACGGCAAGGGCCATCACCTCAAGCCAGGCGCCGGAATGGTGGGACACGTCGCCGCCACTGGCAAAATGCACTACGCTCCCGACGTCACTCGCGACCCTTACTACATGGCCTGCGAGCCGGATACGCGCTCCGAAGTCGCTATCCCGCTCAAGCGCGAGGGCGATCTCGTCGGAGTCTTCACCGCTTCCCATTGCGAGCTCGATGCTTTTTGCCCTGACCAACTGCGTCTGCTGCAGGGATTGTGCGCGCACGTTGCCGTCGCAGTGCACAACGCCCAGCGCTTTGGCGATGAGCGGGAACGGCGCGAACGCATGAGCCGCGAGGCTGAAGAAGCGCGCTCCATTCAGCAGGCCCTGTTGCCGCGCAGCTCTCCTCTGATCCCAGGGTTCTCTGTATCCGGGCTATCGATTCCGTCCGGCTCGGTCGGCGGCGATTGGTATGACTTCATTCCACTGCGCGACGGACGTTGGGGTCTGGTTCTGGCCGATGTCTCCGGCAAAGGCACGGCAGCAGCGCTGCTCATGTCCGCCACTCGCGGCATGTTGCGCTCGCTCGCGCAAACCGGCTCTGGACCTGCCGAGGTTCTGACGCGCCTCAATAATATGATGATCGAGGATTTTCCCAGCGGCCGCTTCGTCACTATGGTCTATGCGGAACTCGACCCATCGACCCGCGTTCTAAGGATCGCCAACGCCGGCCATCTGTCGCCTCTGCTGGTCGAGCCTTCCGGCCACCGCTGGATCAATCACGAGCACGGCTTGCCGCTCGGAATTTCTGCCAGCAAGTTCTCGGAGACGGAAGTGACGCTCGGCGAACATTCGCGCATCGCGTTTTATTCCGACGGAATCACCGAGGCGGACAGTGATTCTGCGGCCAATGCTTCTGGGGAAGAATACGGCGCCGAACGGCTTCTCGCCCAGATGCTATCACCCGTCACTACTCCAGATAGTCTGTTAGCGGACGTAAGGAAATTCGCGGATGGAACTGGGCTGCGCGACGATGCTACGGTGATCATGGTGAGGGCTCGCGAGACCTTAAGCTAGTCTGAACTCCATCGAGGTCGCCGCATGACCCAAGCAGACCTTCATCGCTTCATCGCGCAATACAAGCTCGGCGTGCTGTCAACTCTCGCTGACACCGGCGCGCCCCAGTCGGCACTGGTGGGCATCGCCGTCACCCCGAATCTCGAGATTATCTTCGACACGGTCAAGACTTCTCGGAAATATCCGAATCTCGTCGCGAGGAACCGCTGCTCGTTTGTCATCGGCTGGGCGGGTGAGCAAACGGTGCAATACGAAGGCGAGGCAGCAGAACTTCGAGGGCAGGAGTTGAAACGCTGCCAAGAGGTGTACTTCGGAGCATGGCCTGACGGTCCAGCTCGGCTCCTGTGGCCCGGAATCGTGTATTTCGTAGTGAGGCCCAAGTGGATTCGCTACAGCGACTTCGATCAGAACCCGCCCCTCATTCAGGAATTTACGTTCCCGAATTCTGCCTGACAAGTCGCTAACCGAATCTCGCGCGGTGCTCTTTCAAAACGCAGCGGTCCATCACCACAAACATTCCGGCTTGGCGCGCTTTCTCCGCCGCTCGTTCGTTGATCACGTCTTCCTGCAGCCAGATCGCCGGAATCTTCAACTGAATTGCCTGCTCCACGATCTCATCCACGTATTCCGGACGACGGAACACATCGACCAGATCGATCTTCTCCCGCACGTCGAGCGGCACTTCGAGCAATGACGGATACGACTTTTCTCCGAGCGCCTCAGCAATCTGCGGATTCACGGGGATAATCCTGTATCCGGCCGCCTGCATGTACGCGGAAACACCGTGACTCGGCCGCATCGGACTCTCCGACAATCCAACCACGGCAATAGTTTTTGCCCGCGATAACAGCTCGTAGATAGGATCGGATTCCTTCAACTGCGGGCCTCCCCGTCAGCCTTTTTTTTCCAACCTCTGTTTGAACAAGCGCAGCGCTGCTTTGCGAATCGTGTCCGAAACCTCTTTGTTGTCCGACAAATTCTTGAGGTCATGAATGAGCAGGCCCTTCACCAACGGCAGCGAGGTATCGATCGGAGTGCGCGGATTTTGGACCAGGTTCCGCATGATGGTGTAACTCTTCGCAAACTTGCGTTTCAGCGGAATCGCTCGCAGCACCGAATCCAGCAAATTCTTCTGCAGCGCAAAAGCTTCGACCTCCGTCTCCGACACTTTGGGCGAGTCCAGCACCGCCACCGCCACCAGCTTCGTGGAATCGCGGATCAGGATTGACCGGTCCTCCTTGCTGCCGCGCATCGCCAGCGCGATCCGGCTCTTAATGTCGAGCTTGGAAATTCTCTGCAGCGTGCTGTCGCGTCTTCCCTCGTGACCCAGATGTGGTTGCTTCCGGGCATGAATTGCTGCGGCTGCTGTCGCGCCCGACTTTCCCGTTGCGACCGTCGCCGATGACCCCGCCGTGTCAGCACTTGCACCGCCGGTGGCAGCAGCGGCCTGCGACCCAACTTCACCCGCCGCCTCGACGCCCGCAAGCTCGTGCGCGATTCCTATGGGCTGGAATGGCTTGTCTTTTTCGGCTTCCAGTTCCGCCGCGTTGTCCAGCAGGTACTGCGCGATCGTGCCCTCGAGAGCTTCATCAGCTTCGTCGGATGCAGCCACTTCGGGCGCTTGCGGCTCTGCCATTCGACTTACTCCCAACGCAGCCAGCCTCTTTCCAATCTCGGCGAGTTCCATCGGTCGCAGTTTGTCATTCGTCTGCAGGGCCTGCAAGAGCTGCGGAGACCTCATCACTCGCGTGCTCGTCAGCAACGCTTCCAGCGTCGAACGCGATCCTGAAACTGCAATCTCGCCCAGCGACTCTTCGCTCACCGAAGGATTCTCCGCCAGCGCCGGCAGCAGCACAGGCCGTAGATTCTCCCGCGAAACGAAATATCCCAGCACCTCGGCGCTGGTATTGGGATCGGCAGCAGCCACCAAGCTGGCTTTTTCGTCCCAACCGGCCAGCGTCAGACGCGCCTGCTCGCCAAAAACATTGTTATGGAGTGCCAGATAGACCAGGATCTCAATCGTCTCCCCGGGCGGCACCGCGAGAGAACCGCGCGCCGCCGAGTGCATCAGGTTGAACGGAACCTGCGAATTGCGGATCAGATCAAGCACTCGGGGCATCGATGATCATCTCCCAGAATTTGCTGCGGCTTTGTTCTTCGCGGATGGGGGTTTCCGGCCCACTGCCGATTCCAATTCAGTCACCGCAATCGCGAGTTCGCGCGTAATGCGGTTCGGGCTCCTTCGCTGATATTCGTCGTTCAATGCGCGATAGTACCAGAGCGTGCCCTCCTTTTTCCCCGTGAACCGTTTCCAGATGCCTTCCCCATCCCGCCGGTAATCCGCCAGAATCGTGCGAACGTTATGCAGCTTGTCGGAAGCTGAAACCAGCCGCGTCTCGGCGTCGGCGTGCTTCACTTCACGCAGATAGGCTTTCTTTCGCTCCATCCATTCCCGCTTCGGCTCGCCGAATGAATCCGTGCAGCCCTCCACGATCTTCGCCACCCGCGGACCGAACTTCTTGCGGATTTCACACAGCCTCGGCATGCCGCCGCAATCTTCGACCACATCGTGCAGCAGCGCCGCGATCGCCATATCTTCGTCACCGCCGGCTTCCAGTACCAGTGACGCCACCGCCATCAGATGCGAGATGTAAGGCACCGCCGACTGTTTCCGCGTCTGTCCATCGTGCTTCTCGGCGGCATAGCGGAAAGCGCCCTGCAAACGTGGTCCGAGGTCAGGCGGCTTCAGCGGAATCTTCTTTCTAATTTTCATAAACTACAACTAGCGTAAACCAGCGTATTGCCCTGTGGACCCCCTGTGCGCATCTGTGAACCCCGTGGTAACGGTCATCGCCGAGTCCAAAACCACAATTCGCCGTGCGCTCAAGCTTTCTTCTCACCCCGCCGCATCCGCAGATAAGCCTGCATCAGCGGCCGCAGATCGCCATCCAGCACGCGATCCACATCCCCGATTTCCAGTTTCGTACGGTGATCCTTGATCATGCGGTAAGGTTGCAGTACATACGACCGGATCTGCGAACCGAAATCAATATCCAGTTTCGAGTCCTCAATCTTCTTCGTGACCTCGCGTTTCTTCTCGAGTTCGTATTCGTAAAGCTTCGAGCGCAACATGCTCATTGCTTTCTCTTTATTTTTGTGTTGCGAGCGTTCATTCTGACAATTGGCTACCAGACCCGTCGGAATATGCGTGATCCGGACCGCCGAATCGGTCGTGTTGACGTGCTGTCCGCCCTTGCCGCTCGAGCGGTAAGTGTCAATCCGAACGTCATCAGGCTTGATATTGACCTCGATGCTGTCATCAATCTCAGGAGAAACGTACACGCTGGCAAACGACGTATGCCGCCGCTTCGCCTGATCGAAGGGCGAAATCCGCACTAGGCGGTGCACCCCGATCTCGCTGGTCAAGTATCCGAACGCATACTCGCCGATCACCGAAAATGTCGCGGACTTGATGCCAGCTTCTTCTCCCGGCTGGTAGTCGTACATCTCGGTCTTGAATCCCTGCCGCTCCGCCCATCGCAGATACATGCGCAGCAGCATCTCCGCCCAGTCCTGCGATTCCGTTCCACCCGCCCCGGGATGAATGGTCACGATCGCATTGAGACCGTCGTTCTCGCCCGACAGCAGGGTCTCAGTTTCAACTCGATCCACCAGTTCGCGCAGAGATTCCAAGTCGCGCTGCAGGTCGGCGGCGACGTTCTCACCCTCGCCCGCCAGATCGAAATAGGTGGCGATGTCGTCGGTCCGGCGCGCCAAGTCGCCTTCCAGCGACAACATGCTTTCCAGGCGCTTCCGCTCGCGCATTACCTGCTGAGATTTTTCAGGATTCGACCACAGATTGGGATCCGACGCTTGCTTTTCTATTTCGGCGAATTGCTGGCGCAGCTTACCGGCGTCAAAGATACTCCCGCAGGTCGTGAACCTTGGTCTTTAGAGA